>ENA-OQEN01000427-OQEN01000427.1-human-gut-metagenome-genome-assembly--contig:-NODE-427-length-18518-cov-3.570823_pt1 | contig 18518 bp, 22 predicted proteins | sample MGYA00242791_ERZ504627 | MGnify/ENA primary metagenome ERZ504627 (study PRJEB26092, sample SAMD00036316) | human gut metagenome | host: Homo sapiens | study: EMG produced TPA metagenomics assembly of... | reverse complement strand
CAATTAATCACTTGCTATCTAACAATGCTATCGGATGCCGGATAACCGTTTTCCATTTTTCAGGAGCAACTTTTCTTGCATCTGAAAGATAAATTTCATGATGCAATCTATCTTTTGACAGATCATTTTTATATCCATTTTCCTGTAAATATGTATCCATCATTCAACAGTCGCCGGTTCATCATCAAATGCTCCGAAATGCATAATCTGAACGCATAAGCCTTCTTCTATCGTGATAAACTCTGCCGATGAGCAATCCAGTTTCTTCTTTTTTGTAGCGGTTTCTACCGCCCAGTCAAAATCCTTCTTCGTAATAAAATCTGGAAGTCTTATCACGGAAATCCAATTAAATGCATCCTTATTCGAGTAATCAATCCCATCAACATCATCCTGCCACCAAAAGCCTTCGAGCGGTGGCACAACATATTCGAAGATCCATCTATTTTGTAATCCGTCTTGTAACTCATCTTAAGTGTATATGCAACTGCATATAAAACGCAATCGCCTGCCGATACGCACCATCCTTTTCATTCGGATTGCCTTTTCCTCTTACTGCAATATAGTTTGCCTTTGGAACATTCACTATCTCCGGCTTGTTCTTCGGCATATAAAATTCCTTGTATTCCTTCTTAAAATCAAACGCCATTTGTTCTCCCTTTTACATTCTTTCGCTTCAACACCTCATACACGCCAAGCAATATACACCCAACGGCATAACACAGGATATCTTTCCAATCAAATACGGAACCGACCAGAATACTTAAGAAACGATTTTTCTGCCAGCCTAATGCTTCCACAATATGGAGCATCTGCAAAGCCTCGACCAGTGCCGCAAATATAAATATATACAATGATAACAGTTTGCATCGCTCCGGTACAAATATTCTTATAAACGTATATATCACAACCACAACCAGCACGTCACCAATATATGGTCTTACAAATGCATCATGCACATATATCGCAATCAACACTTCAATCAATAGCAAAATCACAGTTGCTATTGCATATCCGATTCGCTTCATGTTCTTCTCCATTCAACAACATGCACTATAATCTTCCTCTGTTTTCTTCTATCCATTTAACCGCATAGTCAACGATCTGTCTCTGACTCATTAATTTGACTGTTGCATTTCCAATCTGAACGGTATGTACTGTATGGAATTTCTCGAAATCTTCTCCAATCTGTGTAAAATCTTCTCCCCATATGTCTCATTATGTTTCATTTTCTGTCGAAAATACCCGACTAATTCCCTTAAAATTCATACTTTCTCAACTCACAATTCTTTATCCCAAATGCTGCAAATTCCTCATTCGTCATATCGTGGAAATATGATTCAATAATACGGGAGATTCCGTTATGCGCCACCAATAGGTACACCGTTCCTTCGCTTTCCGCTTCTTTCTTAATATCATCCAGCAGATTATAGATTCTCTGGGAAAGCTTCAGCATGGACTCTCCACCATCATAGCTGTTGACAAACTGCGCCTTGGCAACAGAAAATTCCGCACCATTTCGCGGGGTGGACTCATACCGTCCAAAATTCTGCTCTTTTAAGCGCATTTCTTCCTCTGCCGGAACGCCTGTCACTTCCGCAATATGCTTTGCGGTATCTGCCGCACGCATCAGCGGTGAATACAGAATCTTATCAATATGGATTCCTTCTGCCTTGATCCGTTCGCCCAATTCCTTTGCCTGTGTATGTCCAAGTTCTGTGAGTGCAATATCCGTCGCGCCACAGATTTTATTCTCCACATTCCAAATTGTCTGTCCATGTCTTGTAAAATAGAAGTATGCCATCATATCTGTTCCTCCTGTATTTTCTACTAAGATACTACCATATCTAATCTTTGAATTCCACCGCATGTTTTCGTTTCCAGATTGGGAAGAGGTTCCGCTGGCAGATATAATTCTCACGCTCTTTGATTCCAACCGCATGGAAAAACGTCTTCCACATATCGGTATATTCATCCTCATACTCTTCCGTCTTCCGAAGCGTGTCAAATTCCGCATCGGTCAGATAACGCAGATAATTCGTCCCGTCCTTCGGATGCACGCACGCAGTCTTCCTTGTATCATCAATGATCATCCAGTGTTCGGACGGCATACGATCTGCAAAATGTCTGCCGACCAGCATGATCACATCGCTTTTCGGTTCCAGATGGCACACATAGACCTTCCCGTTTAACGATTGAAACCGCGCAAATTCCCGGAAATGGTGGCTTTCATTTCCCACCTTCCGCCGCAGTTCCAATATCCGCATCACATGCGGATTCGTATAATAATCAAGCACGCGGCAGCCAACCGCAAATCCTACCCGCAGGAAATTATAGATTGCCTGCAATGCATCTTCCTCCGCGGAGAGTGTCGCATAATAGACATCCATATACGCCTCATCCGAGATATCTCTCCGAATCGAACGGATCACCTTCTCTGCCTTTTCGGCATCACCGTCCACATGGATGTACTCATCAAACATCGTCTGTTGAAATATCGGTTCTTTCTTCACTTGTATCTGATTGTGACCGATCCGCACGGCTTCCACCCACGCATCATAGATGCAGGTCATGATATCCTCCAACCGGTCTTTACATGTATATATCTTCATAGCTACAATCTACCCAATTCCGAAATCCGCCAGAGACATCTGCGTGAACGATTCATTCGCGTGCTCCGCCTTCCATATATCCTTCTGATCGACACCGGTCAACTGCCTTGTGATATACCCTTCCTCGATCGGTGTGTGATACATCTGCCTGCCGCCGCAGGTAATGAAATATTGTGCCCGTTTCAGCACGACACCCATCTTCTTCAGGGAAGCGAAATCAAGCCTGCCGTAACGTCTTGCGTATGTGATCCTCCCTGCCGATTTCGGTCCGATGCCCGGCACACGGAGTAACATCGCATAGCTTGCAGTCTGCACTTCCACCGGAAATTGATCCAGATGCCGCAGTGCCCAGTCGCACTTCGGATCAACCAGTTCATTGAAATTCGGCTTCTCTTCCGATAACAATTCTCCCGCCTGGAATCCATAGAACCGGAGCAGCCAGTCCGCCTGATACAACCGGTGTTCCCGCAGAAGCGGTGGCGGTGTTCCAATCTGAGGCAATACCTTATCCTCATTCAGCGGAATATACGCCGAATAAAAGACCCGCTTCAAGTCGAAGCCCTGATACAACTGCTGTGTCGTCTGCAGCAACGTATAATCGCTCTCGCCGGTTGCTCCGATAATCATCTGCGTGCTCTGTCCCGCCGGTGCAAACCGCCGCTTTAATTTCGACATATCGAACGGTGCGAGCTGATATGCGTTGTCCCATGTCAGAGCGCTATCCAGAACCGTTCCATTCATCTTCGCAGCCAGATTCGCAATCGTATTCTGCACATCTGTCTCTCCAGTTACCGAACCACCTGAACCTGCGCCATAATTTTCCTCTTCAGCCTTGTTTCCATAAGAACTCCTAGACTCCTGAACTACTGCTCCATCCGCAACGATTTTCCCGGCTTTCTTCTCCTTCATCAATCCATCCGCAAACTGCTTCTTCGACTCTGTCCCGAAGATACTCTGCTTCAGGAACTGATTGCCTTTGCTTCGCTCCATGTGTGCGGATTTCCCGATTGCCATCCGATGCGACGCGATTGTGTTCCGCACCTTTCCCATCGGATCTAAGATCGTCTGCATCGTCTTATTCGGTGCCAGTGTCCGCAGTCCTTCCTCCGTCGCAGTTCCATATTCACGCTGATACGGTCTGCCAGATATCCTGCTGCCGCAAGCAGTTCATCCGATGCGCCGGGAATCGTCTTCACATGGATGTAGCCGTTAAAATGATATTTCGTCCGAAGCAGAAGCAATGTCTCGCACATCTTCTCCATCGTGTATGTCGGATTCTTCAGAACGCCGGAGCTTAAGAACAATCCTTCAATATAATTCCGCTTGTAGAATTCGACCGTCAGCTCGCAGATCTCCTGTGGCGTGAAGGTCGCCCGCTTCACATCATTGCTTGCACGGTTGATGCAGTATTTGCAATCATAGACGCAGTGATTCGTCATCAAGATCTTAAGCAGGGAGATACACCTGCCATCCGAAGCAAAGCTGTGACAGATGCCGCAAGCTGCCGCATTGCCGAGTTCTCCTTTCTTCCCCCGGCGATCCGATCCGCTCGACGTACACGCCACATCGTATTTGGCCGCATCCGCAAGAATCTGCAGCTTCTCCTGTGTTGTATATTCTTCTATGTAATTGTTTGTAATCTCTGTACTCATGTCCTCATTATACGAACAAACGTTCTTGGATGCAAGGATTTTTTGCGAACATCCGTTTGTTTTTTTCATAAATTTTCTAAAAACATCAAAACAGGCGAAGCAGAATTTCCACTTCGCCTGTCTCAAGATTACGCCACTACCCGTTTCTTCGCCGACACAATATTTGCCACAATAATATAGAACACGCCATATCCAGCCATCACCAGCATATTGAGAAATACCGGTTTCAGCCCTGAGACACTCACTGTCTCCAGCGTCTTCAGATATTCATTCGTCTGAATATACCAGTATGCCGGGAAGATACGACCCACGGCAAGCACACCATCCGGCAGCCATTCAACCGGGATAAATGCACCGCACAGAAATGCCGAGCCGAGTGCCACGACATTCACGATTCCATTGACCGCTTCCTTGTTGTTGAAGATGCTTGATATCAGAAATGCCATCGTCAATGCACACAAGGTAAATACGAACGAATTCACCAGATACATGGCTCCCTGCGCACTGAACATTGCCTTTCCAACAATCACAAAACTGATCAGACCATAGAACAGCCATAATGCCATCGCGAATAACAGATCGATGCAAGCAGGATCGCATTGTGCTTCTTATAATTCATACTGCTGATCGTAATACGCTTGCGGATCGGCAACCCCTGAAAGCTCGTAAGCACCAGACAGATCACGAAGATCGCACCGGCAAGCAGACTGTAGCTTGCAAAATTATAATAACCCGCTGCCTTCGACATACTGTTTGTATCAAGTGTCGTTGTCACATGAACCGTTGACGTCTGCTCCAGCGTCTGCGTGATATCCTCGCAGACTTCCGCCTCATTCAGGGATATGTTCATTTCATCCGGATTCGCCTGCAGCGCGGCATCCACGTAGTTTTGCTGTATGGCAAGATAGCTTTCGACCATCATCTGTGCGAAGCTCGCATCCGCCGACTGGCAGCTCTTATATCGAAGTTCCGGGGTTTCGCCGTTCAGTACCGCCTGCCGGTAGCCCTGCGGAATATAGATCACAAATGCCACCTGCCGGTAGAAGATTGCATCGTCTATGTCCTCTTCGCTTTTCAGTTCTTTCAATTCACTGTGTGCCGCAATATAATCCGTAAAATTCTTCGTGATTCCGACATTTTCATCCTGATTTACAATGACGATTTCCGGCTTGTCTGCAGTAAACTGGCTCGCGGTATCCCCGCTTTTCGAGTTGATACCACCGAACAATAGAAGCAACGCCGTATACAGGATCACCATGCCTTTACATTTGTTCAATACATGCAGAAATGCTTTAAATACTGTCATACTTCTGCCTCCTTAATCCCTGTGCGGACACAAGCAGCATGAAGGCAGAGAAGATTCCAAGACTCGCTACATCCATCCAGAAACGCTTGTCCACGCCATAATAATACAGTGCATAATATCCATCCGTGATCATCGACGCCGGGTTGATCTTATCTAAGAACGGCACATGTTTCTCGATGATATATTTCATGGTAATTCCCATCATGCCAGACAGGAAACAGCACGCCATCGTGATGCCGATCAGGATTCCAAGTTTTCCATTCTCGCCGGTCTTGACAACCGTCGTCACCATAATCGCAAGCGTCAGCCCCGCCAGACTCCCCGCAAGTGCCAGCAGGATCACATATGCAGATTCTCCCCGTAATCGACTTTCATCACGAAGATTGTATACACAAACAGAATCGCAAGCCCGATCAACTGCGTGCAATATGCAGCAAGCAGCGAGGAAAACATTGTCTTTGCCTTGCTGATTGGAACGATGGCTGTACGCTTTCCGAGATTCCCCATGTTCGGAAGATTCCGACTCAGCGCCGTCATTCCAAGGATACCGCCATACAGACACGCCATCGCAATCAATGTGTAATACTCAATCATCGTATAGCTTAGGTTCTTGCGGGATGCATCGACCAGGTTCGACTCTCTGCCTGCAACCTGTTCCATTACGTCTTTGTAGAGTGCCTCGATATCCGGCATAGTGCCCTGCTCAATCTCATTTTGTACACGTTTTTCCATGATTGCAGAGGTATGTACGATCTCGTCTACCACATATTGAAGCACTGTCTGGTTGATACCATTTTCGTGAATCCAGATCTCCGGCTCCGCGCCATTCATGTACAGCACGCCGTCGACATCCCCATCCGAAAGCAGCGTATCTGCTTCATCCTTCGACACATACACCGTGTCAAACATCTGCTCATCGCTTGATTCATCGCTCAAAGTCTCAAATGTCCGGCGGAATGCTTCGTTTCCCTGAAAATCCTCGTTATCGACAATCGCAATCGGGATCACGTTCAGCTTCTCGCTGTTCTCGATATTGGAGAATGCCAGCTTGAACATCGTGCCAAGCACGAGCGGAAACACAAATGTCCAGAACAAAAGCATCCGGTTCCGCATCAGGACTTTGAATGTATACTTAAAGTTATGTCCAAACATCAGTCTCTAAGCTCCTTTCCGGTCAGCTCCAGGAACACATCGTTGAGCGTCGGACGCTCGGAGAAGATCTTGTTGCAGGTGATTCCCGCCGCACTCAGTTCCTCGATCAGCTTCGCCACGTTATTTTTGCCGCTCTTATAGGTGATTACAAGCTGATGGCCGGCATATTCTGCCTTGTCAACATTCGGTGCCGCCTGCAGCTTCTCTAAGAATTCCGGTTTGAAATGCTTCGTCTCGATCGTAACCTTCTCCTCGATCTTCGCAAGTGCCTTTAACTCGTCGGACGTTCCCTGCGCAATGATTTTTCCCCTATCCAATATGATGATCCGGTCACACAGAATCTCGACTTCTTCCATATAATGTGTCGTGTAACAGATTGTCGCGCCATCATCCCGCAGCTTCCTGATACCATCCAAAATGTTGTTCCGGCTCTGCGGATCGACTGCAACGGTCGGCTCATCTAAGAAGATCAGCTTCGGCTTGTGCGCGATACCACATGCGATATTCAATCTCCGGAGTAATCCGCCCGACAACTGCTTCGGATAATATTTGCGGAATTCATCCAGTCCGACTAATGCAATTGCATCCTCGATATCTTTCTTGCGTTCCTGCTTGTCCTTCACGTACAAGCCACAGAAATAGTCAATATTCTCATACACCGTAAGCTCCTCAAACACCGCTACCTCCTGGAAGATGACTCCGATATCCCGCTTGATCTTATAGCATCCGGTGTCATTTCCTCGCCGAAGATCTTGATACTTCCCGCGCTGTATTTTAACAGCGAGAGGATGCAGTTGATCGTGGTTGATTTTCCACTTCCGTTTGGACCAAGCAGCCCAAGGATTTCTCCCTGCCGGATCTCAAACGACAGGTCATCGACTGCCTTTTTCTGTTTATATTCCTTTGTCAGATTCTTTACTTCTACAACTGCGCTCATTTCGCTTTTCCACTCTCCTTTTTATTCCCAGCAATTGCGATATTGTTTCTATATATTTCAATATTGATTTATACGATATACAATGTATTGAATCTAAGAAGTTCTAAATGTTCTGATCTATATTTCCATCCAATACGCCACCGCCGCCAATTCGCCATCCATGGCTCAGTGGCGGCTTGTTTGAACATCGTGTTCAAACATGGCTAATATAATTACAGAACATTAAGAACTTCTATGATTCAAACATATCGTATATCTTTATAAATCAATATTAAAATATATACTGAAATCAATATCGCAATTTCCGTGGTTCATATTTATTCATCCCTCGGCTTCTTGTCATACATGCTTCCGATCTTCATTTGTCTTACGGTGTCCGTTAGCAGTTCTTCAATCTGCTCATCCGTAAATGCAACCGTTCCCGTTGCAACCATGCTGGCGATTCCATGTGTGAAGATCCACACCTTCAGGTGAAATGCCTCCTGTTCCGTCCTGTCATAACCGGTGAACTCTGCACCTTTCTCTAAAATCTGATTTCCCATATTATCCTTCTCAATAAATTCCGTCGGAGAAATCTTCGAATCTCCCATAAATAATATCTTGAAGAAATCCGGGTAATCCTTCGCGAACCGGATATACGCAAGTCCCATGCCCCGATATGCCAGCTCTTCCTTAGAGCCTTCGATCATATACGACTGGTATATCTTCTGGATGTGTAAGATCGTCGCCTGCTTTAAGTCCTCCATGTTCTCAAACTGATAGAAGATCGGCTGTACCGAACATCCAAGCTCCTTTGCCACCCGCCGTGCATTGATCGCAGATAAACCTTCTTTCTTCACGACAGCACTCGCCGCCTCAATAATATCTTCCTTCAAAAACTTTGTTGCCCTTGGCATAATGTCCTCCACATTTTATAACTTTTGTTATGTAACTTGTGTTATATTATAAAGAACAAAAAAAGAAACATCAAGCAGATCTCGATGAGATGCAGCTACATTCCTGTCTCCTGCACATTCATCTGCCCAACGTTTCCTTTTCTGATTCTATATTCTCACTGATTAATCATTATTGTTGCTACAATTTGCGGCGTCGATTGCGAGTACGAGCATCAATCCTAAGATCTCATCCTCTGGATTCGCAATGTCTATCACATAGGTATCGCCCCAGCGGAACAATTCCTTGCCGATATGTGCGATGCAATAACTGCCATCATACACGTCGTAATCCCATCCGAAGAGATCACCCTGCACCTGCCAGCCATGATATTCAATATCATATCTCGGCGTAAAGAGGGAGAATCGTCTCTGAATCCGACCGATTGTCCGTCCGCCGATCTCGACTTCGAACACCGGAAGCAGATGAAATATCTCCTGATGGATCACGCCTACTTCCTGATCATACATATCATAGATATGCATATGATGACCGATATTGAAGAATTCCGTCTTCACAAAATATTTTGGATTGCCATATTCATCGTAGATATCATACGTATCCGTCCACGCAAATACGCGCTGCTTTATCATTAACCGCATAGGTTATCTCCTTATAATACAAGGTCCTTCATCGAATGCAGCCCAATTGCCAGTGTCGATGTGTTGTGCATCAACGCCGAGGTTGTCGGCTGGATCACGCCTGCAACACCAAGTACGATCAGTCCGGTATTAAATCCAACGATCGTTCTGTAATTTCTTCGGATTCGTCTTGTCAGTGCGGTACTGATCTTCCGCAATGTGATCAGTTCATTCAAGTTATCTGCTCCAACGGTAATGTCCGCGATCTCCCGTGCAATCTCTGCACCATCACTGATTGCAATACCGATATCCGCTGCCGAAAGTGCCGGTGAATCATTGATACCGTCACCGATCATGATAACCTTATGTTCCTCTGCTTTCGCACGCTCCACGTAGCTTGCCTTATCCTCTGGAAGTACCTCAGAATAATACTCGTCCACGCCAACCTTCCGTGCGATCGCACAGGCTGTCCGCTCACTGTCACCGGTCATCATAACAACCTTTGCAAATCCAAGCTCTTTCAGTGTCCGGATCACATCGGCTGCCTCATCACGGATCGGATCTTCGATACAGATGACAGCACCAGTCGTCCTTCTACTGCCATATACAGATGTGAATATTCCTCTGGCAATGCATCGAACTTCTCCTGCATACCTTCCGGAACCACACAGCCTCATCTTCAAATACAAAATGATAGCTTCCGATAATTGTCTTTCTTCCTTCTACCGTAGTAGAAATACCATGTGCTACGATATAGGACACCTTCGAGTGGACCTCTTCATGCACCAGATTCTTTTCGCTTGCCGCATCAACAACTGCACGTGCCATCGAATGAGGGAAATGCTCCTCGAGACATGCGGCGATCCGCAGCAGTTCATCGCTGCTTTCATTGCAGAACGATACAACATCAACCACGCGCGGTGCTGCTTTCGTCAGCGTTCCGGTCTTATCAAATACGATCGTATCCGCTTCCGCCATCGCCTCTAAGAACTTACCGCCCTTTACCGTAATGCTTGACTTGCTCGCCTGCCGGATTGCGGACAATACGGAAATCGGCATTGCCAGCTTCAACGCACAGGAGAAATCAACCATCAGGACCGACAGTGCTTTCGTCACATTCCGTGTGAAAAGATACGTTGCGGCTGTACCAAGTAACGTATACGGTACAAGCTTGTCTGCCAGATGCGACGCCTTACTCTCCAGAGAAGATTTGAGTTTCTCGGATTCCTCGATCATCGTGACAACCTTCTCATACCGGCTCGAACCACCGACCTGGCGGACACGGATGCAAAGCTCACCTTCTTCCAGCACCGTTCCTGCATAGACATAGGAATCTGCCTGCTTATGTACCGGCAAAGGTTCGCCTGTCATCGATGCCTGATTCACCATCGCATCGCCATCGACAACCGTTCCGTCAAATGGGATCACATTTCCGACATGGATCACGATCTCATCATCCACATGGATAGATTCTGCAGATACCTGCACTTCCTGTCCGTCCTTCTTCAACCAGACTTTTCCGATGTTCAAGGACATGCTCCGTGCAAGATCCCCGACGGATTTCTTGTGTGTCCACTCCTCTAAGATCTCGCCGATTCCAAGCAGGAACATAATAGATCCTGCCGTCTGGAAGTCTCCACGGAATACGGATACACCGATTGCCGTGCCATCCAGAACCGGAACTTCGATCTTTCGATTTGCTAATGTTTTCAGTCCGTTCGTGATATATTTTACCGAACGATGGCAGTCAGGGTGTTCGCGATCGGCATCGGTAAGAACATCCGGTTGATGCATCGCATTAAAACCTTGTCTACCAGTTTTTCTTTGTACTCTTCATTCACCTGTCTTCCAGAATTTTCCAGATAGGATTCCGGCACATCTGCCGTCTCATAATGGAACCGCCGGAGCGCTGTTATCATCACTTCCCGGCTTCCCTCATAACAGACAACCGCATCGCAGGTCGAACGATTTACCTTCGCAGACTGACATGTTTCATGCTGTCAAGATAATACTGAAGGATATCGGCTTCCCGGTACGACATGTTCTTCTGTGCAACATGAAAACGAATTCTGCCTCGTATCTCATGTTTAATCACAAATTTCATTTTCTGTCGCCTGCTCCTCTGCTTCTGCTTCGTCCTCAACTACCTGTGCCTCTGCTTCGATCTCGCGGTCTGCGTTGATCTGCTTTGCCTCTGCATAGATATCGCTTGCATTCTCCTGTACATTGGTCACGGTCTTCATGATGCAGTCCTTTGCACGAAGGACAGCGGCTGTACCATGTGAGTAAACCTTCTTTGCATCACGGCTTGTCAAAAGCTTGATTCCTGCTGTTCCGAACAATACACCTGCTGCAAAAATCCCTGTTTTCTTTCCATCGATCTTTTTAAAAAATTTGACATAATAATTACCTCCTGTTAGTCTAATCTAACTACATATATTATCACAAATTTTCTAAAAAATAAATATTTTTTTACCAATCCTTTCCAAGTTTACTGCAAGCCGATACTACACTGTCTACTCCTAATATAATCAGGTATGTACCTATCAAAAATCCGACTGAGAACAAAGCAATCTGCGGCCAGAATATCATCAGCACACCTACTACCAGACCGATCACATTGATGACCAGTGAGACATAGAAATACCTTCCTCTGTACAAACTCCGGATAAATCCAAGATGACACAGCTTCGATACGCTGTGTGCGATAAACCATAGCGGAAGCAGCAATGTTACAACCAGTTCGCCTATGTGCGGATATGCCATCAGCGCCAGACCGGTGATCACGCTGATCACCCCGGCAGCCAGAGACACGCACGGTGCAAACCCAATGTAACGTTCCGACTTGGCATAGAAGATAATATCGGTAATTCCGGTCACGATTGCCATCACACCATAGAAGATCGTAATCCAACGCAGAATCCCCCCCGCGATGCAATCGCCAAAGCGCCAAGGATTATAAGAAGAATACCCTCGATCAGTTCCAGCCATCCATAGCCTGTGTGTCTTTTCATAGAGCGGCTCCCCCTTCCTTATTCAGAATCTCCATAAATTCATCACCGGTGATTGTCTCTTTCTCATAGAGGTGCATTGCCAGAATATCCAGCAGACGCTTGTTATCGACAAGCAGCTTCTTCGCTTTCTCATGCTGTGCGCGCACAAGCTCGACCACCTTATGGTCAATCTCTTTCTGTGTATCTGCAGAACAGCAAAGAGAGGTATCCCCACCCAGATACTGGTTTTCTACCGTCTCCATCGCAACCATATCGAACTCCTCGCTCATACCATAGCGGGTAATCATCGCACGTGCCAGCTTCGTTGCCTGCTCGATATCGTTCGAAGCGCCGGTTGTGATTTCACCACATGCCACTTCCTCTGCGGCACGTCCACCGGTGAGTGTTGCGATCTTGTTCTCGATTTCTTCCTTCGTCATCAGATATTTGTCGGCCTGCTCCACCTGCATTGTGTAACCAAGTGCACCGGATGTACGCGGAATGATCGTAATCTTCTGTACCGGTGCTGAATGGCTCTGCAACGCAGCCACCAATGCATGTCCGACCTCATGATATGCAACCGTCTTTTTCTCCTTATCCGAAAGCACGGCATTCTTCTTCTGATAACCGGCAATTACAACCTCGACACTTTCTTCCAGATCTGCCTCGGTTACAAATGTCCGGTTCGAACGGACAGCACGAAGCGCGCCCTCGTTGATGATATTCGCAAGCTCGGCTCCAGATGCACCGGATGCCATACGTGCAATCGTATGGAAATCTACATCATCGCCAACCTTGATTTTTCTTGCATGTACCTTGAGGATTGCCTCACGGCCTTTCAGGTCAGGCAGTTCCACCGGTACACGCCGGTCAAAACGTCCCGGTCTGGTCAGTGCCGGATCAAGGGATTCCGGACGGTTCGTTGCCGCCAGAATGATAACACCATTATTTCCTTCAAATCCATCCATCTCAGTTAAGACTGGTTCAATGTCTGCTCCCGTTCATCGTTGCCGCCGTACTTGCCGCCGTCACGCTTCTTACCGATGGCATCAATCTCATCGATAAATACGATACATGGGGCTTTCTCCTTTGCCTGCTTGAACAAATCACGCACCTTTGATGCGCCCATACCAACAAACATCTCGACGAACTCGGAACCGGAGATTGAGAAGAACGGTACATTTGCCTCACCTGCAACCGCCTTCGCAAGCATTGTCTTACCAGTTCCCGGAGGACCGACTAACAAAAGTCCCTTCGGCATAGATGCACCGACGTCCGTATATTTCTTCGGATTATGCAGATAATCGACAATCTCGGCTAAGTTTTCCTTCGCCTCATCCTCGCCGGCAACATCCGTAAAATGAATTCCTTCGGTGGACTGCACATATACCTTCGCATTGCTCTTTCCACCCATACCGAACATCATGGAATTCTTACCGCCAGCCTGTTCCATCATCTTCCTTGCGAGGAATCTTCCAAGAATCCAGAACAACAACAGTGGAAGAACAACCGACATCAAAAAGCTCATAAATGGAGATGTCCTCGTCTCGATTTCTTTCGAGAACTTCGCACCGCTGTCATAGAGCCGCTGTGTCAAGTCATCGTCCGGCATGAGTCCGGTCTTGTAGATTGCGCTCTCCGCCTTATCCGTAAATGTGATCTGTGTACTGTCGATCTGTACCTGACCGATATCTTTATCCTCGGTCATCTTCATGAATGTTCCGTAATCAACTTCCTTTACCTGCCGCTCTGCCAGCATTGGGGTGATAAATAAATTAAACACCAGCAATACTACCAGCACGATTCCATAATAGAAGATCAACGGACGTTTGGTGATTTTACTTCTTTCATCTCTGCATACTTCCTTTCTTTGTCTAGATTATTACTCTCCGTACTTCTCCTTCAATACCTTCACGATCATCTCGTAGTTCGGCATCTCTACTCCATATTGTTCTCCAAGACGAAGCGGCTCATACAGCAATCCATCGATTTCCGATGTTTTCCTGCCCAGATATCGCGCTGCATGGAAGTCGAAGCCTCCGGTACAAGCGCATCTAAGATGTCCAGATTCGTCTTCTCAATATCAACCAAAAATGGGATTCCCATTGCTGTTGCAAGTGCGTCGATTTCCTTCATACACCGGATCAAAAGCATCCGCTCTTCTCCTGCGCGCTGGAATACTTCTGCCGTCGCATCATAATACAGACCGCAGGCTGCCATCGGCGATACATACGCGTATTTCTGAAATGCATCCCGCTCGATCTGGTCAGAAAGTACCGCATCAATGCCTGCTGCCTTTAATTCCTGCTCTAAGAGGAACATCTTCCGGCAAAGCGCCTGTCCCTTCCGTGCGCCAAATACGATACGGAAGATATCGCCTTTTTGTAAGATCACACCCGGCTCCTTGATCTCCGCCGCAATGTAGATACAGCCATCTACAACTGTTGCATCCGGCAGCGCTGCTGCAGCTTTGCACCGGTTCCGTAGATGTTCAGGATCGGAACGATCAACGTCTCCGCATCACTATGTTCTCTCAAAAATGGAATGATATCCGGAATCGAATATCCTTTGACACACACAAACAGGACATCCGGAATCTCCGCATATCCTGCCTCATCAACTGCCTTTATGTCTGTCACGGTAAATGTCCGGCTTGGTGACTCCACACATATACCATGTTCTCTGATTGCTGCAAGATGCTCGCCACGCGCAATCAATGTTACATCCTGTCCGGCTTCCGCTAAGAATGCACCAATGCTTCCGCCGCATCCACCGGCTCCTATAATTGCATATTTCATATACGATCTGCCACTTTCTATATGCTCAAGTGGTTTCTCCTTCCCTCTTTTTTCTTCTGTCTCTGATCTGTGATACATATTCTATAACAGATTTATGTTTGTTTTGTGAACAAATCCGTTATTGGAAGAATTTCAATGAAAATATCGTTATTTGTCCTGTTTTTTCACCTTCACAATCACAATTGTAAGGTAGCTTGCCGCCTGTGTCAACGCATCTATCCCATGCATCACACGTTCCTCCGGCAGTCCGCAGTTCGAGACGCCATAGACCTCCAAATATTCTCCCTGCTGTCTTCTCCGCACAAGCTCTGTCCGAAGCATGCCGATCAGCTGTTCCAGCTTCTTCCCCGACTTCATATAGATCCGTGTCCCGTCATAGTCCGCGGTATCTTCCACCGCGTAGCTGCCCGGAATAATATGGATCTCCTCGCCCTGATCCGCAAGGGAGATTCCAAGTCTTGCCGCCACCGCACAGAAAGAAGGCACGCCGCTGATCATCGACGCAGGCATCCCCGCCGCAAGCACTCGCCGGTGAATATAATGATAGGTCGAGTACACACTTGGATCACCGATCGTAAGAAATACAAGCGTCTTTCCCTGCCGCATCCGTGCCTGCACCTCGGCAAAGCAGCGATCCTGTGCCGCACGAAGCACATCCGCATCCTTCGTCATCGGAAACTGCATCGGGCAGATCTCCTTTTCTTCGATCTCCGGTACGACCTGCCGCACGATCTTATAAGCATAACATTCTTCTTTCTTCTCATTTGGCAGTAAGATGCAGTCACTCTCCCGGATCGCACGCACCGCTGCCAGCGTCAGAAGCTCCGGATCTCCCGGGCCGACTCCGACGCCAATCAATCTTCCTTCCATCTATCTGTTTCCTCCTGCAACACATACCAGCCAGATTCGCTAACTGATAGCTGTCTGTCATATTTTAATTTTCCAGGTAATTCTCCAGTGCCGTTTTTCCACGATACGTGCTCACATTAAAGGTCCGGATACCCCGTCGGCTCGTACATAGATTACTATGATAGGTAAGCAGGCTCTGCGCCTCATCATCGTTCTCATCGGTCCAGATTCCACGTGCCTGTGCCCACTCCAAAAACTCAAACACCGCAGGCGTCCGATCCGCCGAGCCAGCCTGCAGATCATATTGCATCAGGTCGATCAGCCGGATCTCCATATCGTCCGTATCGACATCCTCCGCCATCCATGTCTGCACATCCGCACGTGCACACGCAAGATTATAACGCGCGATATACGTATCCGGATGTGACAACGCAAACGCGATATACAAACCGCCACATGCAACGATCATATATTTCATCAGTGGGAATGTATTCTTATACAGATAGATGATCGTGCCAGTGAAAAGCACAACCAATACCAGCAGTCCAAACAGCACCAGCACACGCAGATACGTCAGATGATATGCCCGAATGTACATCAACATCCGCACTGCCGAAGAGCCGATCATCACATAGGTACAGCCACACATAATCGTAAGAATCGTCCGAAGCACCCGGCTTTCTGCAAATGCACAGTTGCAAACCAGAACAATTACCAAATTTACAGCCGCTACAAAAAGCAACTGGAAGAATCCCTGCCTCGCATATTCCGAATACGAATACCCGGCTGGCAGCATCTGCTTTCCAAGAAATGGCGACAGGATCTGAATGATTGCGAACACTGCATATAATGCAGTCAGCAGACCACAGAACGTAATACCGATCATCGGCTCCACCATCCGCTTTTCTTCACAGTCGATCTTCGGCGGCTGTATCACCATCTTGCAGAAGATTCCATATACGGTGACAAATACCGCAACGAGCATCATCACGAAGCCTGCCAGATTCCCGGATAACTGCAGATTTCCAATACTCCGGTCGACAATGTATTTGAAGATGGCATCAGCCTCGGACAGCACGATCAACATTAAAACCAGAAATGGCAGTGCAATCAGCACACCAACCAGCACATAGATTGCCTTGGATTTTTTCTTTTCCCGCTGTCTCACATACACATAGCAGTCACTGAATCCACGGAACAGATACCCAAGCGGCGAGAACACGGTGCCTATCACAGCACGAATATATTTCCCGACACCCCATTTCTCTGCATCGCAAAAGCAGGTAAAAAAAACCGTCATCGAAAGCAGATAGATTCCTATGTAATTACATGCAATCAAGAAGCGATCTCCAGTCAGGAAAATCGATACGCCAAGCAGCAGAATTCCTATGTAATAAATCATCGTATGCGGATTTGATGTCTTATCCTCGCGGTTATCGTACGCCTTGCTCTGTGGTGCATGTGAGCAGACATAATATAAGAACCCAATCGTTGCAGCCGCAAATAAAACCGTCATAATACCATATGCATTTTTATACAGGCAGATGGTTGTCACAACCGCGTATATGATTGCCGCAAATCCACCCGTTCCAAACCGGGTTGCCCGTTCCTTCATATCCTGATTATCTACATATGGCATCATCTGTTTTGGCTCTTGTTCCTGTATATTCTGATTGTTCAAATATTCTTGTTTTTGTTCATTTCCCATATTGAAAACGCTCCTTTCCAGATACGTTCTATCTTATTCGTCGTTATCCTCTTCATCCTCATAGATCAATATATCTCCCGGCTGGCAGTCGAGTGCCTTACAGATCGATTCCAATGTGGAAAACCGCACCGCCTTCGCCTTGTTATTCTTCAAAATCGACAGATTCGCAAGCGTAATATCAACTTCCTTCGCAAGCTCTGTCAGCCCCTTTTTCTTCTGTGCCATCAGCACATCCAGATTCACCTTTATCGCCATATCACCACCGCCTTTTCTTATATGGTAACGTCCCTAAATCGTAAAATCATTTTCTTCCTTGTACTGCACTGCTTTGTCAAACACGATGGCAAGCACGCGGGAGAAAAGACCTGCGATCAAAAATACTACAACAATGATAAATACAGCTGGCGTGAAGTAAAGTGGAATCCTGCAAAGCATCACCGCCATGATTGCGAAGCTGTATATGCCCATCCGGTTCAGGCTCTTCACATTTTCCTTCACGAAGCAGTCATCCGCAAGCACCGTCCGAAACATCTTCCGAAGCTCTCTTAGAATCAGCACTGCGAACACACCTGCCGTCATGAAGATCAGCACCATCCAGATATAATATTCTCCGAAAAATGGATTGATCACAGTTCCATACCATTTGAATGACACCGGTAAAGTCAGCGTCACAACCATTCCAACAAAATACATGATATCCAGCAGGACCTTCGTCGCGCCGGCAATTTTATTTTCTTTCATACCTATATGTCCTCCCACATCTTTTCTAAACTGCGCGTTTTATTTCTTAACCTTTCTACACTTTACACGATTCATTATTGAATGTCAATATATTTTTATTGTTTTTCGATAACTTTTTATTGTTTATCAACCAAATGAGGAATTGTGCATAAAAAAAAGAGGTGAAATGTAGAATGAGAGTCCCGTTTGTAACGCAAGAGTCCCTCTTTGTAAATGAAAATCTCATTTTGTAAACGAGATTCCCACTTTGTAAACGAAA
>ENA-OQEN01000426-OQEN01000426.1-human-gut-metagenome-genome-assembly--contig:-NODE-426-length-18529-cov-2.936366_pt1 | contig 18529 bp, 24 predicted proteins | sample MGYA00242791_ERZ504627 | MGnify/ENA primary metagenome ERZ504627 (study PRJEB26092, sample SAMD00036316) | human gut metagenome | host: Homo sapiens | study: EMG produced TPA metagenomics assembly of... | reverse complement strand
ATACTTTTTGCTCATGCGTGTTTACCTCCCATTTGGTGACCCCCGGTGCCACGCCCGGCGGTCTCATCGCACTTTTTTCTCAAAGCTGATGAACATTGTCTTGTGAATGCTAAACTATTATACCAGAAAATTCCCACATTGCCACCGGGCAAAACACCGAATTTGTTTGATAAATTTTGTGCAATTCCCTTGAAATTTACCCAGTTTTCCGCTATTATAAAATGGGAGAAAGTTCGAGAGGTTTTTTGTTTTACAGAGCCATTTTTCCGCATCTGGGATACATGCTGTTATCCATTAAAATTTTCGATGGAATTCCACCTGCGGAACGGGCCGGAATTTCTCCCTCATGGATACAACAAAATACCACACCTTCCAAGGAGGGACACTATTTATGGAAACCATTTCCAACGAAGCCCTGGCCGCAGCACGCGCCAGACTGGACGCTGCCGAGAGCCAGCGCGAGAACATCCTGCTTTTTCACATCGCCAGCGGCGTGAACATTGAGAGCCGCACCGTCCAGATCGAGGAGGGCGTTGTCATCGCCCCGGGAGCCACCATTCTGGCGGGCACCATCCTGCGGGGCAAGACGGTCATCGGCGCAGGCTGCGTCATCGGCCCCAACACCCTCATCGAGGACAGCACCGTGGACGAGGGCACCACCGTGAACGCCAGCCAGATCTACGGCAGCCACATCGGCCCCCACAACAACATCGGCCCCTTCACCCATGTGCGAGTGAACACCGTCACCGACTACGGCGTGCATCTGGCGCCTATGTGGAGACCAAGAACTCCAACTTTGCCCGCGGCAACACCGTGAGCCACCTGACCTACATCGGCGACAGCGATGTGGGCAAGTACTGCAACTTCGGCTGCGGCACCGTCACCTGCAACTACGACGGCAAGGATAAGTTCCGCACCCAGATCGGCGATTACTGCTTCATCGGCTGCAACACCAACCTTGTGGCTCCGGTCAAGGTGGGCGATGGCGCCTACACCGCCGCCGGCAGCACCATCACCAAGGATGTGCCCGCACAGGCATTGGGCATTGCCCGGGAGCGCCAGACCAATCTGGACGGCTGGGCAGAGCCAAGATGGAAGCCTACATCGCCAAAAAGCAGAAGCTGGAAAACGAGCAGAGCAAGTAAACCTCTGCCGGAAGGGAGCTGTGCATGAAGTCTGAAAGCTTTCGCAAGCAGGCGCTGAGCCTTGTCCTTTTCTTCGCGGCTGTTGCCGCCGTGTTCGCCCTGACCCGCCTGCGCAGCGACCCGGCCAAAAAACAGGCGGAGTTCGTGGTGCAGCAGCTGCTCTCCTGCTCCTCTGCCGTAGAGCAGGCCGTGGATGCCGCCGCGCCCGCCGGCAGTGAACCGGGGCTTGCCGCAGCGGACACCGATGGGCTGTACGCCTTTCTTCAGGCGCAGCTGGGCGATGCCATGACAGCCGACTGCCTGAACAAAATCATGGCGAACCGTCTGCCCACCCGCATCACCGCGCTGGCCGGCAGTCCGGCGACAAGCTGGTGCCCGCCGACCTCACCCTGAAAAAGCGCGCCGGGGCAGAAAACTGCTACGACTTTTCCGCCGCCCTGCTGACCGCTACGGACAGCACCGCCGCCGCGCAGGTGTCCGGCACCATCACCATGGTGAAGGAGGACGGCCGCTGGAAGGCCTCTGCCATCACGCTGAACCTGTAATATAATGTTTTTCTGCCCCTGTGCCCTGCGGCATGGGGGCATTTTTTGCTTATAATGTATATCTTTTTGCGCGCGCGTATGTTATACTTAGATGTTGTATCACACTATTATCAGGAAAAGGTATTATCATATCATGAATGAAAACGATATCTGGCTCATTGCAGGGCTGGGCAACCCCGAAGCAAAGTACGATGGCACCCGCCACAACGCCGGTTTTGCCGCGCTGGACGCGCTGGCCGACAAGTGGAACATCTCTGTGGGCAAAACCAAGTTCCAAGGCCTGTGGGGACAGGGCGAGGTGAATGGCCACAAGGTGGTGCTGCTAAAGCCCCTGACCTACATGAACCTTTCCGGCGATTCCATCGCCCCTATGGCGGGCTTTTTCAAGATCCCTGCCGACCATGTGCTGGTGCTGTGCGATGACATCACCCAAGCCCCCGGCAAGCTGCGCATCCGTCCCTCCGGCTCTGCGGGCGGGCATAACGGCCTGAAAAGCATCATTGCCCGGCTGGGCGGGGAGAATTTCCCCCGCATCCGCATCGGCATCGGCGCAAAGCCCCACCCGGACTACGACCTTGCCGCATGGGTGCTGGGCAAGTTCCCGCCAGAGGACGCCAAGGCCATCGCCGACCGCTACGCCGACCTTGAAGCCGCCGCAAAGCTTATCATGGACGGTAAACTGGGTCTGGCGCAGAGCAAGTATAACGGGTAAAAATCATTCTCCCGCATCCTGACAGGAAAGGAGGTTTTTCCATGTACGAAGCCTTACTCAAGGCCACCCCGGAATATCAGAAGGTCGCCGCAAGTTTTGGCTCGGCAGGGCCGGCGGCGCTGTTCGGTCTGCCGCCCGCAGGCCGGGCGCTGCTGTATGCCGCACTGCAAAAAGACCTTGGCCGGGTGCTCTGCATCGTGACCCCCGGCGAAGCCGAGGCCACCCATTTTGCGGACGACCTCAAGGCGCTGGGGCTTACCGCAGCGGTGTTCCCCCCGCGCGACTTATGCTGCGCCCGGTGGAGGGTGCAGGCCGCGAGTACGAGTACCGCCGCCTTTCGGTGCTGGGTGCACTGGCGGGCGGACGGCTGCAGGCCGTCTGCGTGCCCGCCGAGGCACTTTTGCAGTACACCGTGCCCCGGGCAGAATTCATCCAGAACACCCTCACCCTGAAGCCCGGCATGGTGTATAACCGCGAGGCGCTGGTGGCGCGGCTGTTTGCCGCCGGGTATGTGCGCCGCAGTCAGGTGGACGGCCCGGGACAGTTCAGCGTGCGCGGCGATATCGTGGATATCTACGCGCCGGATATGCGTCAGCCCGCCCGCGTGGAGTACTGGGACGACGAGATCGACTCCATGTCCTCCTTTGACCTGCTGACCCAGCGGCGGGACGGCGCACTGGAAAAAATCTACCTCTCCCCTGCCCGCGAGGTGCTGTTCGGCAGCACCGCCGAGACCGCCGAAGCGCTGCGCGATACCATCAAAAAGGCGCGCGGCAAGCACCGCACCGCGCTGGAAAAGGCCACCGAAGCCGATCTTTCCCAGCTGGATTCCGGCCTGATGCCGGAGGCCATGGATAAATATTACGGCATCCGCTACCCCGCCCCCGCCACGCTGCTGGACCATCTGGACGCGCCGCTGTTCATTCTGGATGAAGTTGGCGGCATCCGGGATGCCCAAAAGGCCACTGAGTTCCGCCGCAGCGAGGAGCTGACCGGACTGCTGGAAGAGGGCGTGCTCTGCCCCGGGCTGGATGTGCTGTACCAGACCATGGACGATCTTGTCATTGCCGCCCAGAGCAACAGCACCCTGCTGTGCGAGAACTTTCTGCGCGGGATGAACGAGTTCAAACTCAAAGACCTTATCAACGCCGAAGCCTTTGCCGCCCCCAACTGGAACGGCGACCTTGCCTCCCTGCGGGAGGACTTAGACCCGCTCATTGCCCAAGGCTACGCCGTCACCCTGTTTGCCGGTACGCCCAAGGGCGCAGCCGCTTTGACCCGCGACCTTGCCGACAAAGGCTATGCCGTGAGCATGAGCCGGGATGTGTGCCCCGCCAAGGGCGTTCTGCAGGTACTGCCCGGGCACCTGACCGCCGGGTGCACCTTCCCCTTTGCCCATGCGGCGGTGCTTTCCAGCCGCCGTCACGGACTGGACGAGGAAGCCGCCGCCGAGGCCAAAAAGCGCAAGAAGAACAAAAACGCCCTGTCCAGCCTTTCGGACATCAAGCCCGGGGACTATGTGGTGCACCAGAGCCACGGCATCGGGATGTACGCCGGCATCCAGCGGCTGGAGGTGCAGGGCGCTACCAAGGACTACCTCAAGGTGCAGTATTCCGGCTCGGATGTGCTGTATGTGCCGGTGACCCAGCTGGATCTGCTCAGCCGCTACACCGCCCCCGGTGACGAGGAAAAGGTAAAGCTGGCAAAGCTGGGCGGCACCGAGTGGCAGCGCACCCGCGCCAAGGTGAAAAAGGCCACCGAGGAGATGGCGCAGGAGCTGATCGAGCTTTACGCCCGCCGTCGTCAGGCCACAGGCTACGCCTTCCCGCCGGACGGCGACTGGCAGCGGGACTTTGAGACCCGCTTTGACTACGACGAGACCGACGACCAGCTGCACGCCACTGCCGAGATCAAGCAGGACATGGAAAAGGGTTACCCCATGGATCGTCTGCTCTGCGGCGATGTGGGCGTGGGCAAGACCGAAGTGGCGCTGCGCGCCGCCTTCAAGTGCATCATGGGCGGCAAACAGTGCGCCCTGCTGGCACCCACCACCCTGCTGGCGTGGCAGCACTACAACACCCTGCTCTCCCGCATGGAGGCCTTCCCGGTGAAAATCGGGATGCTGTCCCGCTTCCGCACCGCCAAGCAGCAGAAGGAGACGTTGCGCGGCTTACAGGCCGGCAGCGTGGATATCGTGGTGGGCACACACCGGCTGCTGTCCAAAGATGTGAAGTTCCACGACCTCGGCCTTGTCATCATTGATGAGGAACAGCGCTTTGGCGTGAAGCACAAGGAAAAGCTGAAGGAAAACTTCATCGGGTGGATATGCTCACCCTGTCGGCCACCCCCATCCCCCGCACATTGAACATGGCCATGAGCGGCATCCGGGATCTTTCCACCATTGAGCAGCCGCCCATCGAGCGGCAGCCGGTGGAGACCTTTGTGCTGGAATACAACGATGTTATCCTTGCCGAAGCCATGAAGAAGGAGCTTGCCCGGGGCGGGCAGGTGTACTACCTGCACAACCGGGTGGACAACATTGAAGCCTGCGCCGCCCATGTCAGCCAGATGGTGCCGGGCGCGCGGGTGGGCATCGCCCACGGCAAGATGACCGAGGAAGAACTGAACCTGTGTGGCAGCACCTGCTGAACGGCGAGATCGACATTCTGGTCTGCACCACCCTCATTGAGACCGGCATTGATGTGCGCAACTGCAACACCCTCATCATTGAAGACGCCGACCGCATGGGTCTGGCGCAGCTATACCAGATCCGCGGGCGAGTGGGACGCTCCGGCCGCAAGGCCTACGCCTACTTCACCTTCCGCCGGGACAAGACCCTGACCGATATCGCCCAGAAGCGGCTTTCTGCCATCCGGGAGTTCACCGCTTTCGGCTCCGGCTTCCGCATCGCCATGCGGGATCTGCAGATCCGCGGCGCAGGCAGTCTGCTGGGGCACAGCCAGCACGGCCACATGGAGGCCGTGGGCTACGACCTCTACGTTAAAATGCTGGGACAGGCCATTGCCCGGGCGCGGGGCGAGCCCGTCCAGCGGGACAAGAGCGATTGTCTTGTGGACCTGCGGGTGGACGCCTTTATCCCGGAAAAATATATCCCGGACGGCGCGGGCCGCATCGAGGCCTACAAGCGCATTGCCGCCATCCAGACTCCGGAGGACGCCGCCGATGTGCTGGACGAGCTCATCGACCGCTACGGCGACCCGCCGCCCTCGGTGAGCGATCTGGTCAACGTTTCCCTTGTCCGCGTACAGGCCGCTGCCGTGGGCGTGTACGAGGTGACCCAGAAGAAGGATACCCTGATCCTGAATCTGGAAACGCTGGACCTTGCCATGATCCGCGGCCTGCTGCAAGCTTTCAATGGCCGTGTCACCGCCGGGGCGGGCACAAAGCCCTATCTCTCGGTGGTATTGCAGCCGGACGAAAAGCCGCTGGAACTGCTGCAAAACATCCTGAAAGCCATGGCAGATATCCTGACTGGCACAGAACGCGAAAAAGCTCCCCAAACAGGGGGAGCTGGCACGCGCAAACGTGACTGAGAGGGTTTTATAAAAACAAATAAGGAGCAAAACGCATGAAAAAGAAACTGCTTGCGCTGGTATGCGCACTTGCACTGACCGTCAGCCTTGTGGGCTGTGCACTCTCCACCCCAGACACCGTGGGCAAGATCGGTGATTTTGAGGTGACCAGCGGCCTGTACCTGCTGGCGCAGTACGATGCCTACCAGCAGGCTGCACAGCTGGCGGACTCTGAGCAGGACACCAGCAAGGTAAATTCCTTCCTCAAGGCCACCATCACCACCGATGCCGACACCGGCGAGACCGCGTGGTAAAGGACTATGTGGAGCAAAAGACCCTTGAGACTTTGCAGACCCTTGCCGCTGTGGATGCCCGCTTTACTGAACTGGGCGGTGAGCTGACCGAGGAACAGAAGTCTGCCGCCGACAGCTACGCCCAGCAGTTGATGGATAACTACGGCGATGCCTACACTGCCAACGGCATCGGGCTGGAGACCTTGAAGCTGTTCCAGCAGCTGCAGTACAAGCACACCCTGCTGCTGGATCTTGTCTACGGCAAGGACGGCGAGACCCCTGTGGAGGACGGCGAGCTGACCGAGCATCTGGACAGTACCATGTACGAGATCGGCTTTATCACCGTGCCCCTGTACAACACCAGCACCTTCGCCTTTGCCAGCGATGACCAGAAGGCCGAGATGCTCTCCCTTGCCCAGAAGGCTGTGGACAGCTACAACGCCGCCGCCCCGGAGGACGCCTCCAGCCAGCTGACCGCCTTTAACAGCATCGCAAGCAGCGCACTGACCGGGATCTGCGCCGTGCTGGATGCAGAGGTTCCCTCCACCAGCACCCTGCAGACCGACCTGCTGAGCGAAAGCGACCTGACCGACGCCTTTACGCAGGAGGGTGCCGCCGATACCCTGCGCGGCCTTGCCTACGGACAGGCAGCCGCCATCCAGTACACCGGCTACGCATGATGCTGGCCGTTCGTCTGGACCCGTTGAGCGTTTCCACGCTGGATGCTCTGCGCAGCCAGATTTTGAGCGACATGAAGGGCGAGGAGCTGAACGATGCCCTTGCCGCCTACGGTGCCCAGCTGGACAGCACCCTGAGCAGCTCTGCCATGAGCAAACTGCCCGCCGCCAAGATCGTGAACGACACCAGCGCCAACAGCTGATAACAGTATAAAAATCGCAAAATGGGTCGGAAAAATCCCGACCCCATTTTTTATTATAGAACTACAAAGCAGACCCGGCAGGCTCTTTCGGAGCCGGTGCCGGGTCTGCTTTACATGTTAGAAAGTCAGGGAATGCCGCCAGGGAAACAGAGTCTTAGCGTACATCACTTCTCGTTCTCGTAGCTGAGGACAGCGTAGGGGTAGAAGATGTTGGCATCCAAGTAGCCTGCCCAGCGGCCGGGCTTGCGGGTGTAGTAGCCGATGGGAATATCGCCCCGGATGACGCCCTTAACCAGAATGAGCATATGGCGGAGGTACTCCACGCTGAAGGGGTTCAGGTTCTCCCAGTGGCCCGTCAGCAGCTCGTAGTCCACATCCTCGTTCCGCAGCAGCACCTCTGCCATGAAGTGCTCCAGACTCGGCAGATAGGTGTCGGTGGCAGCTTCCATCATGAACAGGTCGCCAGAACCAACGGCGTCACCGGTAAAGATGTAGTCCTTGTAGAAGAACACCACAGAGCTTGGTGTGGCCCGGCACGTCCACCACTTCCAGCTCCTCAGAGCCGATGCGGACCGTGTCACCATCTACGATGTTCACCAGCTTCAGGTCCTCGGCGGTGAGACCGAAGAATTTCTGCATGCTGGAGATCAGGTCCTCCCGGTCATCGGGGTGGATATAGGTGCGGCGGACCTTGCCGGACTTCAGCAGGGTGGGAATGCCCAGAATGTGGTCGCCGTGCTTATGGGTCAGCAGGATATCCAGCTCTGCGTCAGGGTTGGTCAGCACGTTCTCCCGCAGGTAGGCGTAGAGGTCTGCTGCGCCGGAGCCGCCCATGGCGGTGTCAATGACCAGGGCTTCCTTGCCCAGATCCAGCACCCACAGGGTGTCCATGCCAAAGTCCATAACACGGGTGATGTTGTACTTTACCGGGTAGTGACTGAACATCATGTTGGGGTTTAGCTTGCCGTGCTGGGTCCGGGTGAGGGACTGGGTGAACATCCAGTTATAGGGGGTGCCGATGCTGTACACCCGCTCCCAGACCTTGTGGGGCTCCGGCATGGAACCGGCGGTAAAGCCCTCGTACTTCACGCAGGAGCAGCCGGCATCCTTCAGGGCCTGCACAGCCTTGGCGGTCTCAGCCTCGGGCATCTCGGGGTCATCCTTGCAGTGGTAGGCCCAGACAGGGGTGTTCTTGATGGCCTCAAATGCGCCGGGGACGTTGTACCACTGGGCAGGCACCATGCCGCACATGGGGATGGCAGCGGCAAAGTAGTAGGGGTAGGCCAGGATCATGTTCCAGACACCGGTACCGCCCATGGACATACCCTCGATGTAGATACGGTCCGGGTCGATGCGGTGGGCAGCCACATAGCTGTCGATAGCAGACTTCAAGGCCGTAACGGTGTCCGGGTCGGTCCAGTTCTTGCCGGGGCACTGGGGTGCAAACAGGTAGGTGGGGTTCTTCTGGATCATTTCGTCAGAAATGTAGAAGGTGGCACCGTCGTTGGCGGTAAGCTGGGTGCCGTTGGGGCCCACACCGTCCTCACCGTGGAGGAAAACGATCAGGGGCAGCTTCCCCTTCAGGCAGGGCGGTAACGGCGAGGGTTGTAGCATAGTACTCCACCCCGGCAGCACTGCCGGCCTTGAAACGCTTGGCCAGCGCATTGCGGTCGGGGCTGTCCACCTTGACCAGACAGTTCTGGTCGGCGTCCTGGGCAAAGGCGATGCCACTGGTGCCCAGCACACTGGCAACAGCTGTAAAGGCGGCGGTGCTACGCATAAAGTCACGTCTGCTCAGTTCCATGGTCTTTTCTCCTTTTCTTAGTCGAAAAAATGAATACAGTTTGTGAATGCCGTACGGAAATCCCTCACCATATCAGATGAGAGTTGTCGTTAATATATTAATATATCAGAAAAGTACTGTCAAGAATGCGCCAAAAACTTTGGAGAAGGCTCTAAGCCGGGCTGTCGGGGTTTGTCAAAAATGACGAAGTCCATCCTGCCAAAAAGGGGCCGTTGCAAAATAGCTCTCTGAAAAAATATGCACAAAACCCGGAACCTTTTCAGGGCCAAAATGGCTCAAAAAGGGTTCCGGGTCTCTGTTTTTGCACTATTTCTTTGTGCTAGTTGCTATCGCATTTTTATTTTGCAACAGCCCCAAACATAAGAATATATTTTCCGCTGAAGATTGCCAGAGTGCAACGACAACGACCGCCGCCAGTGGCGGAAACAGGGAGGAGTTGTTGGGGCAGCGGCCAGCAAGACGCAAGTGCCACCCAAGGCACGAAGCGGATGCTGGGTGCCGCAACCCGATAGCTGAGGCCATTTCCAATCGTCCCGCGCCAAAGGCTTCTATTTTACTACCCTTGCAAACTCTGCGGCAAGGGCGGCATTCACCGAGCGGACGGCGTTGGCGTCCGGCTTGATGGCGGTGCGGTCGTAGGTGAACAGCCCGTTCACCTCGTCCTCCACGTCGGTCAGCTGGGTGTATACCAGCGCTGAAAGCCCTTTTTGCAGCTGCGGCAGCACCGTGCCCAGCTGCATTTTTTTGTACCGGGCGGTCAGCTCCTCCCGGCTTTTGGCTGTGCCGTAGCCGTAGGTCTTGCGGGGCGGCTCGTGCCCCGGCATAGGCCATGCAATACCGCCGTACTCGCTCAGCGCCACAGCGCGCGTCTGTGGGCGCACCCGCAGGGGGTAGAAGTAGTTGTGCAGGGAGTATACATCCCCGCCGCCCTGATCGTACCAGCCGCTGGCCTCGTCCACAAGACGGGTGTCGTCCAGCGCGCGGATGGCTTGCACTGCCCCGGCGGCATCGTACTGTCCCCACCCCTCGTTAAAGGCACCCAGCAGCCCACGCAGGGGTGGCAGCGCAGCGTCTGTACCGTATCTTCCAGCTCCCGGCGGTATTCTTCCCGGCTGCTTTCGCTGCCCCGGCTCAGCAGTCCCCACAGCGCCGCCTTGTCCGGCAGGCGGCGCATAAGCGGCTGCAAAACATTGGTCAGGTAGGTGACGAACCACAGGTTATACTTACTGCCGCCGTTGACCATATCCTGCCAGACCACAAGCCCCAGCTTGTCGCAGTGGTAGTACCAGCGCTGCGGCTCTATCTTTGCGTGCTTGCGCAGCAGGTTGTAGCCCAGCGCCTTTACCTCGCTCAGCTCCCGCTCCACCGCCGCATCCGAAGGCGGGGTGTACAGCCCCTCCGGCCAGTAGCCCTGATCCAGCAGGCCGTTGAGCAGGATGGGTTTATCGTTCAGGCAGAAGCGCAGCACGCCCCGTGCGTCCGGTGCGCAGCTCCACTTGCGCAGGGCAAAGTAGCTGTGCACAGTGTCGAACTGTTCTTCCTCTCCCTGCGTGGTGCCCACGGTCAGGTCGTACAAAAAGGGCGTGTCCGGGCTCCATGGGAAGAAATACTCCTTCGCAATATGCAGCGTCACCTCACCGTCCTGGCCGGCCTCATCGCTGCCCCAGTCCTCGGCAATGGTCACACCCCCGGCGCGCACCACCGCCCACAGGTTCGCCGCACCGCCGGGCGCAGAGGTATGCACTTTCACGGTCACGGTGCGGGCATCATAGTCCGGCGTAACGGTGAGAGACTGGATGTAATTTTCCGGCACGCGCTCCAGCCAGACCGTCTGCCAGATGCCGCTCTGGGCGGGATAGAACATCCCCCCGGGCTGCAAAGTCTGCTTGCCCCGCGCCTGTGTGCCGTAGCCGGTGGGGTCCTGCACCGCCACCCACAGGCTGTTGCGGCCTGTGCCGTTGAGCTGCGCGGTGATATCCAGCGTAAAGGGCCAGTAGCCGCCCCGGTGGCCGCCCACCAGATGGCCGTTCACCTGCACGGCGCAGGCGTAGTCCACTGCGCCGAAATGCAGTAGCACCCGTCCGCCCGTCCCGGCGGGCGGCGCAAAATATCGGTGGTAGTGCAGCCACTGCCCGGGCTGCAATGTGCGCCCCACCCCGGAGGCGCGGCACTCCGCGCGTAGGCACCAAGATCTCACCGTCCCAGCCCGCCGGGCGCTGTGCCGAGGCGGTGATGGCGTACTGCCACGGGCCGTTCAGGTTCTCGTAGCTGTCCCGGCGCATGGCCGGGCGGGGATATTCCGTCAGAGGGTGCATACACTCACCAGCCTTTTCTACTCGTTTGCTCCATTCTAGCACAGCCCGGGGCGTTTGTATACCGGGGAGCGGACGATTTTGAATGGCCGCCGCGTGCGCTTTGGCCATCTTCAGCGGAAAATTATTTTTATATTTGCAATTCTGGAAAATCTGCGGATTTCAGAATTGCTTCTTCATGGGAGTAAAAAAGAGCCGCCGCACGGCGGCATGGCTGTGCGGCGGCTTTGTGAGAAGGTGGGAAATTGTTTAGTTCTCGGCCAGATTGCCGGTATAAAGCTGGTAATACTTGCCCTTTTTGGCGATCAGCTCGTCGTGGCTGCCGCGCTCGATGATGCGGCCCTGCTCCAGCACCACGATGCAGTCTGCATTGCGGACGGTGGACAGGCGGTGGGCGATGACAAAGCTGGTGCGGCCGTACATCAGGCCGTCCATGCCGCGCTGCACCAGCGCCTCGGTGCGGGTATCAATGGAGGAGGTCGCCTCGTCCAGGATCAGCACCGGCGGGTCTGCCACGGCTGCGCGGGCAATGGCCAGCAGCTGGCGCTGTCCCTGCGAGAGGTTGGCGCCATCGCCGGTCAGCATGGTGTTGTAGCCCTCCGGCAGACGCTTGATAAAGCCATCTGCGTTGGCCAGACGGGCGGCGGCGATGCACTCTTCATCGGTGGCCTCCAGCCGTCCGTAGCGGATGTTCTCCATCACCGTGCCGGTGAACAGGTGGGTGTCCTGCAGCACGATGCCCAGCGAGCGGCGTAGGTCGGCCTTTTTGATCTTGTGGATGTTGATGCCGTCATAGCGGATCTTGCCATCCTGAATATCGTAGAAGCGGTTGATCAGGTTGGTAATGGTAGTCTTGCCTGCACCGGTGGAGCCGACAAAGGCGATCTTCTGCCCCGGACGGCCGTACAGGTTGATGTCATGCAGCACCGTCTTTTCCGGCACATAGCCAAAGTCCACGTCCGTAAAGGTAATATCGCCCGCCAGCTTGTGGTAGGTAACGGTGCCATCGTGGTGGGGGTGCTTCCACGCCCACAGACCGGTGCGCTCGTTCGTTTCTACCAGCTGGTCGTTGCGGTCGTACTTGGCATTTACCAGCGTCACATAGCCCTCATCGGTCTCGCTGGGCTCGTCCATCATCTTGAAGATGCGCTCCGCACCAGCCAGTGCCATGATGACGCTGTTGGCCTGCATGGACACCTGACTGATGGGCATATTGAAGCCCTTGTTCAGGCTGAGGAAGGCCACCACGGTGCCAAGGGTCATGCCGCCAACGCCACCCACAGCCATGGTTGCACCAGTCAGCGCGCAGATAGCGTAGCTGATGTTGCCCAGCTGGGCGTTGACCGGCATCATGATGTTGGAGAAGGCGTTGGCCTGCTTGGCGCTTTCCTTCAGCTGGTCGTTCAACTCACGGAAGCCGGCAAGGGTCTGCTGTTCGTGGGTGAACACCTTGACCACCTTCTGGCCTTCCATCATCTCCTCGATGTAGCCGTTCACCTTGCCCAGATCCCGCTGCTGCTGGATGAAGTACTTGGAGGAGCTTTTTGCGATCTGCTTGGAACAGAACAGCATCAGCGCCACCATGAGCATGGTAACGATGGTCAGCTGCCAGCTGAGCATGCACATACTGAAGAACACCGACACAATCGTGATGACGCTGGACACCAGCTGCGGGATGCTCTGGCTGAGCATCTGGCGCAGGGTATCCACATCGTTGGTGTACACGGACATGATATCGCCGTGGGGATGGGTGTCAAAATACCGGATGGGCAGGCTTTCCATGTGGGTGAACAGCTTGGTGCGCAGATTGCGCAGCGTGCCCTGCGTTACGTTGACCATGATGCGGGCGTTGGCCCATGCAGCCAGAATGCCCACAAGGTAGATGCAGCACATCCGCACCAATGCACCGGCCAGTGGTGCAAAGCTGGGGTCCTGCTGGCGGGTCATGGGCACGATGTAATCGTCCATCAAGGTCTGCAAGAACAGGCTGGCCTGCACATTGGCCAGCGCGCTGACCACGATGCAGATCAGCACAAGGATGCAGTGGGGCAGATAGTTGCGGAACACCTCATCCATAATGCGCTTCAGCAGCTTGCCCGGGTTTTCCACCTTGGGGCGCGGCCCCCGTGCGCCCCGCGGGCCGGGGCCATGTACTTCTTTTACTGCCATTACTGCGCACCTCCCTGCTTGTCAAAATCGCCGCCGCCCTGCGTCTGGCTGTTGTAGACCTCCTGATAGATGGCGTTGGTCGCCAGCAGCTCTGCGTGGGTGCCCAGACCGTTGATCTGGCCGTTCTCCAGCACCAGAATGCGGTCTGCATCCTGCACCGAGGAGATACGCTGTGCAATGATGATCTTGGTCGTGCCGGGAATCTCCTCCCGGAAGGCCTTGCGGATCTTGGCATCGGTCGCGGTATCCACGGCGCTGGTGGAGTCGTCCAAAATCAGCACCTTGGGCTTGCGCAGCAGGGCGCGGGCGTGGTCAGGCGCTGCTTCTGGCCGCCGGACACGTTGGAGCCGCCCTGCTCGATCCATGTATTGTACTTATCCGGGAAGCGCTGGATGAACTCATCCGCGCAGGCCAGTTTTGCCATGCGGATGCACTCTTCCTCGGTGGCGTTGGCATCGCCCCAGCGCAGGTTATCCAGAATAGTACCGCTGAACAGCACATTCTTCTGCAGCACCATGGAGACCTCGCGGCGCAGAACATCAAGGTTATAATCCCGCACGTCCACGCCGCCTACCCGCACGGTGCCGCTCTCGGCATCGTACAGGCGGGGGATCAGCTGCACCAGACTGGACTTTGCACTGCCGGTGCCGCCGATGATGCCCAGCGTCTCGCCGGGCTGGATGGTAAAGCTGATATCGTTCAACACCGGCTGGCCGCTGCCGTGCTTATACTTGAAGGTAACGTGGTCAAACTGGATGCTGCCGTCTGCCACCTGCTGCACCGGCTGCTTTGCCGGGGGCAGGTCGGTGTGCTCGTCCAGCACCTCCACGATACGCTTGGCAGAGGCGGCGGACATGGCGATCATGACAAAGGCCGTGCTCAGCATCATCAGTGCCATAAGGATGTTCATGATATAGCCGAACAGGGCGTTCAGCTGGCCGGTGGTAATGGCACCGTGCAGCACATATTTTGCGCCGAACCAGCTCAGCGCGATGTTGCAGCCGTACACCGCCACCAGCATGGCGGGGTTATTGAAGCTCAGGCGGCTTTCGGCGTTGACGAACTGCTTGTACAGGCTCTCGCAGGCGGCAGTGTATTTTTCGTTTTCAAAGCCCTCGCGCACAAAGCTTTTGACCACGCGGATGGCAGAGACATTCTCCTGCACCGAGGCGTTGAGGTTATCGTAGTTCTTGAACACACGGTCAAAGATGTGGAAGGTAGGATCATGATGGCAGCCAGCACCGCCACCAGAAAGGCCACTGCCACCACGAACACCAGCGACAGCGGGCCGCCGATGACCACAGCCATGAACATGGCAAACACCAGATGCACCGGGGCGCGCACGCACATGCGCAGGATCATCTGGAAGGCGTTCTGCACGTTGGTCACGTCGGTGGTCATGCGGGTAACAAGACCTGCGTGGAGAATTTGTCGATGTTGGAAAAAGAATAATGCTGGATATTTTCATACATGGCATCGCGCAGATTTCCGGCAAAGCCGGTGGATGCCTCGGCGGCGTACTTGCCCGCCAGCACGCCCAGCACCAGCGCAATGGCTGCCACCAGAAAGGTAAGCAGGCCGTAGCGGATGATGGCGTTCATATCGCCCTTTTCAATGCCCTGGTCGATGATAAAGGCCATGATGGTGGGCAGCAGCACATCCATAATGGCTTCCAGCGCAGCAAAGAGCGGTGTCTTGATCGAGGCGGCTTTATACTCGCCCAGATGCGACACAAGCTTTTTGATCATCTGAGTTCCCTCCTGTTGAATTTATTTGTTTGGTACAAAACAATTTTATACATAACAATTTAAATGTCAATAGCTTTCGAAAAATGTTCATAATTGCTAATTTAACAAGACCTTTTTCGGCGCTTTGACGGAAAAGGTGGTTATTTCAGTGCTTCCCGCAGCTTGTTCAGCAGCCGCAGCAGTTCTGCGTTCTCCTCCTCGGTCAGCAGTCCGGCCACATAGTCGTCGGTCTGGTGGAAGGACAGCAGGGTCTTTTCGTGCCGTTGGATGCCCTCCTCGGTCAGCACCAGCTGCTTGAGCCGGGCGTCCTGCGGCACGCTCAGCCGCTGGATGTAGCCCTTGCGCTCCATCAGCTGCAAAATGTTCGTCACCGTGGAGCGGGTGATGGAAAACTCCCGCTCGATGTCCCGCTGGAACACCGGCTCGTCCCGGTGGCGGTAGAGATACTCGATGATCCACCCGTGCATGGGGGTGGTCTGCTCTACCCCGTTTGCGCGGGAAAACTGGTTCAGCCTGCGGAAGATCAGGTTATCCACCCGGTGCAGCTGGGCGGGGATGACCTGCGGCCTTCCCACGGCGGGTCCAGCTTGCAGGGCTCTTCAATAGGGTGCTGTGTACACATAATGTTTTTCCTCTGTTCAAATTGTTCGATGTGAAACTGTTTGACACGATACATATATTACTCATCTTCCGCTCAATGTCAAGGGGGCGCAAAAAAGGCCGCTGCGAAATTTTCCGCAGCAGCCTTGATTTTTATGGATACGGGATACGCTTACAGCTTTTTGCCGGTCAGCAGCTCGTAGGCCTCCAGATACTTGGCAATGGTCTTGTCAATGACATCCTGCGGCAGGTCGTAGTTGCTGTCGGGGTTGGCCTTCAGCCAGTCGCGGACGAACTGCTTGTCGAAGGAGGCTGGCTGTGACCCGGCTCGTAGCCCTCCAGCGGCCAGAAGCGGGAGGAGTCCGGGGTCAGCATCTCGTCGCCCAGCACCACGTTGCCGTCCTCGTCCAGACCAAACTCGAACTTGGTATCGGCAATGATGATGCCGCGGGACAGTGCATACTCGGCGCACTTCTTGTACAGGGCAATGGTGTAGTCCCGCAGCTTGGTGGCGTACTCCAGACCGTGGCCGGGGAACTGCTTCTCCAGCACGTCGATGCTCTGCTCGTAGGAGATGTTCTCGTCGTGGTCGCCGATCTCTGCTTGGTGGAGGGGGTGTAGATGGGCTCGGGCAGCTTATCGGACTCCTGCAGGCCCTCGGGCAGCTGGATGCCGCACACCTTGCCAGTCTTTTGGTAGCTTGCCCAGCCGCTGCCGGTAATGTAGCCGCGCACGATGCACTCGATGGGCAGCATGGTCAGCTTGCGGCACATCATGCTGTTGCCGGTGAACTGGGGCTGGCGGAAGAACTCCGGCATATCCTGCACATCCACGCTCAGCATGTGGTTGGGCAGCAGATCGCGGGTGTAATCGAACCAGAACTTGCTCATCTGGGTGAGCACGGTGCCTTTTTGGTGACCTTGTTTTTCAGGATGACGTCAAACGCAGAAATGCGGTCGGTGGCAACCATGATCAGGCTGTCGCCATTGTCGTAGATCTCGCGGACTTTGCCTTCTTTGATGGGTTTGAACTCAGTCATAATCAAACACTCCATTTTTCCATGTTCTCAGCAGCGCAGCAGCGCAGCGCAGTTCTTACCCTATTATTCTACCATACTGCCGCGCGGTTTAAAAGGAACAGAATAAAAGAAAAACAGGCAAGTTTTGTGTTTTTATCGTGAAAAGTGCGCAAAAAACAGCAGGAAATTTCGGCGTTTTGACGATAAAAGTCGTACTTTATCCCCAAATGCACGCACCTTTGCAAAATGCAGTCATGGACAAGCGCCGCCGGTTGCGGTATCATAGTAGTATGCGTATATCTGCGCTCCGCAGGGGCGCAAAAGTAAACAAGGAGGTAAAGAGTATGGGCAAATTTCCCAAGGGCTTTTTGTGGGGCGGCGCTACCGCTGCCAACCAGTGCGAGGGTGCATGGCAGGCAGACGGCAAGGGTCTGGCTACGGTGGATGTAACCCCCTTCGGCCCGGACCGTTTTCCGGTGGCAACGGGCTATATGGAAATGCTGGGCTGCGATGACGCACATTTCTACCCCAGCCACGAGGCCATTGACCTGTATCACCATTATAAAGAGGACATCGCCCTGTTTGCAGAGATGGGCTTCAAGTGCTTCCGGCTGTCCATTGCATGGACCCGCATCCTGCCCAACGGCGATGACGCTCAGCCCAACGAGGCAGGACTGGCTTTCTACGACAGCATTTTTGACGAGTGCCATAAGTACGGCATCGAGCCGCTGGTCACCATCTGCCACTTTGACACTCCCATTGCCCTCATCAAAAATACGGCGGCTGGAAAGACCGCCGCATGGTGGACGCCTACGTCCACTACTGCGAGGTGCTGTTCGACCGCTTCAAAGGCAAGGTGAAGTACTGGCTCACCTTTAATGAAATCAACATGCTGCTGCACCTGTCCTTTACCGGCGCGGGCTGGTATTCCACCCCGGCGAGAATGTGGAGCAGGTCAAGTATCAGGCCGCCCATCACGAGCTGGTGGCCAGCGCAAAGGCGGTAAAGCTGGCGCACGAAAAAATGCCGGACGCCATGGTGGGCTGTATGCTGGCGGCAGGGCAGTTCTACCCCGCACCTGCGCCCCGGAGGATGTGCGGGCGGCGCAGGAGGCAGACCGGGACAACTACTTCTTTACCGACGTACAGGTGCGCGGCGCTTACCCCGTGTGGGCTAAAAAGCGGATGGAGCGCGCCGGGGTGCAGCTGCACACACAACCGGAGGACGACCGCACGCTGCGGGAGGGCACAGTGGATTTTGTGTCCTTCAGCTACTATTCCAGCCGCTGCATCACGGTGGATAAGGAGCTGATGGCGGCAGAGAATGCGGAAGGCAACGCTGTGTCTGCATCGGTGAAGAACCCCTACCTGAAAGTCAGCGAGTGGGGCTGGGCCATCGACCCGGTGGGTCTGCGGGTGACCCTGAACACCATTTACGACCGGTATGAAAAGCCCATGTTCATCGTGGAGAACGGTCTGGGTGCGGTGGATACCGTAGAGCCGGACGGCTCCATCCACGACAGCTACCGCATCGACTACCTGCGGGCGCACATCGAGGAGATGGAAAAGGCCATCAACGAGGATGGTCTGCCGCTGATGGGCTACACCACATGGGGTCCCATCGACCTTGTGAGCGCCTCCACCGGCGAGATGAAAAAGCGGTACGGCTTTATCTATGTGGACAAGGACAACGACGGCAACGGCACCCTCGCCCGCAGCCGGAAGGACAGTTTTTACTGGTATAAAAAGGTCATCGCTTCAGACGGCGAGG
>ENA-OQEN01000425-OQEN01000425.1-human-gut-metagenome-genome-assembly--contig:-NODE-425-length-18547-cov-3.225841_pt1 | contig 18547 bp, 20 predicted proteins | sample MGYA00242791_ERZ504627 | MGnify/ENA primary metagenome ERZ504627 (study PRJEB26092, sample SAMD00036316) | human gut metagenome | host: Homo sapiens | study: EMG produced TPA metagenomics assembly of... | reverse complement strand
CGCAGACACACGCCTTCCTTCGCTCCATCGAAGAGAAGCTGGGCATGTCCGTCGGCAGCCGCGTAGCATCAAGCTCGGGCGCGGGAAAAATGCCCACAGCGGCACGATTTCCATCACCTTCAAAAATGATGAAGAATTTGAGCGAATCACGGAATTTTTAAATGGGAAAAGGTAGTGACTGGTGACTGGTGACTGGTGACTAAGAGACATCAGACTCTCTCGTATCGTCATTTCGAGCGAAGCGAGAAATCTTTTCCGTTTGCGGTCAAACGAATCATGTCAGAAAAGTTCAAACGGGAAACCTGTTCCCTAAGAAACCTTCGGACATCGCCTTATATATAATTGCGGCGAAGCCGCTACTACAACCCTGAACCCTGAAGTTTGAAAGCAGGGATGAGTAGCTAGGGATTAGTGGCTAGGGATTAGGAGTCTCAAGTGACTAGTAACTTAAATTCCATTTTCGGGCATCGCCCCGTTTCGTCATCCTGAGCGGCGAGAAACGTCGTATGTGAGATAACGAATGCCAGAACAGCTGCGACCTGAGCCCTCGATCTCGCGAAGCCGCCACCACCATTCCTAATTCCTCATTCGAGCAGAGCTTCATCCACAATCAAGGGACGCCCCGTCCCATGGGCTAACCCCGAACCCTGAACCCTGAACCACAAACCTTTAACCTACAACCCTATCCCCAGGAGATATACACAAACCATGCAGAGTGCAAATATGATCTTTTATGTCATCGGTGCGATCGTCATCGTGCTTTTCATCCTTCTTCTCGTGAACATGCTGCTCATGAGAAATAAGCTGAACCGTCTGGCCAAGAAGTACAAATATTTCATGAATGGCGAAGACGGCGGCTCGCTCGAGCTGCGCCTCTCGACCGAAGTAAGAGAGCTTCGGGAAATGGTGAGTTCCTCCGAAAATATGCTGCATCAGCAGGAGCTTCTCGCGACCATGCAGCTGTCCTCCTTCCAAAAGGTGGGACTTGTGCGCTACGATGCCTTCGATGACACCGGCGACAAGCTCTCCTTCTCGCTGACCGTGCTCGACGGCAAGAACAATGGCTTCATCCTGTCCTCGCTGGCGGGGCACGACACCTCCCGCATCTATGCGAAGCAGATCGTGAATGGCCAGTGCAAGGAGGCTCTCTCTTCTGAAGAAGCGGAAAGCATCAATATGGCTCTGGATACCCTGATGCCGGATATGGCTTCAGAAGCGCAGGAGCTTGTGAATGAGACGCGCGGCGAAGCACTGTCTAAGTCCCAGCCGGATAACCATCGCATTGATACGGCCGGGAAATAAAGGATCGCGTCGGTGACGGGAGACCTGCCATCCGAGAGGATGACCTGAAATAAGGAAGCAACTATGAAACGAAATGAAAATACAGACACTGGCGAAGTGAGCTTTCATTTCAACAGTGACGAATGGAAAAAACTGAAGATCGCAGGCATCGCAGCGGGCCTCCTTCTGGCAGCGAGCCTCGGGACGGCGGTGTACTCTGCCGTGTCTATGGAGAGTCTCTCCCGGCAGAACCAGCTCTATCAGAACCAGCTCAAAATGGCAGAGGAGAAGATGAAGTCGCTGGAGGACAAGACAGCGACGATAGAAAAGCTCTCCGATCAGCTGCAGGACATGGTGAAGGCCAACAGCAATGGTGCCGCGCAGAATATGACGGGCGGCATCGGCGGTGCCTCCACCGTACCGGATAAGGCGAAAACGGCAGCCGCAAAAGAGCAGGGGGCAAGCACCTCCTATGCGACGCCGGGCAGTCTTTTGAAATCGATGCGTCAGCTTGATGCGCGTCTCGATGCGCAGATCAAGACCATGATCGTCCTGCGTGAGCAGGTGATGAACCAGACCTACGGCATGCAGACCACGCTGCTTTCCGCCTCGTCTGCGACGCCGGATATCTGGCCGGTCAAAGGGCAGGTCTCCAGCAGTTACGGCTTCCGCGCAAGTCCCGGGGGCATCGGCTCCACCTACCATGAAGGCCTCGATATTGCTGCCGACTACGGCGCACCTGTTTCAGCGACGGCCTCCGGTACAGTCACCCGCGCAGGCTGGGTGGACGGCTATGGCTATCTCGTCGAGGTGAAGCACGACGGCGATATCACGACCCGCTATGGACATAATTCTGCGATCCTCGTCAAGGAAGGCCAGCAGGTCGAGCAGGGCACCATCCTTGCTCTCGTCGGGAGTACGGGAAACAGTACCGGCCCGCACTGCCACTATGAAGTCCGCATCCATGGCGATGCGGTCGATCCGACGTACTTCCTCCCCGGAAATGATTGATCACGAGCAGGCGCAAGCCTGCTTTTTTGATAGAGTGACTAGTGACTAGGGATTAGGGATTAGAAATTTGGCTTCTCTGATCGCCCTCCTTCGAAAAAAGTGCCCCGAAGGGGCAGAGGCTGCTTTTCCTGTAACGGTAAGCATGCTATCTGTGCTCATGGATAAACAAAGATGGGAAATCCACTATCCAGTAGACTTTCGGGCATCGCCCCATTTATACTCTGCGGCACTCCTGATTATTATGCGCCGCTCAACCCCTTTTGAACCTCTTGAACCCATAGAACCCGCTGAACCTCTTTTGTGCGAAATCAAGGGGCAGCACGCCCCAGGGGATAACCCTTAAAACAAGAAAACAACTATGAAACATATCTTACTCTCTGCGCTGCTTTTGGCAGCGCTCCCCACGGCAGCCATGGCCGAGACAGACCTTGGCTCCGTTTTGATGGAAAATGCCATCTCTTATGAAAATGCGTATGCCCGAAAGGCAGAAGATCCGCTTCTGCTTCTTTCCTGGCCGGAAAATGCGGAGTCCGTCCGCTACGAAGTGGAGATCTTCAAAGGACTGCCGGAGCATCTGGATCGGAATACGCCTCTAAAAGAGACGGTCTATCACGACCGCCGCATTTATATGAACCGCATCCTTGTCCGTATCCCGCCTGTCATGGACGGTACGCCGCTCTACTGGCGCGTGCGTCCGATCAATGCCGACTGGGAGGGACTAGCTCCCTTCTCAGCACCGATGGAAGTCAGGAGCACGATGCGCCTCATTTCCAGAAATGCCCCTATCCGAAGGCGGGCGGACGGGGGAATGGTGCCTTCCTTCTCTATCCCGTCTACTCATATACAGGAAATCCGGGAGCCTCATCCTATGAATCGAAGTGACGAAGGAATATCCGGAGAATATCGATGACGCGCGTCCCTCCAGATACCGCGTCTGGAGCGAGGTGACGACACTTTCCAATGTCTATGATGAGCAGCCAAGATTTGGGACATACTACTGGCGTGTCCGCGGGATAGGGAGCGACGGAGAGCCGGTCGCGTCTGGAGCCTGCCGGAAAAGATACGAAATCAGGCGGCGGTGCATTTTGATATCGGGATCTTCGGTGACAGCATCACACAGGGCGGGGGACACCTCTACCACAGTCCATCCGATCTCGCCTACAGCTATGTGTCGTATCTGGACTTTCCTGCCGTGAATCTGGGGAGGAGCGGTGATACGACGGAGATGATGGAGAAACGCTTTGACCGAGACGTGCTGCCGTTTCACGTGAAACAGCTTCTGATCATGGGCGGTATCAATGACCTGCGTATGGGAGCCGATCCGGAAAAGGTCATCAAGCATCTGAAGCGGATACAGGAGAAATGCCGCGCCCATGGCATCACGCCGATCCTGATGACGATCCTTCCCATCAATCCGGAAAATATAGAGAAATACTATAGAGAAAAGACGAATGAAAACTGGCGGGAGGCGGTAGACACGGTGAATGCTTTCATCCGAAGCGAAGAGCATATCGATACCGCGGCGCCCTTTGCTGCCTTTCCTGTCATGCCGACAGAGCTTGCGATGGACGGCTGCATGGCGACTGGAATGCCAAGCAGATGATCGCAGGGAGATCAATCGGGAGATGGGGAGGTTTAGTAGCTAGTGACTAGTAGCTAGTGACTAGTACTGCGTTTTCTTATTAATCGGTCTACAGATTTCTTCTTCTCTGCAGTGAGAAGTGAAGGTGCAGCGCATAAAATTAAGAGGCGCCGCGGAGTTCTATATAAATAATGAACAAGCTGTCTTATTTTATACAACTCAACTTTTCCAGCTGGAAACAGACTCTAAAAGTCCTTGAAATCTATGAGGGGAGTTACTCCTAATCCCTAATCCCTAGCTAATTATCTTGAAAACTTATCCACAAAATGTGAACAACCTGTGAACAGCTGTGAAAAGAAAAGTGAATACATGTGAACAAAGCCCGATAGTATCGGGCTATTTTTTATGTGGATAAGTGAATGAAGTTATTCAATTATTCACATAAATGGTTCGGGATACGGGCCTTTGGGGTTTCTGGTCTCATCATCATTTACTCCTGCTCCCTGGACACTCATCCCTGTTTTCAAGGTTCAGGGTTAGCTCCTTGGGCGGCTCCGTCCACTGATTATGAATGAAAGCTTTGTGCGAATTAGGAATTAGGAATGAGGAATTAGGAATGGTGGTGCGGCGCATAAAAATCAGAAGCGCCGCGGAGTTTTGACAGCGCTTCGCGCGGCGCATCGTCATTTCGAGCGTAGCCGAGGGTCTTTATTGAAGAACGTTCATTGCCTGATGTGAGGCAGCACTAGGACATCGTTTTCCCTCGGCGCATACACGCTGATTCCCGCAGTGCAGTAAAGATCGAGGGCTGCGCTCGGGATGACGATGCCGGAGAAATCCCCGTCACCAGCCACCAGTCACTCCTAATCCCCAATCCCTAATCCCTAGCTACTCATCCCTGCTTTCAAACTTCAGGGTTCGGTGTGTAGTAGCGGCTTCGCCGCAAATCATATATGGTGCAACGCACGAAGATGGTATTCCAGTCACTAGTCACTAGCCACTAGTCACTGGTCACCAGTCACGAATCCCTAATCCCTAGTCACAAGTTCCCTTGACAAAGCTCTCTAGACGCGCTATAAAGATGTTGAAAATAGTTTTCAACAAGGAGGAGCTATGACAGATACATTTTTGGGATTATTGATCCCATTTCTGGGAACGCCGCTGGGCGCAGCGTGTGTCTTTTTCATGCAGGGGAAGATGAACCGCGGTGTAGAGAGAGGTCTCACGGGATTTGCCTCCGGGGTCATGGTGGCGGCTTCGATCTGGAGCCTTTTGATCCCTGCACTGGATGAGTGCGAAGCGATGGGCCGCTGGGCGTTTCTGCCGCCGGTCATCGGCTTTGGGATCGGGATGGCGTTTTTGCTGCTGCTTGACCATGCGATCCCGCATCTGCACATGAATGCCAGGGAAGCAGAAGGGCCGAAGAGTCATCTGGCGCGGACGACGATGCTGGTGCTAGCGGTGACGCTGCACAACATTCCGGAAGGGATGCTGTCGGTGTGGTCTATGCGGGATTCTTATCCGGGCATGAGAGCATCACGCAGCGTCGGCCATGGCGCTCTCTCTGGGGATCGCGATCCAGAATTTCCGGAAGGCGCGATCATTTCCATGCCGCTCAAGTCCGCAGGGATGGGGCGCTGGCTATCCTTCGCCGGCGGGGTGCTCTCCGGCATAGTGGAGCCTATCGGCGCTGTAGCACCATTCTTCTGACAGCGATGGTGGTGCCGATGATGCCATATCTCCTTTCTTTTGCGGCCGGGGCGATGATGTATGTCGTGGTGGAGGAGCTGATCCCGGAAATGTCAGCAGGTGAACACTCGGATGTAGGGGTCATCTCTTTTGCCATTGGATTCATGATAATGATGGCTCTGGATGTCGCACTGGGATGAGAGTGTGTTTAGCAGATAAGAAAATCAGAATCAGGTATACGGCTCCCCTGTCACTTATGACAGGGGCAGCCGTCTTTTTTTGTGATAAAATGATAAGAATCACAGGTGTGCTTCTTTACGAAAATGATTACATTTTGTATAATTTTATAGAAATTTTATCGTTATCTGCGGTTTATTATGTGCAAGGGGGAAGATCTCATGCATCAGGCGTACAAAAAGGCGGCCGTTCTGGCGATCATTACTTTGCTGGGATGGGGCGGTATACATTCCTATTATCGCTATACCCAGGACATGATCTATCAGGAAAGTACCGACAGTCTGCGTGCGACCTATACACAGGTGGGGACTTCTTTTCGTCTGTTCACGCAGCGCAACTGGAATATTCTCTCAGTGTATGAAAAGAATATTCATTTATTGCCGGCGGAATATCGGACGGATGATCGATGGAAGGTGCTTCTCGGGGAGCGAGACAAGTGGATGTATAGGGATTTCTATCTCTTTGAAAAGTCTGGCCATTTTGTGACAGATGGCGGTCGCAAGGGGCAGGCGGACAGCTTCCAAGCGGTCGTTGAAGCGGTAGAAAAGGAAGGGAAGCCGGTCCTTTCGAGCTATGTGTCGACGGATGGCACGCGGCGTGTCGTCTTTGCCGTGCCTTTCAAAGAACCTTTGACGATCGATGGGATCGATTATATGGGGATCGCTGCATCGTATGACAATCAGGTGGTGGAGCGTCTCATCACGGGCAATATTTACGATGGGGAAAGTGACTGCTATGTCGTCGATGAGGCGGGCAATGTGGTGCTGTCCCTGACACCGAAGAGTGAGATCCCGGAGCATGTGGATAATATTCTTTCCTATTTCAAGGTGCATGATGCAGCCGAAGAGAAGGGAAGCCTGGAATGGATGGCGAAAGGCATTCGTGAGGAGCAGGGAGGAAGTCTTCTGCTCTCTCTGGCGGGAAGGAAGTACTATACCGTCTATCGCCCGCTTGGTATCGGTCATCTGTCATTGGTGGGGATCGTCCGTGACCGCGTGGTGGATGAAGGGCTTGTGCGCGTGCGGAATGCAACGATCGTTGCATTGGCGGCTGTCTTTTCCCTGCTGGCTTTTTTCATGATCGGTGTGACCATCAAGGAGGCCAGACAGAGACTGCATGAGAAAGAGCAGGAAAAGAAGATACTCACCAGCCAAAAGAGATGATGCGAGAGCTCTTTGGCGGGATGGGGCGCGTGGCGGATCGCTTCGTCGTGGCCGATCTGAAGACGGACCAGTATCATTATGGGGAGAATCAGCTGAAGAGATCTCTGTATCCGGAGACGGGTGCTTTTTCAAAGCTCGTGGAAGAAGTCTCCCGGACATATGTTGCGACGGGGGACGCGGAGCATATGAAGCTCAGCCAGCTGCTGTCCAAAGAATATCTCGTCAGCGTTTTGAGAGAAAAGGATGATCTCATGCGCTTTGAGTACTGTGGCCGCCAGAAACAGATCTTCCGACTTATGACGGTGGTGCCGATCTCTTGGGACAAAAAGGGCATGCTGGAAAAGGTGATGTGCATCAGTCAGGATATCGGGGAGAAGCATGAACTGGAAACCTTAGCGAATACAGATGGGCTGACCGGACTTTTCAATGAGCGCTATTTCACGATGATGCTGCAGAACAAAGAGAAACAGAAGCTGCCTTTCGTGCTGGTGTATCTGGATCTGGATCGGTTCAAGCCCATCAATGATACCTACGGACATGCGATGGGGGATAAGCTCTTGCAGGAAACGGCGAAGCGCCTCTTGCTGTGCATTCGTAAAAATGACTATGTATTTCGCATCGGCGGCGATGAATTCACGATCCTCTTCAGCATGGATTTCGATGAGCATATGATAGGAGAGATCAAAAAACGGCTGAAGGAGATGCTGGAGAAGCCCTTCCAGATCGATGATCACACACTGCACGTGGGATGCAGCATAGGCTTTGCCGCGTATCCGAAGGAGTCTGGCGACACAACATATATCCGCATCTTGGCCGATCGGCGCATGTACGAGGAGAAGGAAAGAAATCACAAGGAAAGATGATGAAGCAGAGCGTTCCTTGATTGCGTTTGAAAGCCTCGAGTGAATGAGAAATTAGAAATGAGAAATGAGAAATGGTGGTGCGGCGCATACAATTAGGAAGCGCCGCGGAGTATAAATAATGGCGATGCATGGACGGGCATTCCAGTCACCAGTCCCTAGTCACTAGTCACTTGAGACTCCTAATCCCTAGTCACTAATCCCTAGCTACCAGTCATCAGCCACTCCTAGCTTCCAAAAACTATACCCATAGTCAATTATTAAAAAAGAATAAAATTGAAAGTTTCCTCTTGCAAAATGAAAGCAAGGGACTTATAATGCAAACATCAAATTCATATTGGTGGATGAAACATGTGGGAGAAAGCCGTAAGGCTTACCGAAGGAGTAACACTCTCAGGTATCTCGAAAGAGGTAGTACCGCATGTGGACACACTCTGGAGAGTCTCATAATAAGAGCGCCGAAGGTGTAAGGGTCGCAAGATCCCAATCTCTCAGGCAAAAGGACAGAGAAAAAACGTCACACTTCCTGTGATCGTTAAGGTAGACAATGCCGGCTTCCAGAGTTATTTTTTATTGGAAAAGCCGGCTTTTTTATTTATCTTACTTTCCTGGAGGGAGACAAAGAAATGGATTTGAATCTTGAATTGCTGAATGCGATCGATAGTTTTGTATGGGGACCGCCGCTCTTGGTACTGCTGGTAGGGACGGGTATCCTCCTGACGCTTCGTCTGAAGTTCTTGCAGATCTTCCGGCTGCCGAAGGCACTGGGACTGATCTTCAAAGCACAGAATAAGGGAAACGGGGATATCGACTCCTTCAAAGCTCTCTGCACAGCACTTTCTGCTACGGTAGGCACAGGGAATATCGTAGGTGTCGCGACAGCGATCGCTGCCGGCGGCCCGGGCGCTATTTTCTGGATGTGGATGGCCGCATTCTTCGGAATGGCCACCAAGTATGCCGAAGGTCTTCTGGCGGTGAAATATCGTGAAGTGGACTCCAAAGGCGAGATCGCCGGCGGCCCGATGTTCTACATCAAGAATGGTATGGGTCCCAAGTTCAAATGGCTGGGATCGCTCTTCGCCATCTTTGGTATATTGGTCGCTTACTTCGGTATCGGTACTTTCGCTCAGGTGATTCTATCGTCGATATCACCAAAATGACGATCGGTCTCGATCCTATGTGGACCGCTCTCATCCTGACTATTCTGGTCGCAGCCATCACCTTAGGCGGGCTGCAGTCTATCGCATCGGCCGCTGCGAAGATCGTTCCGGCTATGGCAGTGATTTACTTTATTTCTACGATCGGTGTACTTGTGTATTTCGCAGACAAGGTGCCTGCAGCCATTCAGACCATCGTGTACAGTGCCTTCTCCGGAAGTGCAGCAGCCGGCGGTTTCCTGGGTGCGACAGTGATGCTCGCGATGAGAAATGGTATCGCCAGAGGCGTATTCTCCAATGAATCCGGCCTCGGCTCTGCTCCTATCGTAGCTGCTGCCGCTAAGACCAAATGGCCTGCAGAACAGGGTCTGATCTCTATGACCGGTACCTTCATCGATACCATCATCATCTGCACGCTGACCGGTCTTTCCATCGTCGTTTCCGGCGAATGATGAATGGTCTCAACGGCGCAGCACTCACGAATGCCGCTTTCAAAGATGCATTCCCCGTATTCGGCGGCTATATGCTGATGATCGCTGATCCTCTTCGCTTTCACCACCATCCTCGGATGGAACTACTATGGGGAACGCTGCATGATCTATCTCTGCGGCACGAAGGGCGTCCTTCCCTATCGCGTCATCTTCATCATCCTCGTCGCAAGCGGCGCATTCCTGAAGCTTGAAGCCATCTGGGTCCTGGCGGATATCGTCAATGGTCTCATGGCTATTCCAAACCTGATTGCCCTTCTGGCTCTCTCCGGCGTCGTCGTAAGAGAGACAGCTAAATATTTCGACCATCTCAAAACTGGTAAAGCATACGAAGAATACGAAGATTTAGATCCCAGCAAGGTCACCATGTCCAAGGCTCAAGACAGTCTCGAGGACTAGCATCAGGTCCTGATATAACATATTATTTCCTCCCTGAAGGTTTTCCCATTTTCCTTCTCGGCGGCATAATATGACACCCCATCCGGCAAAGGGCACTCCTTCGGATAAGCCTCCTAAACTGATCCAAGGAGTTTGCCGGGCGGCGGGGAAGATTCCCAGAAAGTCTTCCCCGCCGCGGAGGCCCTACCTCTTTATAAATGGCGAAATGCATATCTTGAGCAAGGAAGCCGCAAAGGAGATCTGATCTCCTGCGGGCTTTTGTATTTTAGTTAGAAATGAGAAATTAGAAATGAGAAATGGTGGTAGCGGCGCGAAAAAGATGGAAGCGCCGCAGGTTTTAGAGAGAAGGGATTAGGGATTAGAAAGGGGACTGGCAGTTTCCCCGGGCTGTCATCCCGAGCGAAGTCGAGGGATCTCCATTGCAGAATGGAATCAGCTCTTATAAGCCTCTATGGAAACGATGACTCGATGCATCGCTTTAAGGCTTTCAAGCAAGCGACGTTTGACGGTCTGCAAGGAAGATTTCTCGGCTGCGCTCGAAATGACGATACGGGGGATGCCTTTTCTAAAAAAGCGGAGAAGCCGCCACCACAAGTTTGAAAGAGACTATTCTTATTCCCTACTTACGAAGTCTCATAGGGAAAACAGGTTCTGAAGGTTCAAAAGGTTCACAGGTTTCCCATCTTTCGTGAATACCGACCCCTTTGAACCCGTAGAACCCACAGAACCCGCTGAACCTCTTTTGCATGTAATCAAAGGGCGGTATGCCCCACGGGCTAACCCTAATCCCTAGTCACCAGTCACTCACATCGTATAGTCGAAGGCTCATGACCTTTGAATATAGGCCGACATGCCCGGCAGATTTTCCAGTAGAGGGAATTCAGAAGCTTGTTTCTCGAAAGAAAACCAAAAGTGCATGAAAATTTCATAGTGCGTGGATGAAGTACACTGAAAAAAGGCGACCACGGGCGAAGATTTCTTCTTATAAGAGATCAGGACCTGAAAGAAGTGATAAACTTCCAGCCTGCCGAAGGAGTAACACTATCAGGCGTTCATTAGAATACGAAACTGTGTACGGACACAACTCTGGAGAGTCCCGCGGAAAGGAGGCGGGCGCCGAAGGTATAAAGGATCTCACCCGTGGATCCCGAATCTCTCAGGCAAAAGGACAGGGCTGGCAATGGGGTAACACCCTTATGCGTGGATGCATACATACATTTATCGACCGCCAGCCGTAGATCTCTTACCTGGGCTCGGCGGTTTTGTTTTTAAAAGGAAACGGGCAAATCGATTAAAGGGGGATATTTATTATGGACATGGCTGCAATCAATTCAGTCGTCAATGAAATTGACAGCCTCGTATGGGGCCCTATTATGCTTACCCTGCTGGTTGGTACCGGCGTGTACCTCACCTGCTTATTGAAATTCAGAACATGGCGGAACCTGCCATATGCGATCGGCAGTGTCCTTTCCAAAGAAGCCCGCACCAAGAAACGCGGCACGGGCGATGTATCGCCATTCTCCGCACTGATGACCGCACTCGCTGCGACCATCGGTACCGGCAATATCGTCGGCGTAGCGACGGCGATGTTCGCCGGCGGCCCTGGCGCTCTGGTCTGGATGTGGATCTCCGCCTGCTTCGGCCTCACTTCGAAATTCTCTGAATGTATGCTGGCTATCAAGTACCGCGAAGTCAATGCGAAGGGCGAAATGAAAGGCGGCCCGATGTTCACCATGAAGAACGGCTTCAAGAATAAAACGCTTGGCTCCGTCATGGGCTTTCTCTTCGCACTCTTCGCTGTCATCGCTTCCTTCGGCATCGGCAACATGACCCAGGCAAACTCCATCTCCGGTGCTGTACATACCACCTTCGGCATGTCTCCTGAAGTCTGCGGTGTCATCCTGACCATTCTTTCTCTCATCATCATCGTCGGCGGTATCAAGACCATTTCCAAGGTCTCCTCGGTTGTTGTTCCGGCTATGGCTTTCTTCTATGTCATCGCTGGTCTCCTCTGCATCATCCTCAATATCCAGAACATTCCTCATGGTCTTTATCTGATCTTCATGATGGCCTCGATCCACAGGCAGTCGGCGGCGGCGTCCTCGGCGGCATCACCGCTTCTGTCATGAATGCAGTCCGTTTCGGTGTCGCTCGCGGCTGCTTCTCCAATGAAGCCGGCATGGGCTCTGCCGCTATCACCGCAGCAGCAGCTACCACCGATGATCCGGTCCGTCAGGGCTATATCAATATGACCGGTACCTTCTGGGATACCATCGTTGTCTGCTCCATCACCGGCATCACCATCGCAGCTTCCGGCGTCCTCGGCATGACCGGCGCTGACGGCAAGCCTCTGAAAGGCGTAGAACTCACCATGGCTGCCTTCTCCACCAATATCGGTGAGATCGGCGCTCTGATCGTCGCTATCGGTATCATCCTCTTCGCCTTCTCTACCATCCTCGGCTGGGAATATCACGGTGAAAAGGCTTGGGAATATCTCTTTGGTACTCATAAATACAACATGGTCTACCGCGTGATCTTCTCCCTGGTCGTTTATGTAGGCGCTACCCAGACCCTCGATCTGGTGTGGAACCTTTCCGATATCGCCAATGCTCTCATGGCGATCCCGAACCTGATTTCCCTGCTCATCCTCTCGCCTGTCATCAAGGAAGAAGTAGAACGCTTCCAGATCGTCCTTGAAAAAGAAAAGGCAGAAAAGAAAGCCGGCGTCACCGCTGGTGAACATGCGAAGATATGATCGCTGATCACGGGTGACCGGTGCTTGGTCAACGGTCACTGTATCGAAGGAGTGCGAAAGCATCTCCCGTATCCATATCGTTGTCCCCCCTCACTTCCTTAGGAAGTGGGACATCCCCCTATCTGTTCCTCTGAATTCCAACAGGATAGGGGATTTTTTATTGGCAGACATAAGGGAGGTCAAGGGATGCAGGCACTGTGCATAGGAGAGATGAGACATGGCACGCCAGCTTCACTGTCATTCTGTAATGGGGCGCTTTCCACCTTTTTACGTGGCCTTCGGGCATTTTCTGATGGGGAAGCTTGCGATACATAGGAATCGACATCTAACATTTGCGGTGAATTGGCTGCCGGTATCCCGCGCCCAGACCCTGATCTTGCTGTCATGAGCATTCATTTATCATTTGCAAGACCCATCATGATACCAAAATTGATATACTTTTCCTATTGAAATTTGATGAAATTATAGTAGCTACAAAAAAGATATAAATCATATCTGTATCGTAAGTGTGCAGAAAATATTCGTCAAAAGCACAAGAAAGAAACTTTAGTATAGCAAAAGGTTTACAATATAAAAAGTGAGAAAAATTCGTATATTGCATTTTGATTTTCATCGTGTATAATCTAGGTAAATCACTTGAGACTTCGGAATTCAGAAATCTGGAAAGTCCAAGCGAAAAATGTATGTTGCCGCATACCATATAGGTGGATGATGTACACTGAAAAATGAAGGTCTTTACGATCTTCTGCCGAAGGAGTAACACTATCAGGCGTTCAGTAAGAACACGAAACTGTGTACGGACACGACTCTGGAGAAGCTCGCTGAAAAGATGCGAGGGCCGAAGGTGTTAAAGGATTTCACCCGTAGAAATCCTGAATCTCTCAGGCAAAAGGACAGGGCTGGCACTTGGGTAACTCCCTTGTTTTCATGAACCATGAATTCGCCAGCTTCAGTCTTCTTCGAACATAAGACTGAGTGCGGCGATTTTTTGTTTCTTATCACAATAAGAACAGTTACGGGAACAAGGGGGATTTTACAATGGATATGGTGCAAATCAATCAACTTGTCGGTGAGCTTGACAGCTTCGTATGGGGGCCTGTCATGCTGTGTCTTCTGGTCGGTACGGGTGTCTACATGACACTGAAGCTGCGTTTCCTGACCTGGAGAAATCTGCCATACGCATTAAAAACGATCTTTTCGAAGAAGTCTCGCACGACCCAGGTCGGAAGCGGTGACGTCTCTCCTTTCTCTGCGCTGATGACTGCGCTTGCTGCGACCATCGGTACAGGTAATATCGTCGGTGTCGCGACTGCGATGTTCGCCGGCGGCCTGGCGCTCTGGTCTGGATGTGGATCTCCGCATGCTTCGGCCTTACGACCAAGTTCTCTGAATGTATGCTCGGCTTCAAGTTCCGGGAAGTGAATGCCAAGGGTGAAATGAAGGGCGGCCCGATGTTCACAATGAAGAACGGCTTCAAAAACAAAAAAGCCGGCCTCTTCCTGGTACTGCTTTCGCTCTCTTCGCTGTCCTTGCTTCCTTCGGTATCGGCAACATGACGCAGGCGAATTCGATCTCCACTGCGATCAACACCACCTTCGGTGTATCGAATGAGATCGTGGGCGCAGTCCTGACTGTCATGACCCTCGCTGTCATCGTCGGTGGTATCACTTCGATCTCCAAGGTTTCTTCCGTCGTCGTTCCCGGCATGGCTGTCTTCTACATCCTGGCTGGCCTTTCCTGCATCATTCTTAACATCGAAAACATTCCGCATGGCCTTTACCTCATCGTGATGATGGCTTTCGATCCTACGGCTGTCGAAGGCGGCGTCGTTGGCACCATCACCGTTTCCGTCATGAATGCGATGCGCTATGGCGTAGCGCGCGGCTGCTTCTCCAATGAAGCCGGCCTTGGCTCGGCAGCGATTTCCGCCGCAGCTTCCACCACGGATCATCCGGCAAGACAGGGCTACATCTCCATGACCGGTACCTTCATCGATACCATCGTAGTCTGCACCATCACCGGTCTTACCATCGCCTCCTCCGGCGTGCTCGGCATGGTCGGCGCGGATGGCAAGCCGCTCACCGGCGTAGCACTCACCATGGCAGCATTCTCTTCCAATATCGGCGTCATCGGTTCTTACATCGTTTCTATCGGTATCATCCTCTTTGCTTACTCCACCATCCTCGGTTGGGAATATAATGGTGAAAAGGCTTGGGAATATCTCTTTGGTACCCATAAGTACAACATCATTTACCGCGTCGTCTTCTCTCTGGTAGTTTATGTCGGTGCGACCCAGACCCTCGATCTGGTTTGGAACCTCTCCGATATCGCGAATGCCCTCATGGCGATCCCGAACCTGATCTCCATCCTCGTCCTGGCTCCGGTCATCAAGAAGAAGTCTTCTCCTTCCAGGCTGTGATCGAAAAGGAAAAGGCAGCGGCTCGCAAGGAAGCTCTTGCGGAAGCAGAAGAAGCACAGAAGATCTGATGCCTATATATAAGGTATAAAATAAATATAGTGAAATCCCTTAGGAATGAGCGAGCAGCTGCTGTGAGGCGGCTGCTCCTTTTTGATGGAGCTCTTCCCAAGGAGCGGATCCGGGGTTGCAGGAAGAGGATGAAGAGCCTTGGATAAAGAAAGTGTGAGATCGGTAGCGGCTTCTCGGTGCTTCTCTGGCGAGGGGGCTGGAGGCATGCCGGTACCCGGTCACTCTCCCCCCTGAGGTGAGACAAGCGTACACACCAACTATTGCAAGCGTATACATCAATAAACAAATGATTATAAAAAATGAAAAATATAGAAAAATGGCAAAAATTATATAATGTAAAACATAAGAGAGTAAAATCATATAATTTATCAAACATCAGATTACAAATTACATGAAAATGTATAGATGATTTTACAAATCTATTGGTCATTCAGCATGGATGCGCCTATAATGTAGTCATTGATTTTAATAGGTCAGGGCAATGGCGTCCATGGGGCGACCGCTCTGGTGCAGGAGGGAAGAAATGAATCTATCTATTCAAATTTTCCTGTCATTGGTCTTATCTGTGGTGGTAGGACTGATGCTGGGAGAGGGTGCGGCGGCTCCGGTCAAGATGTGGATCGCGCCGATCGGCACCATGTTTATCAATCTCATCAAAATGATGATCGTTCCGGTGGTCTTCTGTTCTCTCATCGTGGGCATGACATCCATGGGGGATATGAAGAAGCTGGGGCGCATCGGAGTGAAGACACTCGTCATTTACATGGTGACGACAGCGATCGCGATCGTGATCGGCTTTGCTGTCGCTATGGCGATCGAGCCGGGCATCGGCATGGCTCTGCCGACGGCAGAAGCACCGAAGGTGAAGGAAGCGCCGTCGATCATGCAGGTCTTTGTTGCAATGATCCCGTCGAATCCGATCGCTTCCATGGCGAAGGCGGACATCCTTCCGATCATTATCTTTGCGCTCTTCACCGGGGCCGGTATCATTTCCGTCGGCGGAAAGCGTGCGGAGATCCTGATCTCCTTCTTCGATGCGATGGCTGAGGTATGCTACAAGATCATCGCCATGATCATGCGTCTTGCACCGATCGGCGTCTTCTGCCTGCTGCTTCCGGTCGTCGTCATGAATGGCCCGAAGGTGCTGCTTCCGCTCTTATCAGTCATCCTCTGTATGGCGATCGGCTGCTGCATCCATGCTGTCGGCGTATACTCGACGCTTGCCGGTGTCTCTGCACACATGAGCCCGCTCACATTCTTCCGCGGCATGTCGGAAGCTATGGCGATCGGCTTCACCACCTGCTCTTCTGCCGGTACGCTTCCTGTCAATATGAAAAATATCCAGACGAAGCTGGGGGTCAAGAGAGATATCGCTTCTTTCGTCCTTCCGCTGGGCGCGACCATCAATATGGACGGGACGGCTCTTTACATGGGCGTTTGTTCCCTTTTCATCGCGAATGTCTTCGGTATCCCGCTGACCTTTGATCAGATGTTGATGATCGTCCTGACCGGGACACTGGCTTCCATCGGTACCGCAGGCGTACCGGGCGCCGGCCTCATCATGCTGGCGATGGTTCTGCAGTCTGTCGGTCTGCCGCTCGAAGGGCTGGCACTGGTAGCCGGCATCGATCGTGTGCTTGACATGTTCCGTACCTGCCTCAATATCACAGGCGACGCAGCGGTCGCTGTGGCTGTCAATGCGACAGAGAAGGATGCGGAAATGGAATAAGAGGATTTAGGGCTATCCCGTAGGGTGTGCCACCTTTGGTTCCGTTTGAAAGCCTTTCTTGAATGAGAAATGAGAAATTAGAAATGAGAAATGGTGGTGCGGCGCATAAAAACAGAAGCGCCGCGGAGTATAAATAAGGCGATGCTCGAAGATGGCATTTAAGTCGCTAGCCACCAGTCACTAGTCACTAGTCACCCAAACACACATAACAATTCTATACTGACTTGGATGATCCATGGGGAAAAAGACCGAGGCAATGCCCGAGGCTGCCGAAGGAGTAACACTATCAGGCGTTCAGTGAACACGAAACTCCATGGGGACAGATCTCTGGAGATCTCTTCAATGAGAGCCGAAGGGGCATAGGCGGAAACGCTGTAATCTCTCAGGCCAAAGGACAGAGCCGATTTCATGAGGAAAGCTCATGAAGCCGTTCTGTTTTTATTTTATACAGAACCGGCTTTTTTAGGTTCGCTCACTCTTTTCAGAGAAAGGGAAAATAGGAGGAAACATGATGACAGATATTTTGAACCAGATCGACGGGCTCGTGTGGGGGCCATGGCTTCTGGTGCTTCTCGTTGGCACCGGGGTACTTCTGACCTGCCGGCTCTCGCTCCTGCAGGTACTGAAACTGCCGCGCGCACTGAAGCTGATCTTCTTTGCGAGAAACAAGGGCGATGGCGACATCGACAGCTTCAAGGCGCTCTGCACGGCACTCGCTGCGACGGTCGGCACGGGAAATATCGTCGGCGTAGCGACGGCGATCAAGCTCGGCGGCCGGGCGCGCTCTTCTGGATGTGGCTTGCCGCTTTCTTCGGCATGGCGACCAAGTATGCGGAAGGGTGCCTTGCGGTCAAGTACAGAGAGGTGGATGACCAGGCAATATTGCCGGCGGCCCGATGTACTATATCGAAATGGGTCTTGGCAAGAAATGGAAGCCTCTCGCTGTCGCTTTCGCCATCTTCGGCATCATGACGGCCATGCTCGGCAGTGGTACGACCACGCAGATGAATGCGATCACGGCTTCCGTGCAGGCAGGGTTCGGGGTCTCCAACTACATCACCTGTGCCGTCATCACGGTCCTTGTCGCGATCATCACCTTTGGCGGCTTGAAATCGATCTCCAAGACAGCCTCCAAGATCGTTCCGGCGATGGCAGTCGTTTATTTCATCGTCACTGTGATCTTCCTCGGTCTCAATGCGGGTGAACTGCCGCATGCGATTGCTCTCGTCATCGACGGAGCCTTCAATGGTACCGCAGCGGCCGGCGGCTTCGCAGGCGCCGGCGTCATGCTCGTTCTTCGAAGCGGTATCGCCCGCGGCCTGTACTCGAATGAGTCCGGTCTCGGCTCTGCGCCGATCGTAGCGGCGGCAGCAAAGACCAAGTGGCCGGCCGAGCAGGGACTGATCTCCATGACAGGCACCTTCATCGATACCATCATCATCTGCACCATGACCGGCCTCACCATCATCGTGTCCGGCCAGTGGCTGGGAGAGCTCAATGGCGCCGAGCTCACGCAGGCGGCTTTTGCGACGACCTACGGCGTTTTCGCTCCCTTCCTTCTGACGATCTCCTTAACGCTCTTTGCTTTCACCACCATCATCGGCTGGAACTACTATGGGGAACGCTGCTGGGAATACCTCTTCGGCACGAAGACCATCCTGTGTACGCGTGTGCTACATCGCCGTGCTGGCTTCCGCAGTCTTCCTGA
>ENA-OQEN01000424-OQEN01000424.1-human-gut-metagenome-genome-assembly--contig:-NODE-424-length-18570-cov-9.265195_pt1 | contig 18570 bp, 27 predicted proteins | sample MGYA00242791_ERZ504627 | MGnify/ENA primary metagenome ERZ504627 (study PRJEB26092, sample SAMD00036316) | human gut metagenome | host: Homo sapiens | study: EMG produced TPA metagenomics assembly of... | reverse complement strand
TTCTGGATTTTACATCATCCTCTATTCCTGGTCCTTCATCTTCCAGAATGAACTTAACAGAATCCTGTTCTTGTTTCAGAAACATCGTAATTGTCCCCTTTGAAGGGCTGAACTTAATCGCATTATCTAAAAGATTTATCCAGATATGCATAAAAAGTCCTTCATTCGCAGTATATTTAACTTCCTCCAATTCTACCTGAAAACCAATTTCTTTTTCTGTCCATTTTGTTTCCAATGAAAGAACTGCCTGGCGGATCTGTTCATCCAGACGATTATCGTCAATAAACGCACAAACTATTCGAACGCCTGCTACATCATTGAGATATGTCTGTATTCTCGTCTGAGTTGCTTTGTACATTGGACAGCTCCGGTTTGCGGGTATGCAGCCGCCGTTCGATTGATTCGTGTAGAAGCTGAGATACAAGAGCCATTAACGGAATAAAGAAGATCATGCCAAGGACACCGAACAGTTTACCGCCCAGCAAAACCGCCAACAACGTCCAGAACGGGGATAGCCCTACACTGTTTCCCACGACGTGCGGATAGATGAACTGATTTTCAACAAACTGAGTTGCCTGATAGACGATCAAGCATAGGAGCGCCTTGTTCGGAGCCGCCAATAAAGTAAATAAAATGCCGAAAGCGCAGGAGAGAAATCCTCCAATATAAGGAACGAATGCAAAGGCGGCAGTTAAAACGGCTGTTAGCCCCGCATATGGAATCCCTGCAACAGAAAACGAAAGAAAGATCAATGTTCCAAGAATCATAACCTCGACACACTGACCAGAAAGAAACTTCGCATAGGTGTCATGTGCAAGTTTCGAAATATGGCAAATTCTATCTGCAACGGATTCCTTACAGTAGGCATACAGTGCCCGTTTGCTTTGACTGCTCAATTCACGCCATCCAATTAGCACATAGAATGTGATCACAAGTGAAATTGCAACATCAGCAATCGCAGATACCGTAGAGCCAGCAACATTGGCAACTGAGGAAATCACTGTGTTCATTTCGCTCGAAATGCTTTGCAGAATAGATTTCCAATCGAGCGCAGCAAAATGTGCCGACAGTTTCTCTGTGTCAATGCCGTATCTTTGCAATAAGCCGACCCAGTCAGGCCATTTTTCTTGAACAAGAGCAGCAATGCTTTTTACAGATGCAGTGAGCTGTGGAATCGCAATTACACACAGAAGAGCAATAATCGCAATAACACATATCAGCGTCAGTAACAGGCTTATCATGTCTATTTGCCGATCTGTAGCTTTAGTCAGCTTTCGTCGAAGCCTCTTTGCCAGTCCGCGCACGGGTACACTCAGAACAAAGGCCAGCAAAAGGCCTGATAAAATCGGAGCGAGCAAGCCAATACACGATTTTAGAAAGTTGGCAACATAGTTTAGATTGTTGAATGCCGCAAATAAGATCACCCCAAACGTGATTAGTAGAAGCGGTTTTTTGTAGGATTTATCCATGATTACATCCTCGTAAGAAATCGGTTTGTTTTATTATTGGGGAGTATCTTATAGGCAATCCACCAACCAAAGAAACAGACTGGCAATGCAGCGAGAACATCCATGATAGAATGCTGTTTCATAAAAACGGTGGAGAGACTGATACACACGGCGATTGATGTAGCAGCGATTTTCCATCCGACGCTTTGGAGCGCCTTGCAATCCCATAACCCAAACATCGCGGCAACAGAGCCTATTACATGAAGTGAGGGGCAAACATTTGTATTGGTATCGAAACTATAGAATAATTCAATAAAGCGTGTAAGTAGATTATTGCGTACAAATGCTTCTGGCCGCAAATTTTGGCAGGTTGGAAAGAACAGGTAAAACAAAACCGTGATCGTATAGGTGACTATCACAAAATACATCATACGCCGAAATGCAGGTACATCGACGAAAAAAGTATAAACCAACGTACCGATTAGAAAGACAAACCAAAATAGATACGGAATCAACGCCCATTCACAAAATGGTATTATATCATCGAGTCCACAATAGACGGGATAGTAATTTCGTTGCGGTTGCAACCGCTCAAGAAACAAAAACAGCAAGCCGAAAATTGGCCAGTAAAGCAATAGCCTGACGTGAGAAAATTCAGGTGTATTAAGTTTATGGATGCGGAACTCACGGTAATTAACTTCCGGCTTTATATGATTACTTTGCATGACTGTATATCCATTCATAGATTTTATCGGCTGCCGTACATTCCGTCTGCGACCGCATTGCCGCGCGCATTTTAGAAAGAAGCACTGGGGCATTTAGCGTTTTTATTGTGGTGTCTGCGATTGCTTTTGGCGTATTGGCTGTAACGGCCATTCCATTACGCAGAAAAAAATTCAGATTATGTGTCTCGCAGCCAGCCACTGCATCGATAAGCACCATTGGTAACTCTGCCGCCATTGCCTCAGATGTACTTAGACCTCCGGGCTTTGTCAGGAATAGGTCTGAGGCTTGCATGAGCTGCGGCACATTATTGACGGTTCCCAGAACATGAACTTGAGAATACTTTTCTGTTCTTTTTTGGAGTTTTTTGCGTAAATCATCATTTGTGCCGCATACAACACTAAGTTCTTGTTCTGTTGTGAGGTAAGGGCAGAGATACGATATAATCTCCTCCATTGGACCGCAGCCCATGCTACCGCACATCATTAAAATATGCTGATGAGCAGGAGAGATTCCGGCGTTGGCTTTTCCTGCTTCTTGTGACACACGCTGGTAGAATTGCTGCCGCACAGGGATTCCACTGGCGATCAGCTTTTGAGGTTGAAGTCCACATTGTTCAAACTCACCTAACAGCGAAGTGGACGGAATGAAATACCAGTCCAGCGCAGAATCCGCTGTGCAGGGAGCGCAGGTATAGTCTGTAGAAATGTGGCTCGTTACAAGCTGTAAGCATGGGTGCTGTCGGCGCATTTCTGTCAACGCCAAGGCTGGGAATACATGAGTACAGATAATATTATCATAGCCTGCAGAGCGGATGTATTGATACATCCGCTCTGCGCCGGAGGAAAGTAGCTTATAGGTCGGCGTTCCCTCACAAAAAATATCTTCGTGAGATTCCGCACGCTGATACCCAGCATCAAAAAGCCTTGGAGCATGGCGGTAAATTCGGGTATGCCAATTAGAAATAAACGTGGATGCTTTTTCTGAAATAAACTGCAAAGAATCTATAATATTGCAGATTTCTCCGCGAGAGTGGTAGGCTTCCTGAACTGCTTGCGCACAGGAGTTATGCCCTGCGCCAGTGTTGCAGCTTAGAATTAGTGTTTGCATTTGAATCTCCTATTTTTTCCTTTGCTGCATAGCAAACAGCTTTTGCAGGCGTGGGCGATTATAGCGCTGGACAACAATAAACGGCAAATTACCCAGCACAATGTAGATAATCGTTATACATACCCCGCCAACACCGGACCATATTTTCAGCAGTCCAAGACCGGCGATAGACAACAGAATATGTGTCCACTCTGCCACGCAAGTTTCTTCTATCATGCGCGGCAAGTTCTCATAGTTTTCCTTTGTCAGTTTCTTTTCCGGCATGATTTTAACGAATATGCGGCTCATATCGGGGATCTTTGCCTGCCATTTCCGAACATGAAGCCGCTTCCATAGTTTTTGCTCTGCCGGGTGGCAGACCCAAGGAAAACGATCGGCGTGAAACCAATGCTTCGGGATCAAGCGCCCCACTACAAAGGAGAGAACCCCTAACGCCGCGATATATAGCAGACACATAAGAAAATGCTTCATAAAAACCTCAACATAGCGGTGCGAAAATACGAAGGACACCATCTACGACCCAGCGGCGCGAATAATGTTTCATATCATAGGGCTTTACCTCTTTACATTTTGCCTGTGTAGCGATGAAATCGTCCTTTATTGCTGCAATAATACTGGAACGATAAAAGAACGAATTGTTTTCAAAGTGGAGAAAGAGACTGCGGTAGTCCAGATTGACAGTTCCTATCGTCGCAACTTTGTCGTCTGATACAAAGCTCTTTGCATGAACGAAGCCGGGAGTATACTCATAAATCTTGATGCCGCCAGTCAGCAACACCTGATAAAAGCTCCGAGACATACGGAAAATCAGCTTCTTATCAGGGATGCCGGGCATAATGATCCGCACGTCTACACCACGTTGAGCAGCGGAAATCATTGCATCCATCAAGTCATCGCCAAGCATAAGATACGGTGTAAAAAACCATGCGTAATCCGTGCTTTGAGAAAGCAAGTCAATAAAGAGCTGATTACTGGTAGCTTCATGGTTAAGGGGCGAATCGTAGTAACTAAGCACATAACCATCAAATGTGTGCGGCGGCGCAGGATACCTTTTGGGATATGTGGGCATTGCAAGCTGTCCTGCTTCTTTTTCCAGCGAAAATGCGTTCCAAAAGGTCAAGAACATATGGGTAAAATTTTTTACTGGCTCACCAGTAATCCGAAAGCCTGTGTCCTTCCAGTGTCCATAGGGATGTTCCAAATTGATATACCGATCTGCTAAGTTGATACCTCCGCTATAAGCAACTTCGTTGTCAATAATCAGCATTTTGCGATGATCGCGATAGTTTGCAGTTCCTTTTAAGGCAAGGAAAGGATTAAAAGGAATACATGGAATGCCTTTCTTTTTCAGTTCACGGACATTACTGAAATTGAACGAAGAAATACTGCCAAGATCATCGTATATCACACGTACATCAACGCCCTGCTCCATTTTTACTTCCAGTTCGTTCACGATTGCGTCCCACATATGCCCCGGCTCAATAATGAAGTATTCTACGTAAATCGAGTTTCTTGCATTTTTCAAATCGGCAAGCATATCAGGGAACATATTATCGCCCAACGGATAGTAACGAACCTGCTCAACTGCACACATCGGATATTGCGTTTTTTCTTCCAGCCACCGCACTGTTTGCCCCATGCGTTTTTCGCCGTCAAAGGGCGCTTCTTTTATTGGAAGAGGCTGCGGATTGCAACTCTTTTGAACTTGCTGCAAGCGCCTTTTTAGAGGGCGGGCCGTCCGTTTATTTCCAAAGAGCAGATATAGTAACGCTCCTACCAAAGGTAGTGACAGAATAACCAGCAGCCAAAGCAATTTATAAGCGGTTTCATCTCTCTTTATAATAATAAATACCACCAAGAAAAACGCTGCAACGGAAAGCAGTGACACAATAATCGGTGCGTAAGGGGTCAGCCATTTCATCAACAGCAAAAGCCAGAGCGATTGTAAAGCCACCGCTGGAATAATTGTTAGAATGCGTCGAATGATTTTCCCCATATGTTTACCCTCCTCTATGCTATTTCTCCTCCGAAGATGCTTCCCAATCGCAAACTATTTGTGCCATTTCCTGTGGGGTTTCTTTATAGCCTCGTAATACCCACGCATTCATAAGCCCAAACAATCCATATGTAATAAATTGGATAAAGTAGTGCGTTTTGGCATCGGCATTAGCGACAATGGATGCCGCTTCTTGTAAATAGAAGTTTAGAATCACATATTGGCGATCAGCTGAGTAGAGCAGATCACAAATAGGACGAGTGGAAAGGCAAAATTCAAAAAACAGCCTGATGCCGTCATAACTACCAGTGGCGAAGTTGGTAGCACCGTGTTCGTCGGAAAAGCGCTTCCACAGACATGTGATTTTGAAAGACAGAACTTCATCTTTACTTTTGAAATAACGGAAATAAGTGGAGCGACCTACATCTGCCTTGGCAGTCATCTCCTCAATACTGATTTTTTCAATGGGTTTTTCTTTCATTAGTTCCAGCAACGCTGTACCCATACATTCTTTCAGATAGTCTGTTGTAGCCGTTGTCCTTCGCATAAGAAACGTCTCCTTTAATTGCGTATCATTGAAACAAGGATTGTCATTTGTTCCACTTTCGCTCGGACTATTGACAACGCCTGCTTCTGTGATATTCATAGCATCTATGATACTATCGTTTCATTTATACTATCATTTGCTATTTGCCCTGTCAAGCTAAAATGCGAGTACGACGAGCAGAAAGGAAAACTATGGGTACGATTTTTTCCCGTGTAAAACTCAGCGAAAAGCATGTGGCCGCCCTCTTGGCGCTGATGCTGCTCTCCGCTGTGACAGCCATGCTGCTGCCTACTGCCCTGGCCAGTATGATTGACATCGGAGTGGCCGGAGAAAACCGAAACACCATCCTAATCATTGCGGCGGTGATGGCAACCCTGGCCATTCTGCGGCTCTGTGTTTATTATATTTGAGCTATTCACAGTAAAGTTGGACATTTGTATTCAGCGGGAGAAAATAACCTTGACAAATCTCGTCTCAGAAGGCCATGCTTTTGCAGTATGCCAGGGAGCATCACTTCCCCAACCCAACCTTTTTCGTGGATGACGGTGTAAGGGGTGTGACCTATGACGTCCCGGCTTTCAGGCCATGCTGGCCGAAATCGAGGCGGGACGGGTGGCCGTGGCGATCGCCAAAGACCTTTCCAGACTGGGCCGCAACTCCGCGCTGACCGGGCTTTACACCAACTTCACCTTTCCGCAGAACGGTGTTCGTTTCATCGCCATCAACGACAACTACGACACCATTGACCCTAACCGTGTGGACAACGATTTTGCGGGCATCAAAAACTGGTTCAACGAGTTCTATGCCCGGGACACCAGCCGCAAGATCAGAGCCGTCCAGAAAGCCAAGGGTGAGCGAGGCGTACCCCTGACCACCAATGTGCCCTATGGCTATGTAAAAGACCTGGAGAACCCCCGCCGCTGGGTGGTTGACCCGGTAGCCGCTGATGTGGTGAAACGCATCTTCGACCTGTGTATGAAGGGCCGTGGTCCCATGCAGATCGCCAACCAACTGAAAGCGGACAAGGTGCTAACGCCCAGCGCATACAGGGCCTTGCAGGGCATCAAGACCCCAAACAAGAAACCGGAGGACCCCTGCGACTGGCACAGCAGTACCGTTGTGGCGATTCTGGAACGGCGGGAGTACACGGGCTGTACGGTGAACTTCAAGACCTATACCAACTCCATCTGGGACAAGAAGCAGCGGGACAATCCCCTTGAGAAGCAAGCCATCTTCCCCAATACACATGAGGCCATCATCGAGGAAGCCGTGTTTGAGAAGGTACAGCAGGTGCGCCAGCAGCGGCATCGCAATACCCGTACAGGCCGAAGCAGCATCTTTTCCGGCTGGTGTACTGTGCCGACTGCGGTGAGAAGCTGTATTAAGGGGCGACGAACAATTACCGACCGGAGGGCGCGTTCTTTGACTGTTCTCTCCATTAGAAGCACAAGGACAAGTGCGGTACTCATTACATCCGGGAAACCGTACTCAGCCACATAGTCCTGAAACACATTCAGGCTGTGACGGGCTACATTCTGCGGCATGAGGCACATCTCCGTGCAGTGATGGAGGAACAACTCCGGCTGGAAAGCAGTGAGCAGATCCGCATCCGAAGGAAACGGCTGGAACGGAACGAAAACCGCATCGCTGAACTGAAACGGCTGTTCATCCGGATTTACGAGGACAACGCCTGCGGACGGCTGAGTGATGAGCGCTTCGATATGCTGAGCCTGACCTATGAAACGGAGCAGAAGCAGTTGGAGACCGAGTGCGTAACTTTGCGACAGGAAATTGAAGTACAGGAACGACAGAACGAAAACGTTGAGAAGTTCATTCAGACGGCGCACAAGTATGTGGGCATCGATAAGCTGGACGGCTACGCTCTGCGGGAACTGGTGTCCGCCATCTATGTGGACGCACCGGACAAATCCAGCGGGAAGCGTGTGCAGCACATTCACATCCAGTACGATGGGCTGGGCTTCATCCCGCTGAATGAGCTGATGAAAGAGGAAACGGCGTGACCGAAGTCACGCCGCACCCTTTGAAAACTCAAGGTTTTCACCATTTTTTCATTTTACTGTTTTACGACCACCCGGCCAATGATGTGACCATTATGAAAGAGGGGCACCCAGAAGCGGGTACCCCTCTATTTTGGTGGGTCAGGTTGGAATTGAACCAACGATGTTTCAGATGTCACGGTTTTACAGACCGCTGCGATCGCCAACTACGCGCACTGACCCATATGGCGGAGAGCGCAGAACTCGAATCTGATATCACTTCTGATACGATCCGCTTAGCGGGCGGTCCCCGGGCCTTCCGGGTTCACTCTCCAAATATGGCTGGGGTGGCTGGACTTGAACCAACAAATGCCGGTGTCAGAGACCGGTGCCTTGACCATTTGGCGACACCCCAGTATATTGGCAGGGATAGGGCGACTCGAACACCCACGGGCGGTTTTGGGGACCGCTGTTCTTCCGGTTAAACTATACCCCTGTATGATGATGGTGATGCCTGCGGGATTTGAACCCAGCATTACAAGCTTGAGAGGCTTGCGTCCTAACCAATTAGACGAAGGCACCAGATGGAGATACGGGTCGGATTCGAACGACGATTAACAGCTTTGCAGGCTGTCCTCTTCAACCTCTTGAGTACCGTATCATGGCTGGGATAGTTGGATTCAAACCAACAGTGGCCGGCATCAAAGGCCGGTGCCTTAGCCGCTTAGCAATATCCCAGTATTATGGAGATCCGCGCCGGACTCGAACCGGTCATTGCAGCCGTGAAAGGGCTGTGTCCTAACCATTTAGACGAGCGGACCGTATGGCAGGGAGAAGTTCTCCCTGCATATTAAGCAACCGAGTGATCGGTAATGAGGATATCATCAATACGCACATGCAGCAGTGCAGCAAGGGCGATAAGATTATCTACAGTCGGCAGCGCAGTGCCGTTTTGCCGCTTGTAAATGGCCTGCGGGGAATTGAAGCCGAATGCCATTTGTAGGTCATGCACCGTCAGCCCCGCTGCTTTGCGAAGCATCACAATATTGGTGCCTGTGCGAGCAAGGTTGATCGTTGGAATGTTCATTCTCAAATACACCTCCTATCTGAATTATTTGGCCTCATGGGCATGAAAAAGCCGCTTGTCTGCACTCAAGACAAGCGGCTTCAATAATTCAGAGAAGGAGATCCTGATAGACCGATTCTTTCAGGTCAACAGGTACTCAATCCGATCATATTCTTCTGCTTATCTTGATATGGGCGTGCTTCGCAAAAGCTATATTCCTCGCACTGGAAGATAGCCTGCCATTCGCTCATATAGAAGATAGCGGAAGAAATAGTCTTCATAGTTCTGCGTCCTTTCTGTAGAGATTTGTTCTTGGTTTCTGACTGTACTATACCACAACTCTTTCGGTTTGTCATTCAACTTGTGGTTAAATATCGCTGTTTTCTGGAGAGATGACACCATTCTCAACATAGTATCGGTAGCTGCCGTCGATATTGACCTTGCCCCAGTGCTTAATATCATCATTCTCTTCAAGCTCATCTGGATGGATACAAAAGTCGTCGATCTGGTCGCCATAATCCTCGTCGGCATATACCTGACAATAGTATCCGCCTTCATTAGGCTCACAATCTGGTGTTGCAGAAACATAAAGGCCCCTGTACTCCATGGTCATCGACTCCTTGTACAAAAAAATGCGGTCCCAATATGTCAGAATGCACAAACCGTTTCAAGTGCAGTTTTCACCCATTACACCAGGCTACAGCCTCTTTGAATTGCTCCCATGTAATAGCTGTACCGTATTCATCATAGATGCTGAACTCGGGATTGTCGCGGAGCCACTGCTCTACGGAGAAAATGTCTCGAAACCCGTTCTCGACTCTCCAGGAAAAATGACCGGCTCTTGCTGTGCCGATCACGACGGACGCACTTTCCGGTTCCTCAATCTGAAAGAGGAACTGATTTGAGATTTTATTAAGCAGTTCATCCATGGTGTCCTCCAGGTCAGAAGTGACGGGGATTTCTTTGATCCGGTTGATGCAATCCGCCTGGATTGCGATTAGCTTTTCCTGAAGAGCAGCCACTTCTTCAACGACCTGTCGTTTCATAAATTCATATTGCGTACTCATTGTGTTTCCTCCCATGAGTCATGACTGCCGTGCACTGCCTTCAAGGCATCTCTATGCGCAACCTCTTCAACAAGATAGTCAGCCTGTGCGACCATGGATTTTTGTTGTTAAGCTTTACATCCAGAACCGTCCGGACAGACACCCGAACACGATGGAAACCACGCCCTGGATCATCAGGAACAGCCCCGCCAGAACGGACAGCGTCACCGCCGCAGCCAAGGGGTCCATAAAGGAGAGGAATCCAGCCGCCGCCATTAGCAGGCCGAAGGCTGTCACCCAGCCCCATCCCCGCACTCCAAACCGGCGCAGATCAAAGGAGTTTACAAATTTCGTGATGCCGGAGAACAACAGCCACATACCCAGAATATAGGCAGGGTCATCATGGTGAACATCTGGTTGCACAGCAGGAAGATGGACAGCAGCACCGTAAGGATGCCATCCACCAAAAACCATCCGGAACCGTAAATACTGCTGCCCGCCGTGGCAAAAATCATAATATCTACCGCACCGGAAAATAACATGGCCATTCCTAACAGGAAGGACAGCCCGCTCAGGGCAGCGCCGGGATGGAGCATACATGCACCACCCGCCACGATCAGCAGCACACCTGCCACGATCCACAGCACGCGGGAAACGGTTTTATTCATACATCATGCCTCCTAAGGAAAAAGAGGGGGATCCAACTTTCCTCCCGTCGATCCATTCGATCTTGTTTCGTATCCCCGCCCGGAACCCGGACGGAAATACGACGCAGGACCGCCGTTAAAAGAAACCGGCCGGGACCCGTCCTTGCGGGCCCCGGCCATTTGGTCACTCAATGGCGATAGCGGTCTGAGCAGGCACCTGCTTGACCTCGGCCTTGGGGACGAACAGCTTCAGAACGCCGTTCTCATACTTGGCCTTCACATCCTGAGGCTCCACATCCTCGCCCACATAGAAGCTGCGGCTGAGAGAACCGGCGTAACGCTCCTGGCGGATATAACGGCCCTTCTTATCCTCCTCGTCCTTGTCCAGTCCCTTGGCGGCGCTGACGGTCAGGCAGCCGTCCTGCAGCTGGATCTCTACCTCGTCCTTCTTAAAACCGGGCAGGTTCATGTCAATCTCGTAACCGTTCTCGACCTCCCGCACATCGGTGTTCATCAGGTTCTTCGCATGCTTGCCGTACAGCTCATGTTCGGCATTCGGGAACATTGCGCTATTAAAGAAATCATCAAACAGGTTCTCACTAAAAATACTGGGTAACATAAATTGTTCCTCCATTCAATTCCCGCTCTCGGTTCCGGGAGAAGCTCCCGGTCCGGAGCTTGAGTATTTATAATTTGATTTGATCTCTTGGGGGGGATCTCTTTATCCCTCTCCCTAAGATCGTGTTCATTATAACCCCGTTTTTAGCAATGTCAATATACGAGTGCCAACGTTTACAAAATCAGCGATCTTTGTTCACACTTTCCTGCTATTTTTGAGTATTCGTTTTGTTATATTCGATTTTTCTTTGGTTTCGATTTAAATTATCGTCATTTTGTTTATAAATTAAAAACTCGCATCTCGACTTCTTTACATAGAGGGCGCCGGCCTCAGTCAAATCAACAGAGACTTCCTTGCCGGCTTCTTCCCAGGATACGGTGTAACCGGCATCCGGCGCTTCGTATAACCACCAGCCGATATTGTCATACTGGTCTTGCATAGTGTACTTCAGCAAATCGCGCAGTGCGAGCAGGTAGAGATTGTCCTTGTCGAAGGCAGGAAAACCATCGCACATTTTACTGAGGGCCTTATCGAACTCATCAATACGAGCCTCCTGCTGGCGTATCTTCTCAATCGTGCTCAAAAACAGTGCTTTTGGCAGCACAGGCAGCACTCCTTTCTTATTCATGCGCGGATAGGATTTCTTTCAGCGTTCTCGGCTCGTAGCCCATGTAAGGCATCATGCAGCCGACATTGATGGCGCGAATGGGCTTTCCTTGTTGAACATTCAGTTTCTTGTTCTCGTTGAGCTCTTTGACGCATTTCTGGAAGAATGCCTCTTCCACAGTATTATGAGTATGGGCGTAGAGAAGAATCGATCCGCGATGCTGGCCGTTCCACATCAGGATGGGATAGTGCATCAAGCAGAGCTTGTATGTCTTTCCATCAAAGGAATCGGCAATCTCCCGGTAGTCAGTGATTTCCTCAAAGAGCCGCTGATAGCGATAGTCGGACAGGTCATCGTGGTTACCGCGAAACAAAATCTTCTTGCCCTTCAACTGGGCAACCAGCGCGAGTAGTGCACTGTTCTTACCCCGCATGGCCATATCGCCCGGGATATAGACGGTATCACCGTTGTTGATCTTGGCGTTCCAGCGTTCGAGGATGTACTGGTTCATCTCTTCTACCGTAGCGAACGGGCGTCTGTCGTAGTTTCTGCCTTCATCTGTCTGGTTGCGGTTGATAGGTGCAAATCTCCAATGTAATAATTCATCCGATCCCTCCTTAGGTGATACGGTAGATCACACGGATTTGAGAGGCAGCCCGATCACCATAGGACTGACCCGCCCGGTAAGGGAGCGCATCATTGAAGCACTCAACCTGATACTTCAGGCGCTCCACCATAGCCCGGATGTTCTCTGTGTTTGCAAAGGTGTCGTTCCAGCGATAGAGCACATACTCGTTTCGGGTAGCCTGAGGCAATTCGAGCAACTCGTGAGCGGTCAGGTATTCGTAAATTTCGTCAATCTTGTGTTCTTCATAAGCTGCAATCTGGTTGCGGGTGACATAGTATTCCATCTGGTACGGGCCATTGAGCAGCCGTTCAAAATCATCGAGATTCCCGGCTACATAGAAGCGCTCCAGTCGAAGACTATCCTCTCGGCCTTCAAAAGTACTTGCAAGTAAAAGCTGCTGCGTGCTCTCAGCCAAGTCATCAAAGCCAATGGCCCATGCTCCGTTCACCTGATCCTCCAGCAAGCCAATAAAGCTGCGTGAAATGGTGGCGAGGTACTGATGACGCAATTTGCCGTCAATATCCTTGGTATGGAAGTCGATGTTGTACCACTTGCCCTCGTACTTGGCCTCGACCATGAAATCATAATAGGTGCTCATGAGATATCATCTCCATTCTTTTGGTTTGGTGCATCATCCAGAAGTCCCAGCGCTTCCACAATCTCCGCCTGACGATGCATGCGGCGAAGCATGTCCTTTTCTGCCGCAACGGAGGCTTCGCGAGGGATCATAGTGTAGTCATTATGCATGATCCGAATCTTGTCCACTTCTTTCTCGGTGTGGTAGTGGGCGAAATACCATCGCTCATAATCGAGTTTCGCCTCGATCTGCTCCAGCCATACTTCGGTAGACTTGTCCACGGTGCTCTGATCGATCATGGGCAGAAAGACCTCGGTCGGCTCATACTTCAACGGGCCGGTATGAGACAACACGATATCAATCTTCCAGCTGCGCTCGGCGAGGACGCGCTCCACCTTGGCTTTGATTTCTTCGGAAGGCTGTTCATCTGGGAACCAGCTCCAACCACGGGCCAGACGATAGTATTTATCCACGCTGTAGGCGCCGCCGATGACAATGCAGGAATTGCCATTGAAGTCATAGACCTCGCCGTCAATGGCGAACAGGATATTAGGATAAGCCGGCTGCATCCATACCTTGCCACCGTGATATTCAGCGACCTCATAACCGAGCTCTTCGGACGGGCGCATCTCGTGATTGCCGTGTAGGCAGAAGAAGGTGATGGGTACCTGGGCAAGTTGGTCTTTCTTCTTTCGGTCCCTGCGGTCATTGTAGTAGTTCAGCCTGCGTCGCCCAAGATCACAAAGGTGTTTTCCGGTTCAACCTCTCTGCGTGCGCAGAACTCGATCACGCGCTCAAATTGCCCATGGGTGTCGCCAGTTATATATACTTGGTTGCGAGGGGCCAGGATTTCCAGCAGATGGCTCGCACCTCTTCCTCAGAATAGTATGGGCCCTCTTGTGCTTCTTCGAGCATGGCCATCAACTCTTTTGCTGCTTCTTCTCTGTCCATTTTTATTCACTCCTTTTCGTTGGCAGGAGTTTGGATACTCCCAATACCACTTACGGATGACAGGATTGCTTAACAACAGAATCAAACGAAATAGGCGCGACGATGGAGCTACCCATTGCCGCGCCTTTCTTACTTAACCCATTGCCAGCTCCTGGCTCTGGTTGTCCTTGGCAACAATCTCTTCAATCAACTTGCTGTCATGGCGCATGATGTAATCAAAGGTGTCTTTGAGGGAGAGGAAGAGACGGGGCTGTGTATGGAACTTCTTTGTGTTCCCGCGCTCGGTGACGAGATTGATATGCTCCAGCCGAACGGGCCGCAAACTCATGTCGATACGCCACTTGCCGGCCATGGTCTGCAGCGTGAAATACCGCATGTCATATTCGAAGGGCAGACAGTGCTGCGTACAGAGCTGAATCAGGGTGTCCGTAGTCTCGCCGTGTCGCTCCTTATTGGTGATAGGAATTGAGAATTTTACATCCTGCTTGGGACTGGGTCTGCAATGGCGGCAAGGAGAATAGCCGGCTCGCACAGCGTCCTGATACCGCGCAAAACCCCTGAGTTGGTTGAGCCCAGTAATCTTTGAGCAGTTTCTTGTGTGGAAGGTGCTATACCCCTTGCTTGCCCAGAAAGCAAGACCGGGTTGCGAAAGGGCCATGACGGTATTGCGCTCAGCCTCCGTCAAATCGCCGCGCTTGAAAGCTGTTTCGCGTTCTTCCTTAGCTCGCTTGAACCGACCTAGGGCCTTTCGTTCTTCGCCGTTCAGATTGCGGTTTTCCGCTTTCTGCGGCTTGTTTTGCTTTATCGGCAAAGAAATGCGCTTGCGCTCTATCGGCACGGGCTTACAATGTTTACAGGGCCGGCGTCCGCTCTTCAAGCAGGTCTCATAGGATACGGTACCCTGAATGTCAAAGGATAGCAGCACATGGGAGCAGTTTCGTGTATGAAACACCTTGGACTGCTTGGAATACACATAATTGTAATCAGAGCGGGTGATGGAGTCCTGGTTACGATCCAAAGCGCATCCAGAAATTCATCATGGCAGCAGGCGCAGGGTTTATACCTCTTCCGGATCGGTGCCTTAAACGAAGTGTATGCCGGCAGGTAACGGTTATCCGGAAGCAGCTCGCAATCAGAGTGGTGCAGCAGCTGGGTTGAGGTATCGTAGAGAAGCGGAAACACCGGTGATCCTTTCAGAGCAGTGGTGTCCTTTACCCACTTCTTGGGTGGCGCCTGCAGATTTCTTTGCTGGAAATCGATGCTTTGAACGAGAGACTGTATCGCCAAAACATCATTGATGGAACAGTGTGCAGGCTCTGGCGTCGTGATATCTCTTGCCGCACAAATCTTGTAGGGACTTCCTACGGCACCTTTCTGACCGGCCAGGAACCCGTAGATGTAGTCGGAGAGGAATACTACCATAGAGACCCGATCACGGATCTGTGCTACCTTGGTGAACATGATATAGAGGTCATAGGCCTCCTGGTGCCACCAGCAGAGAATGTCCTCGGGCTGTAGCCAGTGCTCAAAGGCGTCAAGTGCCGGATAGAGCGAATCTGCATTCAGAAAGTTGTCACGAGTCCAACCGGAGAAGGCCATGTGATCCCACTTCTGGAAGGTGATATCCTTGGGCCGAAAGAGTACAGAGAAGGAATCCACCGTCTGCCATTCTTCATCTACACGGATTGCCGCAAGCTGTGTTGGCCAGTGGTTTCCATGGCGATTTGTAACCCACTCCATATCGATCAGAACATACATCTCTGTCACCTCTCCTTTGTGAGACCTATCGGATTATGGCCATAGCATACAATAGAGGGTGTCCAAAAGAACGGACAGCACATATGTGTACCCTGCGGGGAGGTAGTAATTACAGTACAACGCCGTGTTTTTTCAAAAACTATGTTGCACTTTCTCTGTTTTGGTGTCTCATATATGGGGGATCAAAATGAACATATTGCAAAAGCTGTTTCAAGGAAAATGCATTCCTGTTTCAGAGCATGGCGGGAACTCATCTTGTGAATATGAGGTAGCCGTGGAAAAACTTTGTAAGATTGCAGAAACCCTGCGACAATATGGCGTGCCGGAAGAGCTGATTTCTGCGCTTGATAAAGCGGAGAACGAGATCCTTGCATTGGAAGAGAAGCGGATGTTCCGTTTTGCGATTCGATATCGAGCAGAATTACAGCGAGAGCTTATGCGGTTTTCTTCTTCCGTTCCTGCTCCCGTTCAACCTGTTCATAGGAGCCGATGTACCCAAGTCTGTATTCCAGAAGAAGCGTGTGTCGATCATACTCATGCTCTCAAGCCCTCCGACTGCGTCAATAACCCTCAGCGCCGCACGATAGCCACAATAGAAAGCGTGGCAGGCAAAGGAGTGAATGCGTTGGCCCCAAGCGCATTCCAACGAGACAACATGCTCCTTGTTTTCATCCGTCAGCTCCTCGCCCAGCTCCTTCCCCAGGCGGAGAATCTCGTCGTTGCGGGCGTAGTAGTCTACATGGCGCTGCATACCGGGCATCTCCATAAGGCTTTTCATGAGGTAGCGATCGAAGCCATCCTCTGTTATCCCATTCCCACTGAAGAACAACTGGAAGCCAGAGAACAGGCCCGCTTCAAACCCATAGTGGGAGGCGTATTTGCGATTCTGCCGATAGCGCTCTTCCATCGTCTTCAACTTCTCCATTTGCTCGGAACTGAGCACTTTGGGCAACTCCAATCTTGCCGCATCATACTCGCCCTCTTCCGTTGCGAATGACTCTACTGCCCATGCATCGTACTCCTCGCAGATATATGCGTCGTAGGTGGAGTCGAGGGCACGCCTTTTCATGTTTTCCAGCATACTTGCTACGCTCATTTTTACTATCTCCTTTGTACTATATTGATACTAATCGTACCAGATAAGTACATAATAAGGGGAAGTAAGCGCAAAACTTGTCGAATCATGGGGAGTGCGCAAAAAAAGATATGCACCTACCGAAAACCGGCAGGTGCATGGCTTAGCAGATTCGTTTTATGACAGGTATCGCATTGAGTGCGATCTCCACACAAGCGTCCTCTTGGGCTTTTGTCAGGCCCATATTCTCAAGTTCCCGGCGTACTCTGCGCTCGAGGGGAAGTTCAGTTTTACCGGCGAGGTAATCCAGGGACACATCGAGTATATCCGAAATGTTGTCTAACAGAGCGTAACTGGGTCGTCTGGTACCATTTTCGATATGGCGCAGAGACTCCGTGGCAATGCCAAGCTGCTCAGAGAGTTGTTCCGCAGTCAGTTTCCTGAATTGCCTCGCAGTCCGTATTCGGTTGCCCATTACATGTAATTGGTGCTCATTGAACATCTCCTACCTATCATTATCTTCCTTTAAGTATAGGAGATTAACGGCGACTCAAAAATGAGCAGAACAGTACGGATAATACCAAATTAGTACGATTGCAGGAATTATCGCTGACAAGAAAAAGGACGCCTTCTACCAGTATAAGCAGAAGGCATCCTCATGTTGATTGGTTATTAGATGTAGAATTCTTTCAGATCGTCCAGTCGAAGGCAGGCGAGGCGCCGCAGCTCTGTCTTATTCCCGCACCCACAATCGATATCGATCAGCCCGTTTCCATGCCAGACGGCGAAGGGACTTTCCATATCGCCACTCATGTAGCAGGTGGGCGTATGGCCGACGACTGCGATACGATCCTCGAAGTACGGAGGATCATCCGGTTTAGGCCTCCTCCAAATTCGATCATCCGGGTCATCTGACGGCATGGCATGAACCAGATGGAATTTGCGGTCGCCAACCTCAACATCAAAATGATCCGGCAGCGTACTCAGGAAATGTATGATCCTGCTTCGCTCAGCGAGCGAACATACATAGAGCAGCTCTCGATATGTATTACTTCCACCATTCTCTAGCCATAACCGTCTGCTTCCATACACACTGTTGGGGCCAAGGGTATCCAGACACATTTGCTCGTGGTTGCCTAGTAGCATGAACATGTTCGGTGTGTCCTTGATGATTTTGAGGATCTCCACGCCTCCTGGATGGCGATCTATCACATCGCCTATGATGTATAGCGTATCGTCTGAAGAGAAATTGATCAGGTCGAGCATCGCCTTGAAGCGATCCAACTCGCCATGGATGTCGGACATACAATATATCACTTGCGATGCCTCCTTCTGAAAAAGTCAAGACTTGATTTGTTTTGAAATCCCTCTATAATCGCCTGTAAAGAACACGAAAGAGGAGTAGAGAAGATGAACCAATCCGTATTGCCCGGTTTCGAGTTCCTGCTGATGGTGACAAAGGAAATTATGCAGGAGTATCCGAAAGCACAGACTGTTGGCGGACTGGATGAAATGCTCCTGAAGGTCTGTCATGAGGCAAATAACGAGTCGATATCGGATTCTGAATTCCGTGGCATGATCTACGACCTGATGCTCAGGAAAGTAGAGCTCATGGAGGATCGGATGCCAAAGGTCCAGCTTACCTAAAGATATCGCACTCGCTGTCCAATAGAACGGACATACCCTACAATACCATTTTCCTCTTCACTATCAAGAGGTTGAAGGCCCCCGACATCGTTATGGATGCCGGGGACTTCTTGTTAGCTCACTTGCAC
>ENA-OQEN01000423-OQEN01000423.1-human-gut-metagenome-genome-assembly--contig:-NODE-423-length-18634-cov-8.891771_pt1 | contig 18634 bp, 32 predicted proteins | sample MGYA00242791_ERZ504627 | MGnify/ENA primary metagenome ERZ504627 (study PRJEB26092, sample SAMD00036316) | human gut metagenome | host: Homo sapiens | study: EMG produced TPA metagenomics assembly of... | reverse complement strand
AGTTTGTCGCGAGTTCCGCACGAGCCGAGGCCACTTAATGTGGCCTCCGTGCGAGCCAGGACTGTAGAGCAGCAAACTTAACCCCTGTGCCGCCCGGCCCGGGAATCCACCCCGCGCACAGGAGGGGATTCCTTTTGTGTAGGCTTTGCGGAAATGTGGCTATTTAAGGATACGCCCGGCGGCGTGGTCTGTTGACGGCACAGCTAACGGCACGTATCCTATCGAACTGCGTGTTTCGTAGGGGGATGCTGACCCCTCGATTCAAGCCGTTGCACTTTACAGAAAGCTGGAATCATTCGAGAAGGAGTACGCTTTGCCTACTATTAACCAGCTGGTTCGCCAGGGCCGTCGTTCCGTGCCCAAGAAGTCCAAGAACGCTGCTCTGCAGCACAACTCCCAGAAGCGCGGCGTGTGCACCCGTGTCTTCACCACGAGCCCCAAGAAGCCGAACTCGGCTCTTCGTAAGGTTGCCCGTGTTCGCCTCGTCAACGGCATCGAAGTTACTGCTTACATCCCGGGTGAGGGCCACAACCTGCAGGAGCACTCCATCGTGCTCGTCCGCGGCGGTCGTGTCCGTGACCTCCCTGGTGTCCGTTATCACGTCATCCGTGGCGCCTACGACGCTGCTCCGGTCCAGAACCGTATGCAGGCCCGTTCCAAGTACGGTGCTAAGCGCCCCAAGGCCAAATAAGCCAGATAACGTTTTGATACTTTCGCCGTGTGCCGCCTAAGCGCCGCACGGTAGACACTTAAGGAGATTTCACATGCCGCGTCGTGCAGCAGCTAATCGTCGTGAGGTTCAGCCTGACGCCGTTTACAACAACCGTCTGGTGACTCAGCTCATCAACAAGGTCCTTCTTGACGGCAAGAAGGCCACCGCTGAGCGCATCGTTTACACCGCTTTCGAGATTGTTGCCGAGAAGTCCGAGGGTGGCGACGCTCTCGCTACCTTCAAGAAGGCTATGGACAACGTCAAGCCCACGCTCGAGGTTAAGCCCAAGCGTGTCGGTGGCGCTACCTATCAGGTCCCGATGGAGGTCAACTCCCGTCGTTCCACCGCTCTGGGCATCCGCTGGATTGTCAACTTCTCCCGCGCTCGCAAGGAGAAGACCATGGCCGAGCGTCTCGCCAACGAGATCCTCGACGCTTCCAACGGCCTGGGCGCTTCCGTCAAGAAGCGTGAGGACGTCTTCAAGATGGCCGAGGCCAACCGCGCGTTCTCTCACTATCGTTGGTAAGTTAAGGTAAGGAACTAACATGGCTAAGCTAAGTACAAGCTTTCCGATACCCGTAACATCGGCATCATGGCTCACATCGATGCCGGTAAGACCACCACGACCGAGCGTATTCTTTACTACACCGGTAAGACCCACAAGATCGGTGAGGTCCATGAGGGCGCTGCCACCATGGACTGGATGGTTCAGGAGCAGGAGCGCGGCGTAACCATTACCTCCGCTGCTACCACGTGCTTCTGGAAGAAGGACGGTACCGACTACCGCATCCAGATCATCGACACCCCGGGCCACGTTGACTTCACCGCCGAGGTCGAGCGCTGCCTGCGCGTCCTCGATGGCGCTGTCGCCGTCTTCGACGCCGTTGCTGGCGTTCAGCCCCAGTCTGAGACCGTTTGGCGTCAGGCTTCTACCTTCAACGTCCCCCGCATCGCCTTCATCAACAAGTATGACCGCGTGGGCGCTGATTTCTTCAACGCTATCGAGACCATGAAGGATCGTCTCGACGCCAACGCCGTGGCCGCTCAGGTCCCGATGGGCGCCGAGGACAACTTCTGGGGCGTCATCGACCTGGTCACCATGACTGCTTGGGACTTCAAGGCCGACGACAAGGGCATGACCTACCCCGAGCCGATGGACGAGATCCCGGCTGAGTTCGCCGACATCGCTGCCACCAAGCGCGAGGAGCTCCTCGACGCTGCTGCCAGCTTTGACGACGAGCTCATGGAGAAGATCCTCATGGAGGAGGACTTCACCGTCGAGGAGCTCAAGGCTGCTCTGCGCAAGGGCGTTCTGGCCAACGAGCTCAACCTCGTCTTCGTGGGCTCCGCTACAAGAACAAGGGCGTTCAGGAGCTGCTCGACGCTGTCGTCGACTACCTGCCCAGCCCGCTCGACGTCGAGGCCGTCACCGGTACCGATCCGGACACCGGCGAGGAGATTCAGCGTCATCCTTCCTTCGACGAGCCCTTCTCCGGCCTGGTCTTCAAGATCATGACCGACCCGTTCGTCGGTAAGCTCACCTATGTCCGCGTTTACTCCGGCCGCGCCGAGTCCGGCTCCTACGTGGTCAACGCTTCCAACGGTCAGCGCGAGCGTCTCGGCCGCATCCTCGAGATGAACGCCGCCGAGCGTATCGACCGTGACGACGCTGCCGCCGGCGACATCGTCGCTTGCGTCGGCTTCAAGAACTCCACCACCGGTGACACCCTGTGCGCCGAGGGCAAGGAGATCGTCCTCGAGAAGATCGAGTTCGCTAAGCCCGTTATCGACGTTGCCATCGAGCCCAAGACCAAGGCCGAGCAGGACAAGATGTCCCTGGCTCTGACCAAGCTCGCCGAGGAGGACCCGACCTTCCAGGTTTCCACCAACCACGAGACCGGCCAGACCATCATCGCCGGCATGGGCGAGCTGCACCTCGAGATCATCGTCGACCGTCTGCTCCGCGAGTTCAAGGTTGACGCTAACGTTGGTAAGCCCCAGGTTGCCTACCGCGAGACCGCTGGTCACGACGTCGAGAAGGCTGAGGCAAGTTCGTCCGTCAGTCCGGCGGTCGCGGTCAGTACGGCCACGCCGTCATCAAGCTCGAGAAGATGGAGGAGGGCTTCGGCTACGAGTTCGTCAACGCTATCGTCGGCGGCGTCGTGCCCAAGGAGTACATCCCGTCCATCGACAAGGGCATTCAGGAGGCCCTGAACACCGGTGTTATCGCCGGCTTCCCGGTCCTCGACGTTAAGGTCACCCTGTTCGACGGTTCTTACCACGAGGTCGACTCCTCCGAGGCCGCCTTCAAGATCGCCGGCTCCATGGCTATCAAGGACGCCTCAAGAAGTCCGATCCGCAGCTGCTCGAGCCGATCATGGCTGTCGAGGTCGAGACCCCCGAGCAGTACATGGGCGACGTTATGGGCAACCTCTCCGGTCGCCGCGGCAAGATCGAGGGCATGGAGGATCGCAAGAACAGCAAGCTCATCCGTGCCAAGGTGCCGCTGGGCGAGATGTTCGGTTACGCTACCGACCTTCGCTCCCAGACCCAGGGCCGTGCATCCTACACGATGCAGTTCGACTCTTATGAGCCCGCGCCCAAGTCCATCGTGGACGAGGTCATGAGCAAGAACGCCTAAGTTCGAGCTCCCTGTTACGTAATCCTGCGAGAACACTTCTCGCACTCTTTGGAGGTTTAAGTTGGCTACCCAGAAGATCCGCATTCGCCTCAAGGGCTATGATCACGAGGTCGTCGATCAGTCCGCGAAGCTCATCGTTGAGACCGCTCAGAAGACCGGCGCTCGCGTTTCCGGTCCTGTCCCCCTGCCCACCGAGCGCAACCTGTACACGGTTATCCGCTCGCCGCACATGAACAAGGACTCCCGTGAGCAGTTCGAGATGCGCACCCACAAGCGCCTCATCGACATCCTCGACCCCACCTCGGGCACCGTTGATTCGCTCATGCGTCTCGACCTCCCCGCTGGCGTCGACATCGACATCAAGCTCTAAGCTTTTTGCTCGATAGTGCGATTTGCAAGGCCGCAGCCCTAAGGGTTGCGGCCTTTTTTGTGCCGATGGGGTAAAGGGTCTACACTACTGAACTATTCGACAAACGGGTGTAAGAGTAAAACTGTTGGGGGCAGATATAGATGGTCGAGTGGATCGTTCGTCGTGCGCAGGGCGACCGCGCGCGCGTGGGAACGTTGGCAGGCGTGGTGTGTATTCTCGCCAATGTGGCACTATGCGCTGCGAAGGGTGCAATTGGCGTGCTGTCGGGATCGGTTTCGATCGTGGCGGATGCATGAACAACCTGTCCGATGCCAGCTCGAATATCGTGAGCGTGCTGGGCTTTAAGCTGGCGAGCAAGCCGGCCGACCCCGAGCATCCTTACGGACATGGTCGCTACGAGTATCTCTCGGGTCTGGTCGTGGCGGCGCTCGTGCTGCTGATTGGCGTTGAGCTGGTGAAGTCCTCGGTTGAGCGCGTCATCCACCCCGAACCTGTCGAGTTCTCGCTTGCCCTGGTGGCAGTTCTGGCGCTTTCGATGGTTGTAAAGCTGTGGATGGCGGCCCTCAACCAAAAGCTCGGTGATTGCATTGAGTCCGATACGCTGCATGCGACGGCCCAGGATTCCAAGAACGATGTTCTTGCCACGGGTGCTGTGCTGGCGTGCGCGATTGTTTCTCAGGTGACGGGCATCAACCTTGATGCTTGGGTCGGCCTTGCCGTTGGCGCCTATATTGGCTGGAGCGGCTTTGAGCTTATCCAAGATACGGTGAGCCCGCTTTTGGGTCAGGCACCCGATCCCAAGTTGGTCAAGCACATCCGAGACAAGATCATGAGCTACCCCGGCGTTTTGGGCGTTCACGATTTGATGGTTCACGACTACGGCCCAGGCAGGAAGTTCGCAAGTGCTCATGCCGAGATGGCAGCCGAGACCAGCCCGCTGGAAAGCCACGACACACTCGACAACATCGAGCAGTCGTTTAGGGTCGAAGACGGCATGATCGTCACGCTCCATTACGACCCCATCGTGACCGACGACACCAAAGTGGCGAGCATGCGCCTGCGCATCAACGCCATGGCTCAAGAGATCGATAGCCGCCTCTCGATCCACGACCTGCGCTGTGTTCCGGGTCCTACGCACACGAACGTGATTTTTGACTGCGTGCGTCCCTCGGATCTGCAGATGAGCGCCGAGGACCTAAAGCGCGTGCTGGCACAACGGGTTGAATCGGAATATCCCAAGTCGATCGCCAAGATTACGATCGACGAAGACTACGCAGCCATACCCACGAGTAGGGCCGCGCCGATAAAGCAAGTTATACAGAAGGGGAGAGCATGAAGCGTCTATATCTACTCCGCCACGGTCAGACAGAATTCAACGTCAAAAAGCTGGTCCAGGGCCGCTGCGATTCTCCGTTGACCGACCTTGGCCGCAAACAAGCGGGAATGGCAGCCGCATGGCTCAAAGCCCACGGCGTCGTCCCCGACAAAGTGGTCTCTTCGCCCTTGGGCCGAGCCATGGACACGGCAAGTATCGTCGCATGCGAACTCCTCGGACCGAACGCTGCTGTCGAGCCCTGCGAAGGCATCATCGAGCGTAGCTACGGAACCTTTGAGGAAGGTCCTCACGACGCCCTGCCCACCGACGTCTGGGACCCCGGCGAGGACTTAGTCCCCTTCGGAGGAGAGGGAAGCAAAGCGTTGCAAGAACGCATGGTAGTCGCCCTCACCAATCTCATGGGCTCCGAGGGTATCGAAACCCTTCTGGCAGTAAGCCACGGCAGCGCCAGCCGCCAATTCATCAAAGCTGCAGCCCCAGAGGGCTTCGAGCTCCCAACAAAACTCCCCAACTGCGCCATCATGATCTTCGATTTCGAAGAGGAAAAGTCGGGAGAAGAAGGCGACGCGCCCCAATCCAAGTTCATCTTGCAGCAAATCATCGATCCTCAACAAAGTAATTAGCTAAGCGAGCAGAGTTAAGCAGACATCAACGTGTCGTCTCCCGAGCACGGCGGAGGCCGGAGAAATATATTAAGGTCCCTGCTCTACAGTCCTGCGCAAGACGGAGAGCACATTAAGTGCTCTCCTTTGCGTGCGGAACTCGCGATGACCTTAATATATTTCTCCGGCCCTCCGCCGTGCTCGGGAGCCATCCACGCACTTTACCTGCGTAAACAATGTGAGTGAAATATGAATCTCGATGGATACGCCCGTAGCCGTGTATACTAAACAGCTGTGTGTAACCAGGGGAGTATTCTGGCTGGACAAAATGCCTGCTTAATAGGGTTGTCAGGTAGTCCGGACGCAATACAAGACTGGGGAGCACGTCGTGTAAGTAGTGGTCCTCTAGGGGCGTACGCTCGGTGGCGTACGCATTGTCCCAAGACCACGCGAGAGTTGGGATCATATCTTGATCAGCATGATTCTCGGCCGCAAGATTGGCATGACCCAGGTTTGGGACGAGGACGACAACGTCGTTCCCGTCACGGTCATCCAGGCTGGCCCCTGCGCTGTCTCGCAGGTTAAAACTCAGGCAACCGACGGCTATGACGCCGTCCAGATCGGTTTCGGCGACATCAAGGCCAAGAACGTGAACAAGCCCATGGCTGGTCACTTCGCCAAGGCCGGCGTCGAGCCTGTCCGCTTCCTTCGTGAGGTCCGCGTCGAGAACGGCGAGGAGCACAAGGTCGGCGAGGTCGTCACCGTCGCTGATTTCGCTGATGTCGAGAAGGTCGACGTCATCGGTACCTCCAAGGGTAAGGGCTTCCAGGGTCGCATCAAGCGCTGGGGTCAGCGCCGCGGTCCTATGACGCATGGTTCTCACTTCCAGCGTCACCCCGGTTCTATCGGTCAGTGCGCCTATCCTGCGCGCGTCCTCAAGGGCGTCAAGATGGCCGGTCACATGGGTAACGAGCGCGTTACCGTCAAGAACCTTTCCGTTGTCCGCATCGATGCCGAGCAGAACCTCATCTTGGTCAAGGGCGCTGTCCCGGGTGCCAAGAATGGTCTCGTCGCCATCCGTATGGCCTAAGGGCCCAGCCCATTTAGCCCAGCGTCATACCAAGGAGAACACTTAAATGGCAAAGTTTGAAGTAAAGAACAGCGAGGGCAAGAAGGTCGCCGAGGCCGAGCTCGCCGCTGAGGTGTACGGCATCGAGCCGAACATCCACGTTATGCACCACATCGTCAAGTGCCAGATGGCCTCTTGGCGTCAGGGCACCCAGTCCGCTAAGGGCCGCTCTGAGGTTTCCGGTGGCGGCAAGAAGCTTGGCGTCAGAAGGGCACCGGCCGTGCCCGCCAGGGTTCCATCCGTGCTGCCCAGTGGCGTCACGGTGGCGTTGTCTTCGCCCCCAAGCCCCGTTCCTACGCTAAGCGTATGAACAACAAGGAGGTCAAGCTGGCTATGCGCTCCGCGCTGTCCGCCAAGCTGGCCGATGGCGAGCTCGTGCTCGTCGACGACTACGGCTTCGAGAAGCTTCCACCAAGGCTGCCGTTGCCATGCTCAAGGCTCTCGGCCTTGAGGGCAAGCGCCTGACCATCATCGTTCGCGATGAGGACGTCAACGCCTACCTGTCGTTCCGCAACATTCCCAAGACGTTCATCATCACTGCCGACGAGGCCAACACCTACGATCTCGTCAACAACAACGCCGTGCTGATGCCCGCCGACATCGCCGCTCACTTCGGGGAGGTGCTTGCATAAATGACCGCCCACGAGATCATCATCCGTCCGATCGTGTCCGAGCGTTCCTTCTCCGGCATGGAGCAGAACAAGTACACGTTCGAGGTCGCCAAGGATGCTAACAAGTATCAGATCAAGGACGCTGTCGAGGAGATCTTCGGCGTCAAGGTCGTTCGCGTGAACACCCTGACGGTCAAGCCCAAGACCAAGCGCGTGCGCTATGTCGCCGGCAAGACCCGTTCTTGGAAGAAGGCCATCGTCACGCTGGCCGAGGGCGACACCATCGAGGTCTTTGGCAACCAGGCCTAAGACTCGCTGCTGTTGAGTGAGCTCATGCCTCCCAAATAGGGGAGGCGAGAGCTCAAGGTTTTGGGCGTATAAAATGGACACGCCCGGAACCGTGTATACGTCCGGTGTCATCGCACCCGAGGCAGAACCTCGAATCCCTGTCTGCGATGGCTAACGGATTCCTATTGAAAGGGATTGTAATGGCTGTAAAGCACCTTAAGCCGACCTCCGCTGGTAGGCGTTGGCAGACGATCTCCGATTTCTCCGAGATCACCTGCACCAAGCCCGAGAAGTCTCTTCTCGAGCCCCTGCCCAAGAAGGCCGGTCGTAACAACAACGGTCGCATCACCACCCGCCACCAGGGTGGCGGCGTGAAGCGTCGTTACCGCGTGATCGACTTCAAGCGCAACAAGGACGGCGTGCCCGCCAAGGTTGCCACGATCGAGTACGATCCGAACCGTTCCGCTCGCATCGCTCTGCTGCACTACGCTGACGGTGAGAAGCGCTACATCCTGGCCCCCAAGGGTCTCGAGGTCGGTCAGACCATCATGTCCGGTTCTGACGCCGACATCAAGCCGGGCAACGCTCTGCCCCTCGCCGACATCCCCGTCGGTACGCTCATCCACGCCGTCGAGTTCCAGCCGGGCAAGGGCGCCGCTATCGCCCGTTCCGCCGGTAACTCCTGCCAGCTGATGGGTAAGGAGGGCAAGTACGCTATCGTCCGTATGCCTTCCTCCGAGATGCGCCGCATCCTCGTTACCTGCCGCGCCACCGTCGGTGAGGTCGGCAACGCCGATCACGCCAACATCGTCATCGGCAAGGCCGGCCGTAAGCGTCACTTGAACGTGCGCCCGACCGTCCGCGGTACCGTCATGAACCCTGTCGACCACCCGCACGGCGGTGGCGAGGGCAAGAACCACACCTCTGGTCGTCCCTCTGTTACCCCCTGGGGTAAGCCGACGAAGGGCCTTCGTACGCGCAAGAAGAAGAAGGTCTCGAACCAGCACATCATTCGTCGCCGTAAGAAGTAATTTCGGATACCGAGTTTTAGGAGAAAGCACTTATGAGCAGAAGTCTCAAAAAGGGCCCGTTCGTGGAGACTCGCCTTCTCTCGCGTATCACCGCGATGAACGAGGCTGGCAAGAAGGACGTCGTGAAGACCTGGTCCCGCGCGTCCACCATCTTCCCCGAGATGGTTGGTCACACCATCGCCGTCCACGACGGCCGCAAGCATGTGCCGTGTATGTTACCGAGTCCATGGTTGGTCACAAGCTCGGCGAGTTCGCGCCGACTCGTACGTTCCGTGGCCACAAGGCCAAATAGGGGGTTAACCGTAAATGGCAACTAAGTCTATTGAAACTGAGGCCACCGAGGTTCGCGCCGTCGCTAAGTACGTGCGTGTTTCCCCCAGCAAGGCCCGCCTGGTGGTCGATCTGATCCGCCGCAAGCCTGTCGCTCAGGCCTTCGACATCCTCCACTTCTGCGACCGCGCCGTCGCCGTGGATGTCGAGAAGGTTCTCCGTTCCGCCGTTGCGAACGCCGAGAACAACAACGGTCTGCGTGCCGACAACCTGGTTGTCGCCGCTGCCTATGTTGACGAGGGTCCGACGCTTAAGCGCATCCGTCCCCGCGCCAAGGGTTCCGCTTCTCGCATTCTGAAGCGTACTTCCCACATCACCGTCGTCGTTGCTCCTCGAAAGGAGGCGTAAAGCTGTATGGGTCAGAAAGTCTACCCCACCGGCTTCCGTCTTGGCATCACCGAGAACTGGCGCTCCCGCTGGTTCGCAGAGAAGGATTACGCTAAGACCCTCGGTAACGATCTCGAGATCCGCAAGTACCTCGAGAAGCGTCTTTCCCGCGCAGCTGTCTCCCGCGTCGAGATCGAGCGCGCTGGCGACAAGGTGAAGGTCATCATCCTCACCGCTCGCCCCGGCGTTGTCATCGGTAAGAAGGTGCCGAGATCGATACCCTCCGCACCGAGCTCGAGAAGGTCGCTGGCGTCTCCAAGGGCCAGCTCTCCGTCGACGTTGTCGAGATCAAGCGCCCCGAGCTCGACGCCAACCTCGTTGCTCAGTCCATCGCTGAGCAGCTCGAGGGCCGCGTTGCCTTCCGTCGCGCTATGCGCAAGGCTGTCCAGTCCGCCCGCAAGGCCGGCGCCAAGGGCATCCGTATCCAGTGCTCCGGTCGTCTCGGCGGTGCCGAGATGGGCCGTCGTGAGTGGTACCGTGAGGGTCGCGTGCCTCTGCACACCCTCCGTGCCAAGATCGACTACGGCACGGCTGTCGCCAGCACCACCATGGGTGCCTGCGGCGTGAAGGTCTGGATCTACCTGGGCGAGAAGCTCCCGGGCCAGCCTGTTCCCAACCCTGCACTCGAGGGCTCTTCCCGTCCTCGTCGTCGTAACTCCGAGAGGAGGGGTCAGTAGTGCTTGCCCCTAAGCGTATTCTTCACCGCAAGGTGCAGCGTGGCTCCATGAAGGGCCAGGCCAAGGGTAATACCGAGCTGCATTTCGGCGAGTTTGGTATCCAGCTCTCGAGGCCCATTGGATCACCAACCGTCAGATCGAGGCCGCTCGTATTGCCATGACCCGCTACATGAAGCGTGGCGGTCGTGTCTACATCACGATCTTCCCCGATAAGCCATCACCAAGAAGCCTGCCGAGACTCGCATGGGTTCTGGTAAGGGTAACCCCGAGGAGTGGGTGGCCGTCGTCAAGCCCGGCCGTATCATGTTCGAGGTCAAGGGCGTGCCCGAGGAGGTCGCTCGCGAGGCTCTGCGTCTTGCACAGCACAAGCTTCCCATCAAGACCAAGATTGTTGCTGCCAAGAACGCTGAGCAGCGCATCGAGAAGGAGATGGCTGAGGAGGCCGCTCTCGAGGCCAAGTGGGCTGCTGAGGACGCCGCCGCCGCCAAGGAGGAGAACTAATGAAGCCCGCAGAGATTCGTGAGCTCTCGGACGCTCAGCTCGTTGAGAAGCTGAAGGAAATGCGCGCCGAGCTCTTTAACCTTCGTTTCCAGATGGCTACCAGCCAGCTGGACAACACCGCTCGCGTCAACACCGTGAAGAAGGACATCGCTCGCGTCCTCACGGAGCAGCGCGCCCGCGAGATCGCAGCGGAGAAGTCCGCTGTCGCCGAGTAGGACCTAAGGAGAGAACATGACTGATTCGCGTAACTCGCGTAAGGTCCGTACGGGTGTCGTTACCTCCGTCTCCGGTGCCAAGACCATCGTTGTCACCATCACCGAGCGCAAGCGTCACCCCAAGTACGGCAAGATGATGACCAGCTCCAAGAAGCTGCACGCTCACGACGAGGAGTGCACGGCTGGCGTGGGCGACACCGTCCGCGTTATGGAGACCCGTCCTATGTCCAAGATGAAGCGTTGGCGCCTCATCGAGGTCGTCGAGCGCGCTAAATAAGCAGTCGCTCTTACGACTTGTACGTTTCCGAAGATGTGCGTATGCCTGGCTTGCATACCACGGGCCGCATAAAGCTGCGCACCTCTCTTCGGTTCTTAGTTCGGAGGAACATCTACCATGATTCAGATGCAAACCATGCTGAACGTCGCCGACAACTCCGGCGCTCGCAAGATTCGCTGCATCAAGGTGCTTGGCGGTTCCAAGCGTCGTTATGCAGGCATCGGCGATGTGTTCATCGGTGCTGTCCAGGAGGCTACCCCTGGCGCCAACGTCAAGAAGAAGGACGTTGTCCGTTGCGTCGTCGTTCGCACCGTTAAGGAGATCCGCCGCAAGGATGGCTCCTACATTCGCTTTGATGAGAACGCTTGCGTTGTCATCAACAACGATGGTTCGCCCGTCGGCACCCGTATCTTCGGGCCCGTCGCTCGCGAGCTTCGTGACAAGAAGTACATGAAGATCGTCTCGCTCGCTCCCGAGACCCTGTAGTTAGGGAGATATATGTATATCAAGAAGGGCGATAAGGTCCAGGTTCTCTCTGGTAAGGATCGCGGCAAGCAGGGCGTTGTCCTGCGTGCCCTCCCCGCCGAGAACAAGGTCGTTGTCGAGGGCGTTTCGGTCGTCAAGAAGGCCGTCAAGCCCAACGCTGCCAACCAGCAGGGCGGCATCGTTTCGCAGGAGGCTCCCATCGACGCTCCAACGTCAATCTCGTTTGCCCCGAGTGCGGTAAGGTTACCCGCGTCGGTCACGAGAAGGACGGCAAGAACAAGCTGCGCGTCTGCAAGAAGTGCGGCCACAAGTTCTAAGCTGCCTGCAACATAAGGTTGCAACCAAAGGCCCGGACACCAAGCGCGTCCGGGCCTTTTTCTATCCCCACTCATTGGGGACAGACTTAAATGAGTGGGGACAGACTTAAATGAGTGAAACTACTCATTGGGGACAGACTTAAATGAGTGCATGCGGCATAAGGCGTACCGCGGATAATCTAGGTGGGTGTCTCGACCTAGATTATTTATCCGCCGAAAGAGTCGATATCGATCGTGCATCGTGCTTTACAAATTGATAGCATACGTGCTTGTGCGCATTTTGCTGCGTTTAATTGCGTATCAATGCGTATATATGCGCCGTTTATGGGGCAATAATGATCGTTTGACGGTGAGATACGCAAAAACGCGCACAGATACGCGCATTTGTGCGAATATAGAGCTGTCAGAAATGAAAGACTTTTCACGACGCAGGAGCACATATGGCAGATTCCAAACAGGCTCCGCTTGATGCTGCGGCAGCCGCAAAGGCAGCGTTCGCTTCGGTCCAGGGCAAGCCGTTCCCCGATGATATCTTTACGGCCCCCGAGCTTCGTTGGGCTGTGATCGGGTGCGGTGTTATCGCCAACCAGATGGCTCAGTCTCTCGCCCTTGCCGGCCGCAAACTCGCGGGCGTTGCCAACCGCACGCTGTCCAAGGCTCAGGCTTTTGCCAAGCAGTATGGCGTTGAGAAGGTCTATGACACGGTCGAGGACCTCTACTCCGATCCGAACATTGACGCAGTCTATATCACCACGCCGCACAACACTCACATCACCTACCTGCGCGCCGCTCTGACAGCTGGCAAGCACGTGCTCTGCGAGAAGGCCATTACCCTCAACTCTGCCGAGCTCGACGAGCCCGCGCCATCGCCGACGAGCATAACGTCGTCCTTATGGACGCCACTACGGTGCTCCACATGCCCCTGTATCAGGAGCTGCGCCGCCGCATGGATGCCGGTGAGTTTGGCCGCATGAACCTCGCCCAACTCAACTTTGGCAGCTATAAGGAGTACGGCGATCTGACTAACCGCTTCTATAACCGCAACCTCGCTGGCGGTGCTATGCTCGACATTGGCGTCTATGCGCTTTCCGTTATGCGCCTCTTTTTGGCAAGCCAGCCCGCTGAGGTCGTTTCGCTGGGCAACACCTGTGAGACCGGTGTCGACGTTGCGGGCGGCATCGTCTGCCGTAATGCTGAGCAACAGCTGGGTGTTGTGAGCCTTACGCTTCACTCCAAGCAGCCCAAGCGCTTGGTCATCAGCTTTGACAAGTGCTATATCGAGGTCAACGAGTATCCGCGTGCCGATCACGCGACCATCGTGTGGACTGCGGACGGCCACCGCGAGGAGGTCCACGCGGGCACCGAGGCTTACGCCCTTTGCTATGAGATGGCCGATCTTGAGAAGGCCGTTGCCGGCGACGACTCCAAGCGCGAGCTTCTGGATTATGCTTCTGATGTTATGGAGCTTATGACCAAGCTTCGCGCCGACTGGGGAGTCGTGTACCCCGAGGAGGAGTAAACGATGCTAGCGGAAGATAGGCTCAATGCGATTGTGTCGATGGTGCAGCAGGCTGGCTCGGTTACTGTGCCGGAGCTTGCTGAGGCCTTGGGCGTGACGGCGTCCACCATTCGGCGCGACCTGCAGACGCTCGATCGCGCACACCGCATCGCCAAGGTCCACGGCGGAGCGACGAGTCTTGAGCGCGCGCACGTGACGCGCGGCCTAACGCTCAATGAGCGCAGCGACCTCCATAACGACGACAAGGAGCGTATCTGCGCCCGTGCGGCGGCGCTTGTGGAGCCCGAGAGCTTTGTATACATCGACTCGGGCTCGACGACGCTCAAGCTCATCGAGCATCTTCCACACTTTGAAGGTGTCACCTATGTGACCGATTCCGTGCTCCATGCTCAGCGCCTCGCTTTGCGCGGCATGCGCACCGTAGTGCTGGGCGGCGAGCTCAAACCCGAGACCGAGGCGCTCGTTGGCCCCGATGCTTTGGCAACCCTAGACCGTTACAACTTCAACTGTGGCTTTTGGGGTTCTAATGGCATTGCCGCCGAGCAGGGCTTCACAGCACCCGATATCGAGGAGGCGCAAGTAAAGCGTATCTCGATACGCCATACGGCCAAACGCTTCGTAATCTCGGACGCCAGCAAATTTGGCATGGTGGCGCCCGTCAAGTTCGCGGACTTCCGCGACGCAACGATTATTACTGCGGGCGAGGTTCCCGCCAAGTACCGGGCAATGGACAACGTCATCACGGTCTAACAGCAGGGGGCTAAGGCCAAAACCACCACGAAGGTGCCTGTCCCCATTGTGGTGGTTAGTAACGAAAACCGAGTAGTTTTCTCAATAGAAAAGCGGCAACGTCCATCACGGGCGTTGCGCTTTCGTTGTCTGCCGGTTTGTCTACGGCTGTAACAACTAGACCGTTAAAAGTGGGCTAGGTGTTACAGATTGAGATACTTCCGAACCGCGCCGTCCCTTTGTCTCGATCTGTAACATCTGGGACTGATTTTGCCGAGTTACTGTTACAGATTGAGATTTTCCCTTGAGGGGGATTCGAATGTCTCGATCTGTAACGGATAGACCGGAAAATGGGCTCTAACTGTTACAGATCGAGACGTTTTGGGACCGCGACTGAGCCATTGCGGCAAAACCACCACAAAGGTGCCTGTCCCCATTGTGGTGGTTTAGGCTCCCAGGGGCAGGGGGCTTCGATGTGGATGTGCTCACCGGTTACGGGGTGCGTGAAGGACACGCTGTGGGCGTGGAGCATCAGACCGCAGGGGCGCGGCGTGCCATACAGGTCGTCGCCTACCAGGGGATGACGCTCGCTCGCCAGATGCACGCGAATCTGATGTTTGCGGCCGGTGAGCAACTCGACATCGATATACGAGCGCGTGGGCAGGCCATGACGGCTCTTAAGACGCTTGAGTACCTTTACGTGCGTCTGGGACGGCTTGCCGCTGGCGCCGACGCGCATCTTGCGGCTATCGTGACGGTCGCGGGCGATGGGCTTGTCGATGAGCTTCTCGTTCCAGTCGATCTTGCCCTCGGCGAGCGCCAGGTAGTGCTTTTCGAAAGCGTGGTCGATGACCATCTGGTCAAAGGCGGGCTGCGTTTGCTTGTCGAGCGAGAACAACACCACGCCGGTGGTGTCGCGGTCCAGGCGGTTGAGCGGCTGCATATCGGTCGCGGCAAAGCCGTCGCCCATGGCAAGCAGCAAGTCGCTAGCGTAGTCGGTGAGCGTGCGCTCGCCGGTGCCGTCGCCGTGGACGATCATGCCGGCGGGCTTGTCGATGGCCATGAGCCAGGGGTCGCAGTAGAGGACTTGAGGTTCTTCGTTCACGTGTAAGCCTTTCGGTTAGCTGATTCCCACAAACATGCAGCCCGAGGTCGCCCCGCGTAGGCGGGCGGCGGGCTTGCGGCCGGCCTGCGCTGCTTCGACGGCGCGACGGACGCGGGCGACGGCACGGCCAATCTCATCGGCATCGAGCAGCGTTCCATCGACCATAAGACGACGCACGCCGGCATCGAGCAGCTGAGGCACCTGCGGCGTGAGGTCGATGGGGTAGCGTCGTACAGGCGCGAGCGGCCGTGGATGTCGGTGCGCACCGGCATGACCTTGCCGTCGATATTCTTGAGCGACAGCTTGCGGGAGCGCAGGCGGCAGTTGGCGCAATCGTGGATGCAGCCGTTGGCAACCTGCAGAATGCAGTGCTCGCTTGTCATGACGCGCGGGCGGCCAAAGACGGTGATGCCAGGGCCGCAGGAGCGTCAGCACCCAGCGAGACAATCTCGTCGAGCGTAATCTCGGGCGAGAGCCAAAACGCACTGGCGCCGCGCTCGGCAAGTGCCTCCATGCAGGGCGTGTTGTGCACGGGCAGGCAGGAGCGAATCTCGGCCGTGGCGCCGGCCTGGGCGGCAACGGCGAGCTCGGAGATATTGCCGACGGCGACGGTGGCGCCGACATTGATCCAGGGGTCGACGCGGGCATGGTCGACGGCGCGGCAGACCTCATCGAGTACGGGCACAATGCCCTGTTCAAGTGCATCGGCAGGGGAGAGTCCGGCAGCCTCGAGCGCGTCGGTGGTCATGTAGATGCGCGTGGCGTCCTCGGAACGGGCGCCTCGGCAGCTCGATCGAGGTGACGGTGGCGCAGATCTGCGGCTCGTCGCGGTAATGTTCAGGCGCGGGGCGGGAATCGCTGGTGACGATCATCGGCAACTCGAGCGCCATCGCGCGCTCCTCATACGGCGCCAGAATGGTTTCCTCCAGCGCCTTGCAGGCGGCGGCGCGCACCTTGTGCACGGCGGAAAAGCCATACCACAACCGGCGTCGAGTGTCACATCAAAGCTGGCGGCCTCAAAGGGCGAGGAGCCCATGCGGCCACATGCTCAACCAAGTCTGCCGCCTCGACGGCGCGGGTCTTGGCGGCTTCGACGGTAAAGCCCGTAGCGGTGGCGGCGAGCGAGGGGTCATCGCAGCAGGTGAGCGTGACGGCAAATGGCTCGCCCAGGCGTGCCACTACGGACACATCAACAGCTCGGCGGCGCAACACATCGCGCTTGAGTGCGGCGCCGGCGGCGTCGATGGCACGCTGGCTGCGAATCACACGGACACGGCAACCCTCGGGCATGCTGCGGGGCACGCGGCACTCAATGATGTCACCAGCCGCGGCATCCTCGGTGGCGATGGTGGTCAGGAACTGGTCGAACTCGTCATCGTGGCGAAGCTCAAGCAGGTCGCCCTTGCCCACGGGCTCAAACAGCTCGATGCGGGCGATGGCGGCACGGCGACGGCGGTCGTCGGGCTTGAGGCCGCGCACATCGCGGTTGGCCGGGCGGCTGCCCAGCACCGTGCCCACAATCTGGCCGCGGTTGTTGGAACGTTCGTAGCTCATCATCTCGTCGCCCGAGGTGCCGTCCTGATAGGCGTGCGTAAAGTCGCGGTTAAAGCAGCGCTTGAGCTGGCGCTGGCGGGCAGCTTCCTCGTCCTTGGTCACGGTGGCTCCGGCCAGCATGTCGTCAATCTCGCGACGGTACACGTCGACGATGGAATACACATAATCGGGGGCCTTCATGCGGCCCTCGAGCTTGAGCGATGCGGCGCCGGCGTCATACAGGCGACGTACGAGCTGAGAGGTGTTGGTGTCGCGCGGGCACAGCGCGCGCTCGCGACCGGCGGGGGAGAGCGCGCGGCCGTTCTCATCGATCAGTTCGTAAGGCAGGCGGCAGGGCTGGGCGCACATGCCGCGGTTGGCCGAGCGTCCCGCCATGGCAAAGCTCGACAGCAGCACAGGCCCGAGTAGCAAAAACAGATGGCGCCGTGGCTAAAGACCTCGAGGTCCACATCGGGCGCGGCCTTGTGAATGGCGGCAATCTCGTCGATGGAAAGTTCGCGCGAGAGGGTCACGCGGTCGGCGCCCTGCTCGCGGCACCAAAGGGTTCCGCGGTCGTCGTGGATGTTCGCCTGGGTTGAGATGTGCGTCTCGATGTCGGGCATCGTGCGCTTGACCTCAAAGAACAGGCCCCAGTCCTGGATGATGAAGGCATCGGCACCCAGTGTGGAGCAGCGATGGATAAGCTGCAGCGCATCGCCCATCTCGGACTGCTTGATGACGATGTTCACCGTGACGTAGACGCGCGAGCCGGCCAGGTGCGCGGCGCGGCACGCCTGTTCAAAGGCCTCGTCGGTAAAGTTGGTGGCCTTGCGGCGGGCGTTGAAGCTGCCCATGCCGCAGTAGATGGCGTCGGCGCCTGCGGCGAGTGCGGCGGCAAAGGGCTCGGGCCCTCCGGCGGGAGCCAATAGCTCGGGTCTGCGGTTGGTGGTTCGACTGGCGGTTGCGGTCATATCCTGCCTTTCAAAATGCTCAAATACTCAAAAGTATAGTGGTGCCGCCGTTGCGGACGAGCCCTGTGGCCCAAGCAGGATAAAGTCTTCAGCAGCCCTTGTAGCAAAAATGATCCGTTTTCCTCCGTCCCTATGGATCACCTGATCCGATGGGGACGGAGGAAAACGGATCATTTTGAGCTTCACCGTCCGGTCATGCCGTTCAGCGGCCGACAAGCGCCGTTGGTCGATAAAATATTCTCGCATGGTGATAATTATCTTGCATCGAGCAAGCAGCTCCCGTAATATCCCAATCAAGCGCGGTGTTCAGACCGAACTGTGCCTCCCGGTGTGAACGCCGCGCTCACGCTCTCTTAATTGATCGTAAGGAGATAAACATGAGCAAGACCGTCGTGTCTTCCGATAACGCACCCGCAGCCATCGGCCCGTATTCCCCCGGTATCCAGACCGGCAACATGGTGTTCCTGTCCGGTCAGCTGGGCATCGACCCCGCAACCGGCAAGCTGCCCGAGGGCATCGAGGCCCAGGCTAAGCAGTCCCTCGCCAACGTCGAGGCCCTACTGACCGCCGCCGGCGCCACCTTTGCCGATGTCGTCAAGACACGGTTTACCTGGCCGATATCGCCGACTTCGCTGCCGTGAACGAGATCTACGCCTCCAAGTTCGAGCTCCGTTCCCCGCGCGCAGCGCTTTCCAGGTTGCGCCCTTCCGGCCGGCGGTCTGGTCGAGATCGAGGTCGTCGCCGCTCTCTAAGATGTAGGCGAAACAAGATATGACATGCAAAAAAGAACCCTGCAGCGCGTGCGAGCTGCAGGGTTCTTTTTTTGTCAAGCGGGGGGAATGATCCGTTTTCCTCCGTCCCCAAGGG
>ENA-OQEN01000421-OQEN01000421.1-human-gut-metagenome-genome-assembly--contig:-NODE-421-length-18655-cov-3.049277_pt1 | contig 18655 bp, 23 predicted proteins | sample MGYA00242791_ERZ504627 | MGnify/ENA primary metagenome ERZ504627 (study PRJEB26092, sample SAMD00036316) | human gut metagenome | host: Homo sapiens | study: EMG produced TPA metagenomics assembly of... | reverse complement strand
CGCGGTGATGATACCGCGCTCCAGCTCTTCGGGCGCGAGCGTGCTGATCTTATAGTAGGCGCCGCGCACCTTGTAGGCGCCTGTACGCTGCATGTTTTCGGGCTTGAAGAACACGCGGTTGCCCGTTGCCTGGCTAAAATGCGGCTCTCAACGAGCTCGGTCTTCTGCGTGACTTCCTTGACCTTCTCGGAGGCCTGCTCGAAGGCGTCGAGCGTGAGCATCTCAGGCATAGGCGATTCCTCCTCTGGCATCACTGCTAGCATACGCGCCGTTTTCGTGGTCTCTACGGTAGCACAGTGGAGCAGCGCCGAAGGCACGGCCCCATCAAAATGCTTCGTCAGGGTCCGGGTGGCCCCCTGACGCAAAACTCGTGTCAAATGATCGGATTTTTCTTCCTCAGGCGTGTACAAAGCAGATTGGGCTCACAGGAACAGCAGGCCAGAAGCTTGGCCATGGAGGTATAGTTGCCCCGTGCTCCAAAATTCGATCCTTTGGCGCGAGTTTTGTTTCCACAGCAGCTTTGGCACCCCCAAATTCGACGTTTGTGCCACAATTCGTGTTGCTACGACCTACCCCAGCCCCATCGCGCTCGAATCGAGGTTTTCATGGCAAGCACAGCGCAACCGGCAGCAAACACGCCTCCCCTCTTCTCGCTGCGCGATGCGCGCGTCGTGCGGAGCGGACGCACCATTTTGCATGTGGACCATTTCGATCTTGCGGAGGGCGAGCACGTGGCGCTGCTCGGCCCCAATGGCGCGGGCAAGTCGACGTTCATCCAGTTACTCACGCGCGAGACGTTCCCGCTCCATCGCGAGGAGCCCCCGGTGCGCTTCCGCGGGCAGGCGCGGCCGCTGCTCTCCGATATCAAGCAGGCACTTGGCATCGTTTCTGCCACCATGCACGACCAAGTTCGCGTGCACCTGCCGGTGAGCGATATCGTGTGCGGCGGGCTTTTCGGCACGCTCGGCCTCCCCAACCATGTGCAAGCGACGAACGAGCAGCGAGCCCAGGCCCAAGACGCCCTCGACCGGCTGGGCATAGCAGATTTGGCCGAGCGCGACGTCATGACGCTCTCAACGGGCCAAGTGCGCCGCGTGCTCGTGGCCCGCGAGCTTATGAGCGACCCGCGCATCCTGATTTTCGACGAGCCGTGCACCGGCCTCGATCCCGAAGGCATGTACCACGTGCGCAACACGATGAGGCTCTTGGCAGACGAGGGGCGTTCGGTCGTACTCGTCACGCACTATCCTGAAGACATCATCCCGGCAATCGAGCGCGTGCTGCTCATCAAGGATGCCGAAGTATTTGCCGACGGGCCGAAGGAGGACCTGCTCACCAGCGCAACGCTCTCCGACCTCTTCGGCGTGCCGCTTGAAGTCGAAGAGCGCCACGCTGGTACTCGCTCCAAGGCCGCTACGAATAGCAAAAACGCGGAGCCCGCTGCTGGGTCCGCCGTTTTGAAAACTCGAAGCCGGCGTTGCTCGAACGCCGGGGTGACTACGGCCTAGACCAGCCGCAGCCGCGAACTAGTCCTTGAGCACGAGCGACGAGAGGGTTCCCGCTGCGCCAAGCACAATCGTCACCACCGCACCATAAGCGGGAGCCATGAAGGGGCTCAGCAGCGACATCGTGAGGTTTACCGAGCTTGACGAGCTGGAGTACGATGCCATGTCGGAAATCAGCCCTTCGACGATGCCGCCGAGCACAAACGAGCCGATCGTGCACGCGAGCGCCACGACCGCAGTACCCGCAAGCGCGAAGAAGAGCACCGCGTCAAAGCCGCGGAACAGCCTGAGGGCAACGCCCACGACCAGCGCCACAATGCAGATAACCCATAGAGCGAAGAGCACCTTCGTGACGAGAGACACCGTTCCGAACGTGCTGACCATTTGCTGCATTTGAAGCAGCGAGGAGTCGGTTGCGCCGTACGAGCTGTAGAGCGAGACCTGTTGCGCGGCCGCATCGGCAATCGAGCCGACCGTATTGCCTAAGGTGAAGAGCTCCGGCATGGTCACGGAGGGACTCACCGACTGCACGATCGCGGTTTCCATTCCCGTAAAGCCGCCGGCACCTGATGCAACAGCTGCGTTGAGAAACTTATTCACGAACGGGAAGCTAAACCAAGCCTGAAACATGAACACGAGGCAAGCACGGCAGCAAAGATCATGACCGCCGAGCGCCTGCCCAGCGCCTTGCCCGCCTGCGCATGGGCGGTTGGGGCCGTCGGAAACGTTCTGGCGGCGCTGGGAGCGCTTTGCGTAGCAGGCGCCTGGGATGTTGGCACTTGGGCAGTAGACGCTTGGGCAGCAGGCACCTGAACGACGGGCGCCTGAGCTGTTGCCTGGGCGGCAGGCGCCTGAGCTGTTGCCTGGGCGGCAGGCGCCTGCAGCTCTCGTCCGCACACCGCACAAAACTTACTGCCTTCTGGCTGCTGGGAACCACAATGTGGGCAAAACATACCGGCCCCTCCCCGCGCCCCTGCGCATAGTCCTCGTTACCGATATTATACGCGCTGCAGGTCTCTGCCACCATCGTGCGACCTTAGCATCAGCGCCTGCGCGCACGTTCGTTCCACTTTTGGGAATATCTTTTCTTACGGCCCACCGGCAACGCCTCGTATATCACGAAAGTCGCAGGATTCGGCTCCGCTGGAAACGCTTGTCGGGCCTTACGCGAAATAGATGTTCCCAAAACTGAAACGAACAGTGCTTCTTTCTCAAACGCAAGGAGCTGGCGACCCTCTTTGACACCAAGTGCGAGGCCCGATCAACAAAGAGCGCGCCGCGGTCCATGAGCACGCAAGCTGAAGAACGACTGCGAAAGACCCCGTCCAGAGCCCAAGCGCAGCTCCGCAGCAAGAGGGCCCCATGCGTCGCTCAATTGCCGTAGATGCGCTTGTACGTGGCAGTCCAAGCGCAGCTCCGCAGCAAGAGGGCCCCATGCGGGGCCCTCTTGCGAAAAACCATCCTGTCGCCGGACATAGGCGGGCTTCTGCAAGGGGAACCCCCTAGAAGGCCGCCTGCACAGCGTCGCCAAAGGTCTCGACCAGGTAATCCTTGAAGTCGTCGGTCTGCAGGGCCGCCACGAGCGCCACGATACGCTCATCGTCCTCGAGCTCCGGCGTTGTCACGATCACGTTCGCGTACTCATCCTGAATGACAGCGGAGTTCGCATCTTCCTGGGCCACAGCGTCCTCAAGAGCAAGGCCCGCATCGATCGCATAGTTACCATTGATCACAGCAAAGTCCACGTCGTTCAGCGTGCGAGGCAGCGCCACCGCCTCCTGCTCGGAGAACTGCAAGTTCTTGGGGTTATCGACGATGTCGTTCGGCGTAGCGGTAATGCCGGCGTCATCGGCAAGCGTGATGAGTCCAAGATCCTGCAGAAGCAGCAGCGCACGGCCCTCGTTGGTGGGATCGTTGGGCACGCCAAAGGTGGCTCCGTCGGCAACGTTCTCGATATCACTCGACTTTCCCGCGAACACGCCCATCGGCTCGAAGTGAATCTTGCCCACATTCACCAGGTCGGTGCGATTCTCCTCGTTGTAGTTATTGAGGTAGTTGATGTGCTGGAAATAATTGGCGTCAATGGCACCAGAGGTGGTGTCCTTGTTGGGCTGGATGTAGTCCGTATACGACTTGACCTCGAGCTCGATGCCCTGCTCCGCGAGAATCGGCGCCGCGTAGTCGGTAAGGATCACGGCGTGCGGGCTCGGCGAGGCGCCCACAATGAGGGACTGGGTGGCGGCTGCGCTGGAGCCAGCTGCGGAACCGGCCTCGTTCGAACCACCACTGCAGGCAGCAAGCGAACCTACGGCAACGAGTCCAGCGGCACCTGCGATGAACGAGCGACGGGAAATGGAAGCATTCTGGAAGTTCATAATCTTCTCCTTTACTAGTTGGTGAGTCGTTTGAGGCGTTTGAAACACGTCCCAAAATGACCCAAACAGCCTCGGTCAGTGTCAAATAGGAACTGCCCTTAATTTGATATCGCTATGCCTGCGTACGATGGTCGATCTTGCGCGCGATGAAATCGCATGCGCTCTGGATGAGCTGCACGATGATGATGAGCAGCACCACGGTCACAACCATCATCTCGTCCTCAAAGCGGTAGTACCCGTAACGAATGGCGATGTCGCCCAGACCGCCGGCACCAACCGCGCCCGCGATAGCCGTATAGCCAAGCACAGCGATAAGCGTGATGGAAACGCCGCGCACGATCGACGGCAGCGCCTCGGGCAAGAGCGCCGAGACCACGATGCGGGGTATGCTCGCCCCGCATGCTTCAGCCGCCTCCACGCTCGCGCGCGGCACCTCGGCGAGCGACTGCTCGATCATGCGCGCCACGAAGGGGGCGGTGGACACCACGAGAGGCGGAATGACGCCGCGAACCCCCGACGTCGTGCCCACGAGCGCCGACGTTACCGGCATGAGCGAGATGAGCAGGATGATGAAAGGCAGCGAACGGCCGATGTTCACCACCCACCCCAGCACGGCGTTAAGCGCGCGCATAGGGCGCAGCGAACCCGGCGAGGTGAGATAGAGCACCACACCGAGCACCGTTCCTATCACATAGGCGATAGCAGTCGAAATAAAGAGCATGACAAGCGTATCGAGCACGCCCTGGCCAAGCAGCTCGCCATACTGCCCAATGAATTCGGTCACGATGCTAGGCATCCCAATCAACCCTTTCGAGCAAAACCTGAGCGGCGTCGGACACGGGGTTAGCGAAGACCTCTCCCACGCTCCCTTGCTCCACCACGCGCCCGTGATCAAGCACGACCACGTTGCGGCAGATTTTCTCTACAACGCCCATGGAATGCGTGATGACGATGATGGTGACGCCCGTCGTGCGGTTGATGTCGCGCAAGAGCTTGAGAATGGTGTTGGTGCTGGCCGGGTCCAGCGCGCTCGTGGCCTCGTCGCAGAGGATGTACTCCGGATCGCAGGCGAGGGCGCGAGCGATGGCCACGCGCTGCTGCTGGCCACCGGACAGCTGGGACGGATACGACGATGCCTTCTCCTTGAGCCCAACCATATCGAGCAGCTCGAGCGCGCGCTCCCGATTCTCGGCCGTTACGCGCCTGAGGCTGCACGGAACGGAAAGCAAACGTTATCGAGCACCGTTTTCTGCGCGAGGAGACCGAAGCTCTGGAAGATCATCGCCACGCGGCGACGATAGCTACGCAGCTCCTTGCCCGTAAGTCCGGTCACATCCTGGCCATCTACCACGATCTTGCCAGCGGTGGGGCGCTCAAGCAGGTTGATGCAGCGCACGAGGGTCGATTTGCCGGCGCCGCTCATGCCGATGATGCCCACGATGTCGCCGTCTGCAATGGAGATGCTCACGTCGTCAAGCGCGTGCGCCGACGCGGCAGCGCCATCGTAAGCCTTGGTGAGGTGTTGGATTTCGATCACGGGAACTCCGCTCGATGGATGGTTGAAAAAGAAGGCGGGCTATCCCCCGCCGGAGATAGCCTAACGAAGGCGCCCGGTCTCCGCATGCCCGCGACGATCGCGCGACATGACAAAGTGCCCGGGCGAGGGCATCTCCATGACCATCATCATCGTGATATGTGCGGCAACCGTAAACATGGTTGTTAGCTACCAGCCTGCGGCGGGCATGGCAAGCGCGAAATGTTCTTGTAACGACTCGGCCAGTTGGAGCATGATAAAACGAACCCGGTTCGTTTTATCATGCTCCGGCGCGGTACTGCAGCTACTCCTCGTCCGCGTCGTCCTCGTTTTCGCGCTTAAGGTTGTCGATGAACTTCTTGCGGCTCGCCTCGTACTCCTCGCGCGTCACCACGTCCTCGATGCGCAGGTTGATACCCGCCACCTCGAGCCCTGTCATCTCGGCAAGGCGCTCGGTCACGCGGTTCTTCACATCCTCGAAGATATCCGGGGCATAGCAGCCGTATTCGATGATGACCGAGATGTTGATGATCATGCGGTTGTCATCGGTGACCTCGACCGTCACGCCCTTGGTGAGGTTCTCGGCACCCAGCTGCTCCTGGAAGAAGTGGACAAGGTTGCCCTTCATACCGAGCACGTGCGGCACCTCGCGCGTGGCCATGGCAACGATCTTCTCGATCACGCCGTTGGAATACGTGAGGGAATCATCGGTTTCGAAATCCTCATCGTCATAGGCGTCATCGCCGGCATCGGTAGGTGCAGCCCCTTCCGACGCGGCGCCATCGGCTGCATCTTCCGCTGCTTTGGGGGCTCCTGCCTCGGCCGCGCCCTCGCTCACAGCGTCTTCCGCCTTGATACCCTGATGCTCTTCCTGCTCCGCCACGGTCGGCGTCTTCGTCGTCGAATCGCTTGCTGCCATGGTATCCCCTTTCGAGTCCCAGATCGTCACGGTTTGCCGCTTGCACTACGAGCGGCGGTCGAACAGTCGGCCGAAGAAGTTCACCAGCCCGTTATCGCCATCGCGAATCTGGCCGAGCAATGCTCCCACCAGCACAAAGACTGCGATGACGATCGTGCTCCACAGGCCGATGGTAAGGATGAGCACCGCGAGCACAAGGCCAACGAAGGCGTAGCCGACGGTAAAGGGATGGTCTTCCGCATAGGCCCACGCCGAAGCGCCAAGTCCCTGGATGAACCGACGCATCCGCCAGATCGTCGCGCGTGATGCGCTCCTTGCGCGCCTTTTTGCGGGCATGGCGACGCTTGCGTCCGCGGCCCGTGGCAGCGCCTCGGCGCTTGCAGCGTCCTCGGCATCTGCGCCCATGGCATCCGGTCCCTCCGCCACGTCGCCTTGCTCTATGAGCAACTTGGGCGCGCCCGTCTTCTCGTTGCCCAAATCTGTCTTACTCACCGGAAACCTCCCTGGTCACCGTTGTGGTCTTACTCGGCAAGAACCGCACAAGCACGTTCACGCCCGTAGCTCCGAGCAGTTGCTCGCAAGCACCCTGAACGCGCTCTTCGATGCGGCGGCCAAGAGCCTCAAGCCCCGTATCGGTAAACGCGATCACCTCGAGTGTGACGCGCACTTGTGAATCGTTATGCCCCATAACGCGCGTGCGAACATCTTCAACCAAAATATCTTCAGCTTCTGCAGCTGCGCGGGCAGCCGAGGAAAGAGCCGCGAGGCGTACCTCGATCTGGGGGTTGCCCGCAGGATGCACGCTCGACGGCGGGCGCTGCTCGAGCAAGGCGAAAAGCGCGCTGAGCAGCACGCCCGCGCCTACAATCACCAAACTCACGATGAGCACGATGCGTCCAGCTGGATGGGCGAGCAGCGCATCGACGCGGCGGCTGATCAGCGAGGGGGCAAACTGTGCACAGGCAAACCCGCCCACCACCACGATGGCGGCAGCGAGATACAGCACCGCGCCGAATTTCTTGAGCAGCCGCACGCACGTCTCCTCTCATCGGGGCCGCCGTGCATCGAGCCCGGCATCCCCGCTCGTTCGCCTTTCGTCTGATTATAAAGAAAGCCGGGCACGCGCACGTAGCGCAGACCCGGCTTAAGCGCTTTATCACATGAGACACGGAGCAGGCGCGTTGCCATGAGACAAATTAACCTGGCACGATTGTCTCGTTGGGTGCTACTCCTCTTCGAGAGCGGCGACGACCTCGTCGGTCATGTCCATCGTGTTGTACACGTCCTGGACGTCGTCGAGCTCCTCGAGACGATCGATGAGGCGCTGAACCTTCTTGCGTCGGCAGGAGAGACCGCGGTGGGCGTGGTGGGAACCATGGTGAGCTCAGAACCTTGACCTCGATGCCCTGCCCCTCGATGCCCTTGGACACGGCCATGAGCTCGGTGGCGTTGGTCCACACGATCCACTCGTCGCCAGCGTCCTCGTAGTCCTCGCCGCCGGCCTCGGCCACGGCCATCATGAACTCGTCCTCATCGCCGGCAGCGCCGTTGGCCATGAGGTTCTCCTTCTTGTCGTTGGGATCCACGATCTCCTTGGCAACGACGATCTGGCCCTTGCGCTCGAACTGGAAGGCAACGGAACCGGTGGTGCCCAGGCTGCCGCCGGAGTGGGAGAAGGCGGAGCGAACGTCGGCAGCGGTGCGGTTGCGGTTATCGGTGAGGCACTCAACGTAGACGGCAACGCCCGCGGGGCCATAGCCCTCGTAGACGATGTTCTCGTACACGGCCGCATCGGCACCGGCGCCGAAGGCCTTGTCGATGGCGCTCTTGATCTTGTCCTTGGGCATGGACTGCGCCTTGGCCTTGGCCACCGCCGCGGCAAGGGAGGCGTTGTTGTCCGGGTTGGGATCGTTGCCCAGGCGCGCCGCAACGGTGATGTTGCGGGAGAGCTTGGAGAAGAGTGCCGAACGCTTAGCGTCCTGCGCGCCCTTGCGGTGCTTGGTTGTTGCCCATTTTGAGTGTCCGGACATGCGAGACTCCTTCTATACGCTTCTGGCCGAGCGCGCCGAGAACATATCACCGGGAGCGCCAGCCCGTCTAACCATAAACGGCAATATGATATACCGACTTGCCCAGCTGGTACAGGGTTCACATGCGCGACAAAATGTGCGGCACAACCGTCGCATACGGCAGCGCAGCGCGCTCTGGGACCGGCGTGAGGCGGCGCGACGGGCGGCGGAACAACGCACATCGCGCCGATGCCCCGCCTAGTTGGGCATAATCTGGTCGATCGTATCCGTCTTGGTGCTGATTGCCTTGCGGAAGCGCTCCTCAAAGAGGGGGTGCTTCTCCCAGCGGTGGAGGTCCGTTGTGGCTGGTGGGCGATGATCTGGTAGAACGGCAGCACATAGAGCGGCATCAGGAGCGGCTCTTTGATCTCGAACGGCAGGCGGATGGCATGGTCGTCATCCACACGCTCGGAATTGGTAACGATAAACGCATGGTCCGTGACCGTGCGCGCAGCGAGATAGATATCCACGAGGCGGTCGGAACCCTCAGTTAGGTGATCGACGCACACCACCGTGTAATTCGGCGTGAGCTGCAGGTTGGGGCCATGAATCCACTCCTCGCCCTCGTAGGCGAAGCTGGGGATCTGGATGGTCTCGCCGAACTTGAGCGCGCCTTCGCACGCGATGCCATATCCCTGTAGGAAACCACAGTGGTTGACCACGGTCATCGAGGTGAAGTCGGCTTGGTGGCGCTTATACAGATCCCAGGTCTCCCGCTGTACGATCTCATGACGACGCGGGGCGTCTGCCATCTCGTTCAAGAGCTCGGTGCGCTGCTCGGGAGATACGATTCCCGTGCGCGCTCCCGCCTCGATGGCAAAGAGCATGAGGAACTGGGCAAGCGTGGTGACGCCCTTGGTCACGTAGCCCACGGTCTCCTCGCCCACACCGTAATCGACCACGAGGTCCGCATGGTCCTTAAAGTCCGAATCAACGTTGCCCGTAAGCCCGATGGCGGTGATGCCCAGCTTGCGGAGCTCGTCGAGGGCCTCGATGGAATTGGTGGAGCAACCGCTCTGCGAGATCACGAAGGCGAAATCATCTTCGTGCAAGTCGTGTTCACCGTAGATGAAGGTAGCCGGCGAGACGATCTTCACCTCGCGCTGCAGGTGCTTCATCATGAAATAACGAGCGCACTGCGATCCGTTCGAGCTTGAACCGCAGGCCACGATCCAGATGGAATGGCAGGGCTTTTGGGCGTACAAGTCGACCAGCTCGGCCGTAAGCTCCTCGGAGCGCTCGACGTTGAGTTTGAGCTGCGCCGGAGTCTGCTCTATGTACGTCAGCATCGTCGGCTTCTCGCTTGGGTTAGCCTGGCTCGCCATCGTTCCTCCCAACTCCACAGGCCGGACCGAAGACACTTCGCCTTGGTTACGGCCCATGATGATATGTCTTATGACATTATATTCTTGCCAACTAGAGCTGATGAGCTTCTCCTGCAAGCGGTACCGCCCGGACGGCAAAAGGCGGACAGCGCGCTGATGCGCACTGCCCGCCCTCATCATCTTTGATACGTGAGGCATTGATTGCCGTTTACCTAGACCGGGCGCTCCGGCACCGCTGCCGCCGCTTGGCGCGACCCGGCACCTCGTCTACAGGCTCTCGATGACCTCAACGACCTTATTCACATACTGCTCGCACAGCTCGATCGTCGGTGCCTCGACCATAACGCGGACCAGAGGCTCCGTGCCGCTCGCGCGGATGAGCGCGCGACCCTCGCCCTCGAGCGCGGCCTCGACATCAGCCGCGGCGGCCTTGACCGCCTCGTGCTCCATGACGGCGTGCTTGTCCTCGACCTTCACGTTCTTGAGCAGCTGCGGGTAAATCTTGAGCGGCTTGGCGAGCTCGGCCAAGCTTTTGCCAGTCTCTACGAGCGTCTGCATGATGCGCAGGCTCGTGTTGATGCCGTCGCCCGTGGCGCTGTACTCGGAGAAGATCACATGGCCGCTCTGCTCACCGCCGAGCGCATAGCCGTGCTCCTGCATGCAGGCGCTTACGTACTTATCGCCCACGTCGGTCTTCTCGTAACCGATGCCCAGCTTGTCGAGCGCCTTGAAGAGGCCGATGTTGCTCATGACGGTAGCCACGACCGTGTTGCCGCTGAGCTTGCCCTGCTTGGCAAGGTGCGCGCCGCACACGTACATGATGGTGTCGCCGTCGCAAACGTTACCGTACTCGTCCACCGCGATGCAGCGGTCGGCGTCGCCGTCATAGGCGAATCCGATGTCGAGCCCCTCCTCGCGCACATACGCCTGCAAGCGCTCGATATGCGTGGAACCGCAGCCCATGTTGATGTTGAAGCCATCGGGCTCGTTGGAGATCACGTGAACATCGGCACCGAGCGCGGTGAATACGCGCGGGGCGATAGGCGTGGAGGCGCCGTTGGCGCAGTCGATCGCCACGCGGAAACCCTCGAGCGAGCACGGCATGGACTCGATGAGCGACTTGATGTAGCGCGCGCGGCCCTCGACATAATCGACCGCACGGCCAATCTGCTCACCCGTAGCGAGCGGAATCTCGAACTCACCGTCGATATAGCTTCTACCTGCTCGAGCACATCCGGGCTCATCTTGTAGCCACCAGAATCGATGAGCTTGATGCCGTTGTCGTGGTAGGGGTTGTGGCTCGCCGTGATCATGATGCCGCAGTCGAAATCACCGTGGCGCACCACGTAGCTTACCGACGGCGTGGTGGTCACGCGCAGCACATACGCATCGGCACCGCTCGCCACGAGGCCCGCAACCAGCGCGTTCTCGTACATATAGCTGGAACGACGGGTATCCTTGCCAATGACCGCCTTGGTCTTGCGCCCCTGGCGGAGGCCGTAGTACCAGCCACGAACTTGCCGATCTTGAATGCGTGGTCGACCGTGAGCTCCTCGTTGGCGCGCCCACGGAAGCCATCGGTACCGAAGTACTTCATATGTGCTCCCTCTAGATGGTTATCGGACGTGGGAAAGGCGCTACGAGAGATACCCCCGCGCATATGGTACCGATTGTTGGGTGCCTACGCACAAACATCCACCAATCGCGCATATTCATCCCGCCGCGCCGGCGGCGCTCGCCGCTCGGCCGCCGCGCGGACACCAATACATGAAGAGATGACTTAAGCCGCAGGAAAAGGTGTGCACGACGCCCGGGGCCTAGACCGATGGGCCCGCCCACCAGAAAAGGTGTACACGAGCGTCAAAAAAGTGCCGAAAAACAGCGATTCGTGACGCCCATGTACACCTTTTGGTCGAGAAGAGGCTCTTTGGCTTATGCAGAGTCTCTCGATTGGGAAGAACCGTTTGCCTGGAGTGGCGCCCCTCGAATGAAAAGAACGGGAGCCCTATCCGTGATGGTGTAGTACCAGGTCACATGGTCACCGTCACTTAACGTGTACGACCCGGCGGACTGCATGACCACCTGTCCATTCACCATGTACTTCCAGCCCGAAACGCCCGGGTAGCGGCTATCGTTCTCAAAAAGGCCGCCGATGCCTTCGACGTAGATGCCATCGCCGTGCTCGACGAGGTCACATCGGATCGAAGCGCACACAGGGCGTCGTAGGGCGTGGCCCCTTCCTTGAACGTAAAGGTGCCCGAGCCGCTCACCGAGCCGTCTGCCGCGCTTGAATCAATCGACACCGAGACGGTAACGGTCTTCTGCTGGCTCTCCCCCTGGCTCGCCCCGCTTGATCCTCCATGCGATGACGAGCTATCGGAAGTGTCACGGTCTCCGCCGTTGGATGAGCTTTGGCCCGACGCACCCGAACCGGCGGAGTCGTCCGATTGATCCGAAGCATTCGATGAAGACGAATCGCCCTCGCCGCTCGGCGTGGCCGCTGCCTCATCGTCTTCGACGGAAGCGTCCTCGGAAGCCGCCGCGTCGTCCTCAGGTGCGCGGAGCGCGGCGCTCCCCTGCACCGCGACTCCGCCGGATGCAGGAGCGCCGCCGTCCGTCGCGAGCGCGAACCCGCACACGGCGATAAGTGCCACGAAGCAAAGAGCGAGAACGGCAAGTACGACGCGCTGCCGCCCGCTCACGCGCGGAGCAGCCTTATGCGCCTCCTCCCGGGTTGGGGCTCCTTCCTGAGATGGGGCCACTTCCCGTGCTGGGGCCACTTCCCAGGTTGAAATCTCTTCTAGAGCTGGCACCTTCTCCCGAGTTGGGATAGCTTCCTGGGCTGGAGCCTTCTCCTGGACTGGAGCCCCTTCCTGGGCCGGCATCTCTTCCCGATGTCCTTGAACATCCCCTGTCTTGTGGTCGCTCATGTGGTCACACCCCTTCTGCGCTAGGAGCGCTTACGAACGATGGCGAGGTAGATGCCAATGGCAGCTAAACCGCAAACGCCAACGACGATGCCCGCGGCAGGCACCCAAGAGGGCAGGCCGCGCTCGGCTGCCGCATCAGAGGCAAGCGCGCTCGTCGCCCGGGCCGAAGCCGAAGCCTGCTCTTCGGCATCAGAACCATCGGCGGCAGCGCCCTCAAGCGTTTTGCCATCGGAGGTTGCAGCATCTCCATTGCTTGCAGCGAGAGGCTGGAGCGCAGGGGATACGGCCCCGCGGGGCGCCGGCCCGCAGCTCCATCATCGCCATTCTCGGAGACAGTACCAGTATTGCCCGGAACCTTATCGGACTCGTTCGGCTCCTTCTCTGGAGTATCGCCCCCATCGCCCAAAGAGGACGATGCGCCCTTGATGGCGAAGAGGTTGCCCGAATCGTTGATGTAGTAGAGCGTGCCGTCGGAGCCGCAAACGACCGACGCCATGCAATAGTTCTGCTGGCCCTCAGCCGGCGTGTAGATCAACTCGGCCTGCTTATCGCCCACACGGTACCGGTACACGCCGCCGGGCGTGGTATTGCACGTGAAGTACACGTACGTGGAGCCACCCTGCTGCGAAACAAGGGGGCTCGCCTGAACCGCGGCAGGCAGATAGCCATCCTCCGTAGAGATGATCCGGTACTCGATGGCGAGCGATGCCTCATCGATCACCGCAATCGTTCCGTAGTAACTCGTGCTTCCCCAGGAGTTCGCATAGCTCTCGAGCGAAGCGCCGCCAACATATACCTTGCCACCGGCACCACCGGCGTAGAGGTTGAAGAGACCCGAACTTTACCGACCCCAGCTCAACGGCAACGCCCGTCCGGCTATCGACGGCAATCTTGTGCAGGCAGCCGTCTTTTGTCACCACGATAAAGGTGCCGGCGTCCGTTCCGTTCACCACTTGAGAGCGCGAACCGGCATCCAGGGCGAGCGTCGACGCCGTCTCCCCCGTCTCTCGGTTGAACACCGTCACGGTACCTGCATCGTCTGCGATGACAGCCCATGAGCCCGAAACCGCCGCGCCGGCCCAATAGAACCCGCTCTGCGTGCTCTCGCGCTGCCACACGACGTCACCCGTCTTGATGTCGACGCACAGCAGGTAGCCGTTATAGGAGCTCGACCAACTGGCCGAGGCCGTCGCGAAGTAGAGGTAACCGCCCTCCACCGTGAGCGACCCCAATGCCTGCTGGTCTCTACCCTGCTCGTGCGCAGGCAAGGCGTCGGTGTACCACACGGTGCTGAGCGTATCGGCGGTGAGGGCCTGCAAGCGACCGTTATGCACGGGCACGATGATGAGGCCGTCGACCATGACCATGCGAGCGATGGAATCGACCTTCTCGACGAGCGTCGCGCGGCCGAGTTCCTCCCCCGTGGCAGCGTTCATCATGATGAGCTGGCTGCCCGCGCAGATGTAGACCCTGCCGTGAGCCACGAGTGGGTCGGAGACATTCGTCTGCCAGTCCGTTACATCCTTGATCTTCAAAACCCACGATTCTTCGGCATCGCCAGCGGGTGTCTCGGCCGTAGTGGGCCCCTGGCCGAAGCCATAGGCACCTTCCAATCGGGTTGCTCCGCATCGGGATCTGCCACCACGCCGTTTTCAGGGTATTCTGCACCATACGCCGCGTAATACCAGGCAATCGACATGCCGTCTTCAACGGCAACAGAGCTTGCGCCCGCATCCGAGGCCGCGCCGTTGACCCAGAACTGCCAGTACGCACCCGTCGCCTCATCCCAGGCCAGCTCGCGCCCATCGGAAGAGGTCATGCTGTTGAGGTACCATCCGTACGTGGATTCCTCGGCATTGTAGGCAATGCCCGCAGCGTCGAGCATGCGCTCGGTCAGCTCTGCGGCGGTGGTGCCTTCTCCACCGACAGAGAGTCGGTGGTCCATACCTCGGGGTCGCCCGAAGCATCGATGCCATACACCTCGAAGGTCGCCCGCACCATGGAAGGGAGCTCCCCCGTGGATCCGAAGACCAGGCATACGAGGCCCCTTCGGTAGCGACCACGCTGCTGGCACCCGTGGAGGCAGACGCGCCGTCCACCATGAACTGCCAATAGTTGCTCCCGTCGTAACTCAGCGTGTTGCCGGCATCGAACGGCGAGGTAATGCTCTGGAAGTACAAGCCGTACTCGCTCGGCGTCGCATCATAGGCGATGCTGTTCTCTTCGAGCGCCTGAACGAGGGCGTCTTCCGCAGTCTGCCCCTCATCGAGCGTGACCTCGTAGGGTGCGAGCCATTCCTCTACATCGTCCGAGGCAGACATGCCATAGATGGACACGCTGACAGCCACCTGCTGGTCCTCGTCGTCCAAGGCGGCCGTCGAGCCTTTTTCGGCGGAATCTGCCGACTGGTTGCTCCCTTCGGTTTGGCCGGAAGCGGTGTCATCGGCAGAAACCGTATTGCCTTCGGCCGCGTCGGTGTTGGCATCGGCTGCGCCGATGTTGTTATCGGCGGTCTCCGAGGCGTCCTGCTGGCCTTCGTCGGCCTGCGCATCGCTTGCCTGCTCGGCGCCCGCCGCATCGTCGGTCTGTTCGGCATTCGCCGCATCGGAAGAATCGCCCGAGCCGACATCGCCGGAGCTGATATGCGCCCCCTGGAGCTGAGCATTCGCAGCCGCAGCCGAGCTTGATTCTGCCGGCGCAACCTCGGCCCATGCAGCCGCGGGCACCTGACCCCACACGAGCAGCACGGCCAGTGCGGCCGCTGCCGCACGACGCGCGATGCCCCGCATAGCGGGAGCGCCTCCCGAGCGCATGCGCTCTGGAATCGTATTGGACATCTTCAAAACCTCTCTATCCAGGACCCTGGCCGTATTGGGCCATGCGATGGAGAGGCGATCCGACTTGTCCGCGCGCGGCGATTCGCGCTGCGAGAGTTACGGTTACTGGTATAGCCGGGGACTTTCACCCCGATTCCCCTAGGCACTGCGTGCCTGCGCAAAACGCGCCATCCATCAGGTCAGTTAAACAGATGTGCCTATTCTAGCCGTTCCCGAGGAAAAAGGGGCGGGCGCAGCGATGGAAGGCGGCGAAATGACGGAGCCGGCGATGGGCGGGCATGATGATGAAAAGCAGTGAGATGACGTGGCCGGCGATGGGCGGGCGCAGCGAGGAAGGTGTGAATTGACAGCGCGAGCGATGGGCGGCGGCGCACCGACGAGCACAAGCGATGGGGGCAACGCGCTGCCGAACGCGACGGCAGACGACAGCGCGCCGACGGATGCAAACACAGGACGCCGGCGCGCTTACACGCTTATATATAATCGCGCTGCGGGCGCTTGGCGTGCAGCGCATAGGCGATGAGCCCGATGCCGATAACGATGAGCGGCAAGCTCAGCAGTTGCCCCATGGTGATGACATCGCCCAAGATGTAGCCGAGCTGAGCGTCGGGCACGCGCACGAACTCGATGAGGAATCGTACGATCCCATAGCCCAAGATGAACGTACCCATAAATGTACCCTGCGGAAGCGGCGGCTTGCGGCGGCTCATGAGATAGAGGACCACGAAGAGCACCACGCCCTCGAGAAACGCCTCGTAGAGCTGGGAAGGATGACGCGTCACATCGCCCGCGGCGCCACCGAACACCACGCCCCAGGCAGGTCGGTCGGTTTGCCCCAAAGCTCGCCGTTCACGAAGTTGGCGCAACGACCCAGGCAAAGCGCTATGGGCACGCCGATGACCGCAAGGTCTGCAATGGTCCACGCGGAGATGTGTAGATGCGGCATACGATAGCGCCGCCCACAATTCCGCCCACGAGCCCACCGTGGAAGCTCATACCACCGTGGTTGGTCATGAAGATCTCGAGCGGGTGCGTCCAATAGAATCCGTCGCCATAAAAGATCACATAGAAGAGGCGCGCGCCGATGACGAGCCCGATCACCACGCCGAAAACGACCATCATGAGGTCGTCGACCGTGAGATTGAGCCCCCAACGACGCTGCGTGCGGTACATCACGATACCCGTGATGAGAGCACCCACAACATACGCGACGCCGTACCAATAGATCGTGATCGGCCCGACCGAAAGGGCCACCGGTCAAGGCTTTGATAGAGTTCTGTGAGCATACATTCCCTGCCATGTTGAAGCGGGACCGAACGAACCTATTACCCGCATGAGACAGTTGTGCCGGGTTAAACTGTCTCATGCCGGCGCCGCTGTCACACGAATCGTTAGAACGGCGCGTACTCGTCGTACAGGCTCGAAAGCCACCGTCGGCGTTGTCGTTTACGGCAAGACGCGCGTTACGCCGGGGACGTGCTCTTTGAGCACGCGCTCGATGCCCATCGAAGGGTGAGCTGGCTCATGGGGCAGCCGGCGCAAGCGCCCTGCAGCTCCAGCGATACCACACCGTCCTCATCGACACCCACATACTCCATATCGCCGCCATCGCCCTGAAGGTTCGGGCGAATTTGCTCAAGCACCTGCTTGAGCAGCTCTTCATTTACTGCCACAAGGGCTCCTTTCATGCCAATGCGAGCGCGCCGCTCGCAGATGCGTTCATGGTACTACAACGGTATACCCGTCTTCTCTTCCTTCCCTCGTTCTGGTTTACGGGCAGAAAATGTACGAAAAAGCCATCTGGGCAAGCTTCATCCGTAGATTTCTTGCCCGAAACCCTACGACCATGCACACGGGCGCACCGAGAGCATGACGACAACCTGCGAACATGGCGGCGATTGGTGCGAGCGGCGAACAGGCGGAAACCCTAGGAAAACGCTGGTCATTAGGCGCCGGAGCCGTCCGCCCCGTCGAGGTTTCAACTTTTGGGCACTTCCCGACGCGACGGGCGGGTATGGGCGAGCAGGGAAAGGGAAGGGCGCAGCTCAGGGGGCTGGCGCCCGCCTGGCGGCGGCGCGGCTACTCGGACCCTCCGCCCCGAAGTGCCCAAAAGTTGCAGTCCCGATCGCCCGCGAAGATAAACTCAGCGGCTTCCTAGCGCTGCCGCCTGCGCATCTCATCTTCAGCTCGATACACATCGAGCTCCCAGCGCTTTCTGGTCGCCTTGGCCACGGTGTCCAAGATGCATCCCGTGCTAAACGCAAGCGCTCCGCAGAACACGAGCCAACGGCTAGAATCGCCGAAGGCACCTTGCTCACGTACCCCGTCTGCGCGAACTCGGCGACCACGGGAATACCTGCCGCCAGGCCAAGCGCCATGAACACCGCCGCCACAAGCGAAAAGAACTTGAACGGCAGGTAATCCTTGAAGAGCGACCCGATTGCCATGAGCACGCGAACGCCATCGGAAACCGTCGAGAGCTTGGAGACGCTTCCCGCCGGGCGATCGCGATAATCGATGGGCACCTCCTTGATGCGCCAGCCTTGTCTACCGCGTGGATCGAAATCTCACACTCCAGCTGGAACCCGCGCGAAACCACGGGCAAGCTGCGCACGAACACACGGCTGAAGGCCCGGTAGCCGGTCATGACATCGTGGAACGCGTAACCGTACATAAGGCGGATGAGCCAGCGCACGAGGTAATTGCCGAAATCGTGGAAGGGCCTCTGGTTCTCTTGCGCATAGCTGCCGTTGGAGAGACGGTCGCCCACGGTCATATCGCTTCGCCCGCAAGAATGGGGTCAATGAGAGCGGGCGCGGCATCGGCAGGGTACGTGCTATCGCCGTCGACGAGCAGGTAGCAGTCCGCTTCGATGTCGCGGAACATCTGGCGAACGGTCACCCCTTTGCCCTGGCGCGGCTCAAAGCGCACCTGAGCCCCGTGCTCGCGTGCCACCTGGGCCGTCCGGTCGCTCGAGTTGTTGTCATACACATAGATGCTGGCCCCAGGGAGCACCTGCCGGAAATCATCGATTACCTCGCCAACGGTCAGTTCCTCGTTGTAGCAGGGAATGAGCACCGCCACATGCCCTTTGGCGGCTGGTGCTGTCTCGGCAGCTTCGGGCGTGGCAGCGCCCACCGCCGCAGCACTCGTCGCGCCAG
>ENA-OQEN01000420-OQEN01000420.1-human-gut-metagenome-genome-assembly--contig:-NODE-420-length-18679-cov-2.722995_pt1 | contig 18679 bp, 32 predicted proteins | sample MGYA00242791_ERZ504627 | MGnify/ENA primary metagenome ERZ504627 (study PRJEB26092, sample SAMD00036316) | human gut metagenome | host: Homo sapiens | study: EMG produced TPA metagenomics assembly of... | reverse complement strand
CGCACGGCCGCCGGAAGCAACGTCGTGGGTTGCCGGAGGCCGCGCGGCACAAGGGCCGAGCTGGCGGGGCGAACGGTGCCCGCCCATCCATGCAAGCCAAGGTTCTCACGCGTATCTGAACAAATGCTGGCCGCGTTCGTTCAATATGCAGAACATGCGCTGAGGCCCGGCCCGCAGGCGTGCCGTTTTCCCAGTTAAATATGCTTAATCCATGCGCTACACGCCGCGTCGAGCGCTCGCGCGGCACGGCAAAGCCCATTGTTTTCCCAAAAGTGATGCGCGACCCGCATGGATGACGAGCGGCGTGCGGCTCGATTTGCGCTTGGTCCTTGCTGCGGACACGGGCCTCGATGGGGACCGGACGTCGATTGAACCCGAGCCTCAATCTGAAGCGGCTAAACCTCGTGCGGAACCCCGTCGGCAGGGGATCGGACGAGAGCCCCCAGCGCCCCACATCGAAGCGGCGAAACCACATTCCCGCTGCATGCGTTGCCACAAGTTGCATCGCGACCGAAAGCGCCGAGCCTATGAACGAGAAAGCCGTAGACAGCAGGAACCCGCCCAAGGCGTCGTCGGGCTGAGCGTGAACAGGTGGCGCAGGAGATGCTCAGAATTAAAGACGAAGTAAAGTGCGCCGTTATAGAACTCGAAATACGAGATACCCACCGATGCGATGGCGCCCATGATCGCCGCAGAAGCCCAGGAATACATGAGCGCCGCCGCGCACCCAATGGCGGAAACCCCCACCAGCCTCATGAAGCCACCCGGGTCGCAAACGACCATCTGGCCAAGCGGTCGAGACGCCATCCAGCGGCGAAGCCATCGTAGATGGTGCCGCGCAGCATAGCCGCGATGATGAACGCACCGATGAAAACCTGGCACACCATGCCCACGAGCACGCGCGGCGTGAACACGATGCGGAAGAGGCTCCCCCAGCCGCTGATGTTCCACGGTGCCACGAAGCCGAAATCGAGCGGCATGAACAGGTCCCAGTCCACGCCGAACAGGATCGAGGTGATCACGCTCGCCACGATGACCATGGTCACGAGGATGAGGAACGCCACCCACCCGTTTTGAGCAGCTTGCCGTAATCGATACCGCTCCTGCGCGGGGCGCAGTCGACTCCCCATGCAGCAAGGCGCGCCCATTCGTACGCGTAACCCAAAAGCGCGATGGTGCCAAGAAACGGCACCCACGATAAGAGCGCCAGAACCACGATCGACTTATACCATCCGCGCTCTCCGGTGAGCATATTCCATGAAGCCACAAACCCCAGCCGACGATTCTGCATCCCCGATCTCTCCTACCGCCTATCGTCTCTGCGCCATGCGCACCGCGGTGAGTGCACCACGAAACCGCGCAGCACGATCCATTCATATACATCATGCATATAAAGTGTATCGGCTTCAGGGCAACACATGCAGGCACCCCGCGCGATTTGGTGTCAAACGGCAAAGATATAAGTGTTTGTTAAGCAAGATGGCAGTGCACAGCGTACCGGGCCCGTATGGCCGCCCACGCTTGAATGAGCCGGGCCAGCCTATCAGCAGAATCGGCTCGCCCTCGCACTGCGCTGCCACCGATCAGCTCGAGGTCGAGCGCCCACTAGCCTGCAACGGCGCCCTCTTCCCCGCGCTTGCACGAGCTGCACAAAATCCCCGTTTGCATTGTCGGAAAGATACGGTACAATTTCCTGTGCTGAACACGGAGAGTTGTCCGAGTGGCCGAAGGAGCACGATTGGAAATCGTGTAGGCGCCAAAAGCGTCTCCAGGGTTCAAATCCCTGACTCTCCGCCAGTTGCTTTCTCGCGGCGCGCCCTCTTCCTCGATGGCGCGCCGTTCACCCCATGCGGAGGGGTGGCAGAGTGGTTGAATGCGGCGGTCTCGAAAACCGTTTACCCGGTGTCCCCGGTACGAGGGTTCGAATCCCTCCTCCTCCGCCAGTTTCCTTTTCCAAAACCAAATCACCCATTGCCCCAACCCTTCTTTCCGCTTGACACGGCCGTGGGTCATTTTGGGACGGGTCCGTTTGACTCATCGTAGTGTTGGACACAAATCCGTGTACGAGATGAGTCAAAACGGACCCGTCCCAAAATGACCCACCAAAATGACTCAAAATGACCCCCTCAAAAGCGATGTAAGATAGCACTCAGTCTTTCGCCCGCATGCCTTACATGGAGAGGACCGCCGATGCACCCCGTCTTCGCTGCCGCCCCTGCAGCAGCCGTCGCCGTCGCCCAATCCGGCGTCGCCTCGCAGCAAGCCGCCGTACCGCTGGGTATCGAGATGTTCGTCGTGGTGGTCTCGTCCGTCACCGGCGTGCTTTCCGCGCGCCAGCACAAGCTCGATTTCGTTGGAGCGCTCTGGCTCGCCGTTCTCGTGGGCCTGGGCGGCGGTCTTTTGCGCGACATCATCTTGCAGGTGGGCGACGTCTACATCCTGAACCAACCGCTCGCGCTCCCCACCTCGCTTATCGCGGCGACCATCACCTTTGTGTTCCCCATGATCGTCGAGCGGCAAGATCGCATAATCGACATCCTGGATATCTTTGCCGTCGGCTCTATTCAGCCGTTGGCGCGGACAAGGCAATGGTCTATGGCTTCGAGCGACCGTCTGCGTCATGATGGGCTTCTTCACCGCCGTGGGCGGCGGCTTGCTGCGAGACATCTGCCTCGCGCAGACCCCCTCGATCCTTAAACGCGGCAACTTCTACGCCATCGCAGCCATAGCCGGCTCCACCGCCTATATCTTCCTGGTCCAGGGGTGCGGTGTGAACAACATCGCCGCGCTCACGTTCAGCACCGCGCTTACCATGTTCGTGCGGTGGCTTTCGCTGCACTATAACATCCAATCCCCCACCGAGTCGACCTTACACGCGTGGTACCGCGCCGGCACCACGCCGCCGACGTTGCCGGTGCGCGCCGAGAGGTTACCGCGCGCTCCGCAGATGCCCTCGCCGACCGCCGTGAGCGCACCCTTGCCGATATCGAAGAACGTCGCGAACAAGAGCGCCGCAAGGAAGCGCTCTCGCGCCTCAAGCGCATGCGTCGCAAGCGCGGCCAGAGAAAGCTCGATGTGTAGCGATGAGCAGGCCGGGCGATGGCACGCGACCTGCCACAAGCCCCCAAAGCTCGTCGCGGACCACGCACCTGTCGCGCCCTGCCCGCGCCCGCGGCTGCGCGCATCTATAGCGGCAGCGTACACCCGCGTCGACCGCTGAAATGCAACTTGCATGCCGAATTACGCAATAAGGGGCCTAAATCGACCCCTTATTGCGTACTTTGGCATGTAACGCGTTCTGCAGCACGGGCAAGGCCTTCGGTGGCTACTTCTTCACCTGACCGGAGCGCACCGCAGCCTTCTTGCGATCGGTCGCGTTCAAAATGCGCTTGCGCAGACGAATGTTCTTGGGCGTGACCTCCACGAGCTCGTCGTCGGCGATGTACTCGAGCGCCTCCTCGAGCGTAAAGGTGCGCGGAGGCGTGAGCTGAACGGCAATATCTGCCGTTGAGGAGCGCTGGTTGCCCAGGTTCTTGGTGCGCGCGATGTTCACCACCATGTCGCCCGGCTTGCTGCGCTCGCCCACGATCATGCCCTCGTAGCACTCGGTGCCCGGCTCAACAAAGAGCTGGCCGCGCTCCTGAAGCGTGCCGAGGCGTAGGCGACGGCCTTCTCGGTGGTCATGGAAATCATGGCGCCGTTGTTGCGCCCGCCGAGTTCGCCGGCATAGGGGCCGTACTCCAGGAACGTGTGGTAGAACACGCCCTCACCATGGGTGACGTTCAAGATACGATTCTTGAGGCCCATGATGCCACGCGTAGGAATCTTGAACTCGAGATGGGTAACGGTCGAACCAGCCTGCATGCTCACCATGGTGCCACCGGCATTGCCGAACACCTCGATGACCTTGCCCGAGTACTCGTCGGGGCACTCGACTACAGCCTGCTCAACGGGCTCCATCTTGTTGCCGTTCTCGTCGTTCTTGAAGAGCACGCGCGGGCGGCCCACCTGGAACTCGTACCCCTCGCGACGCATGGTCTCCATGAGAACGGACAGGTGCAAGATGCCGCGACCGGAGACCTCGACGCCGCTCTTGTCCTCAAGCTCCTCAATGCGCATGGTCACGTTGTTCTCGCCCTCGCGCTCGAGGCGCTCCTTGAGCTGACGAGCGCCCACGATGTCGCCATCGCGGCCCACGAGCGGCGAGGTTGACGCCTCGAACACAACGGAAAGCGTGGGTGGATCGATCTCGATGGGGTCGAGGTGCACCGGATTGTCGGGGTCAGTGTACACATCACCGATGTCCGTGCGGTCGATACCCACCACAGCGGCGATGTCGCCGGCCTGGACCTCCTGGCACTCAGTGCGGCCAAGATAGTCGAACGTGAAGAGCTGCTTGACGACCGCAGTTGAGCTCGAGCCGTCGTTCTTTACCACAAGAATGGTGTCTCCGTTATGCAGACTACCCGAGAACACGCGGCCGATGCCGATGCGCCCCACATAGCTGGAGTGATCGATGGTCATGCACTGCATGGCGAGCGGCGCCGTCTCGTCAACCTCGGGCGCGGGCATATCGTCAATAATCATATCGAGCAGCGGATACATATCCATGTTGCCGTCGTCGGGATCGCGGCGGGCATACCCGTTCACCGCACTTGCATACACCACGTGCTCCATGGCGAACTCAAGCTGCTCGTCGGTGGCGCCAAGATCGGCCATAAGATCGAGGCAGTCGTTGTACGCCTTCTCCGGATCGGCACCGGGGCGGTCGATCTTGTTGAGCACGATCATGATGGCAAGGCCGGTGTCGATTGCATGGCGCAGCACGAAGCGCGTCTGGGGCATGGGGCCCTCGAAGGCGTCGACGAGCAGAAGCGCCCCGTCGGCCATCTTGAGCACGCGCTCGACCTCGCCGCCGAAGTCGGCGTGGCCGGGGGTATCGATGATGTTGATCTTCACGCCCTTATACTCGATCGAGCAGTTCTTGGCGAGAATGGTGATTCCACGCTCGCGCTCCTGGTCGTTCGAGTCGAGCACGCGGTCCTCAACCTGCTGGTTAGCGCGGAAGGCATCCGTGGCGCGCAGCAGCTTGTCCACGATGGTGGTCTTGCCGTGGTCGACGTGGGCGATGATGGCGATATTCCTGAGATTTTCGACGCGCATTATTACTCCCATTGCATATAAAAACAAGCTTCATTTCGGCGAACTAGCAGATTATAGCGCCAAACGGCAAGTGCACAGGCCCACCCGGCCGATAGCTTTCATTTGTGGATGAATTGTTGGGCCCGCGTATTATTTAATAACCCCACTATCTTGAAAAATTAGCCAAATTGGCGCTATGTCGGTCTTTCAACCTGCAGAATGGCGGTGCGGTTTTTCCATCGCGCCGGTAGAAGCCTTGCAATACGGGTGCCTACCAGCTCGCTTAGAGACCGCAAGCATATCGCTGGAAAAAAGACCGACTTAGCGCAAATTTGGATAAAATGGCAATTGGAGGGGAGTTATTAATTAAATAGACCGCTCAATGCGCTCCGCTATCCCTCTATGAGCGGCGGCTCCTCGCCCGCGGGCATCGGATCGGCATAGGCGAAATCGTCGCCCAAGCCAAATCCTCATAGAGCACGTAGGCAGAGTAGCCCGTGGGCGCACCGACCTCCGTCGCAAGGCCGTGCTCGTAGAAGCTCACAAGCACGCGTCCGCAAAGCCGTCCTCGAGCTGAACGCCACCGACGCAGCCGATGGCATAGCGGGCAATTGGCCCCACCCCATCTTCGGGAACACCTTGCGCGCTGCGAGCAACGAGCGAACGCGCTGCCTCAAGGCACTCCTCTTCGCCGTCATCGCTAAATGCGGCCTCGCTCCGGTTGCCTTGGGAATCTTCCATGCACGCCACGACACCCGGGTCGCAGCCCGCGGCGAGCTCATCAAGCATGAAGCCGATGAGGTCGCACACCATCTCGTCCAGCTGGGGCGATACCGCGCCCGGCCCCTGCGTATTCTGCGCCATCGCGTTCCCTTCGCCCTGTTGCCGCCTATCACGCGCCCCATTCTAGCACGGGGCAAATACACCAATCCATGCGCGGGAGCCCCGCCTACCAGCCCCGCCGCGAGCGAAGGCTACAGCCGCGCCGCCTCTTCGGCAATCTTGGCGGCGGCATCGCGCTGGCGCAGCAGCTCGGCGGAGCGCTTCTGCAGCACAGAAATCTGCCCGGAAAGACTCACCACATCGACGATGCTCCACACCACGAGCATCGAAGCAACGGAGAACGCAAGCACCCCGATCGTGCCGCGCATCCGCGAGCACAGGAGCATGACGACAGCCGCCCCGCCCGCAAGCATTCCCATGCTGCGGCGACGTTCCCGCATGGTGCGCGCTTGAGCCACCACGGTAAGGCGTGCCGTCTCGGCGGCGCGAACCCGCGCCTCGGCTCGAGGCGAATCTGCTCAGGCGAGTTCGCAGAGGCGGCACCTCCGCGCCCGGAACCCGAGCGAGCTCCCCGCGAGCCGCGCACCACTGTGCGATGCTCGCCCGCCACCCTTGAGCAGCACGTCGCGCGCCTCGTTGATGCGGCGCATCTGCTGCTCCGCACGAGCGCGCAGCCGCTTGTTCTCGCCAAACTTATCGGAATGGAGCATCTGCGCGAGCTCGCGATAGGCAAGCGAAACCTCTTCGCGCGAGGCTCCTTCGGCAAGGCCCAGCACCTGCCATGCTTCGTCGCGCGTCATCGGCAGCACCCGGCAACGACACGCCACCCGCGCCCGCTCACACGGGCCATCGCTGCACCCGTCCGTGTTGCCATCATCACGCCCGCCCGCACTACCGTCACACTAGAGCGAACCAAGCTCGCCGACCACATGTCCAATACGCTCCTCCGGCTCGAGCACCTCGACGCCCTCATAACGGAAGAAGCGGGCTGGGTCGTGCATGAGGTCTTCGAGCGGAACGAGCACGAAATCGCGTTCTCCGAGCTTGGGGTGAGGCAGGCGCAGCTTATCGCCGCCATGGCGCTCGCCGTCCATCCACACCAGGTCGCAATCGATCACGCGCGGACCATTGGGGCGCGCGCTCTTGGTGCGGTTGCGGCCCAACGAGTTCTCGATGGAGAGAAGCTCGTCGAGCAGCACCAAGGGCGCAAGCTCCGTCTTGATCTCTACAACGGCGTTCGCGAACGGCGCCTGGCGGGTCTCGTATGCAGGTTCGCTCTCATAGATGCGTGAGCAATTAGATACGCAGGTGAGTGGGATCTCGGCGATAAGGTCGCGAGCTGCCCGAATGTTGTCGGTGCGGTTGCCCATGTTGGAGCCGAGCGCCACGAACGCGCGTCGCGGCTGCGGACGCGCCACCGACCAGAAGCCATTGAGGAACTGTGCGAACCCGGCGACATCGTGCACCCGCACGATGTTCGCCCCGTTCTCGATAGCACCCAGCACACGCCGAACGTGGCCGCATCGCGGTCCGCCGCTTCCTCCACGCCGGACACAGCGCCAATGAAGCGCTTGCGCGAGACAGCGCAAAGCAGCGGATAGCCGAGCGAGGCCATCTTCGCGGTCTCACGCTGAATGATGACGTCCTCGTTGGCCGACTTGCCAAAACCGGCGCCCGGATCGATGCAGATGCGGTCACGCGACACGCCCGCGCGCACGAGGGCACGAGCCTGGTCGGAGAGAAAGCCCATGACACGGCGCATGATCGGGGCGGAATCCGGCAAGGTGAAACGGCACGGCTGATACGTACTCACATATGCCTCAGCACGGAGTGCAGACCGGCGCATCACCGCAGCGAGCTCATCCACCACGAGCGAGGCCTCTTGGCCGTCAGCGCCCTGCGCGCCCGCCGAGGCGTCCTGGCCCGAAACGGCTCCATCCGCAGGCACCTCATCGTGAGCCGCCGGGGCAGCCTCGGCAGATGCGCGGCTTCCTTCTCCTCCGCGCCGAACGCCTCGCCGAAGGGAAGCTGCGGCTGCACGAACGTGGCTCCCAGCTTGCCGGTGCGCTTGCCCCGCGCCCGCTTGGCCTTTCCGCTCTTTGCCGCAGCGGCCTCCTCTTCCGCCTCGCGCGCTCTCTCGGCAACAAACGCCGCGGCCGAGGTATCCAACTGGACCGCGGTGCGCGCACGCGCCGGCTGCTCGGACACCTCACCGGCATGGACGATGATCACGCCACAGGTGTTCTTGGCCACAAACTCGACCATCTTAGGTCGGTGAACCCGGTAACGTCGTTTACGATCGAAGCACCCACGCGCACGGCAGCCTTCGCGACCTCGACATGGCGCGTGTCTATCGACACGACGGCCCCCTTGGCGGCGAGCGCTCGAACGACCGGCAGCACGCGGCGAGCTCCTCGTCGGCATTCACCGGGCGAAAACCGGGGCGCGTCGACTCCCCACCCACATCGATGATGTCGGCTCCGGCATCGAGCATGGCCAGACCGTGCGCGATGGCCGCATCGGTATCGAAGTGCTCGCCCCCGTCGCTAAACGAATCGGGCGTGACGTTGAGCACGCCCATGATGCGCGGTCGGTCGAACGTAAGGGTGTATTTTCCGCAACGCCAGACTTTGGTGTCGTACGCCATGTAGGTCCTTTCGCCTCGGCGCCGCGCAGCCCGCCGCACCGGTCGATACAGAGTTAGTTCTATTGTATCCGCCTGAGGCGCAAAAGCCTCGCCACGCGCGGATATCACACAGGCACGGGCGCGCCGGCCAGGGCGGCGCAAAGGATCAAAGCGGCCACCGCCGAGAACCGCCAGCTAGAACGCGAACGCTTGCGCGATATCGCACGAGATGAGGACGTCTGCCCGTGCGTCTTGCGGCGTGGGATCGCGATTGACGATAACCAGCGTATCGCCTTGGAAATACTGGAGCAGCCCGGCTGCCGGATACACCACAAGCGATGTTCCTCCAACCACCAATACATCAGCCGAGGCAATGGCGCGCACGGCCCCCTCGATCACATCTTGGTCGAGCGGTTCCTCGTACAGCACGACATCCGGCTTGATTCTCCCGCCACATGCAGGGCAACGGGGAATGCCCTCCTCGTCCTCGAGTTCGCGAGAAACCATCTGGCAGGCCGAATATACCGTCCCGCAGCGCTGGCAGATATTGCGATGCACCGATCCGTGCAGCTCCCACACGCAGCGGCTTCCCGCTGCCTGGTGCAGCCCGTCGATATTCTGCGTTACCACGGCATCGAGCTTTCCGGAGCGCTCAAGCTCGGCGAGCTTGCGATGGCATTGGTTTGGCTGAGCATCGAGCGCAATCATGCGCTCGCGGTAGAAGGCGAAGAAGTCCGCTGGATGGGCCTCGTAGAAGGAATGGGAGAGCATGGTTTCCGGTGGGTAGCAAAGCGCTGGCTATAGAGCCGTCCGCGCTACGGAAATCGGGAATGCCGCTCGCCGTGGACACGCCAGCCCCGCCAAAGAAGACCGAGCGCGCATGGGTATCGAACAAATCCCTCAGCTTCTCCGCCGCCTCATCCGAATCAGATGTCGTCCATCCTTGCCCGAGCATGGGGCCTCCCTTCTGCATGCGGTCGGCGCAAGCCGGCGACAGCGAAAAATGCACACGCCATCGGGCGCATGTGTGCACGCCGCACCGGCAGCAAGCGCACTATCCACTATACGTCGCTTGGTGTCCGCGCGCACTATGTTCGCTCTGCAATACGCCGCTGGCGTCTGCGCGCACTGTGCCCGCTCCGCAGCACGTCGCTTGGCGTGCGCGCGCTATGTTGGCTCTGCAACACGCCTCCTTGCATCCGCGTACGCTTTGCTCGCCTCGCAATACGCCACATGGCATCCATGCGCACTGTGCTCGCTTGATGGCAGGAAGCCTCCCCGATACCGCCTGGTCCACGATACGCTAGGATGGACGCAGCGTTTCGTATCCACCCCCGTTCGAGGAGCATGTATGTCTCAAATCACCCCCGTCGCTGCGGAGCGTGCGTATAAGTTCGCATCGTGGAACGTCAACGGCCTGCGCGCCGTCCTCAAGAAAGACCCGAGCTTCACCCAGATCGCCGAGGAGCTGGATGCAGACATCCTCGCCATACAGGAAACCAAGATGCAGGAAGCCAGGCGCACATAGATCTTCCCGCTATCTGCAGGTTTGGAGCTATGCCGAGCGCAAAGGCTACTCGGGTACCGCTGTGTTCGTACGCGAGGAAGCGCTCGGAGCCCCGCTTTCGGTGCGCCATGCCGAAGAGCTGCTCCCCCTCGCCGCAGAAGGAGCAGCATCCGAACTTGTCGCGACAGCCGTCACCGAGGGCCGTGTCTGCGCGCTTGAATTCGAGCGCTTCTGGTTCGTCGATGTCTACACGCCGAACGCGCAGAACGAACTCGCGCGCATTGATACGCGCATGGCTTGGGACGACGCCTACCGAGCATTTCTGCAAGAGCTTGAGCGCGAAACCGGCAAGCCCGTAGTAACCTGCGGCGACTTCAACGTTGCGCACGAAGAGATCGACCTCAAGAACCCCAAGAGCAACCGTGGCAATGCCGGCTTCTCCGATGAGGAGCGCGGTAAGTTCACCGAGCTGCTTGATGCGGGCTTCACGGATACCTTCCGCCTGCTGCACCCAGACGAAGAGGCGCCTACAGCTGGTGGAGCTATCGGTTCAACGCGCGTAAGAACAACGCGGGATGGCGTATCGACTACTTCCTGGTGAGCGATGCCATCGCCGACCGCGTTCGCGACGCAACCATCCGCAGCGACATCTTCGGCAGCGACCACTGCCCTGTAGAGCTCGTCATCGAGCTGTAAGCCCAGGCCGAGGGTCGGAACCAGGCGGCGGAGCGGGGACGGCCTCTCCCCAGGCCGGGCACCTGCCCCCGACACCTGCCACGAGAACGTTTTCCGAGCTTGCGGGCACGAAATCGCGAAATACGGCTTTTTATGCCCCCCTCTTTTTGCGATTTCCTGCCCGTTAACGTTCTACGCGAGTATCCGCCGCCCGCCAACGCTTTGCGCGAGCATCAACGCCCGGCACGCCGCCGAAAGCGGCTCCGCCCGTCTGAGCTACAGCGTCATATTCGGATCTGCGTCGATATCGAAACCGGAGAACTCTCCGCATTCGAACTTTCGGCGCGCCACCTCGGCGATCATCGCGGCGTTATCAGTGCAGGCATCGCGAGGCGGCAGCGTCACGCGCACGCTTGGCGGCCAAGCTTCTTGACCATCATCTGGCGAAGGTGCGGGTTTGCCGCCACGCCGCCGCCGATGCAATACTCGCGTGCGCCCGTTTCGCGCAAGGCGTTCCAAGCCTTCTTGTACTGCACGTCGAACACCGCCGCTCGAACGATGCCGCAAGATCGGGCAGATGGATGGTGCGCCCTGCGGCCGTTTCCTGCTCGATATAGTTGACCACCGCCGTCTTGAGGCCCGAAAGCGAGAAGCGGTAATCCCCTTTGCGGTTGAGCGCGCGCGGGAAGTCGATTGCCTTGGGGTCACCGGTTTCGGCCAAACGCGAGATGATGGGCCCTCCGGGATAACCCAGGCCGAGCGCCTTTGCCACCTTGTCGAACGCCTCGCCCACCGCATCGTCAAGGGTCTCCCCCCAGCACCCGGTAGTCCCCCCAGTCGCGCACATGAACAAGCATGGTGTGACCGCCCGAGACGAGCGTGAAGATAAAGGGGGGCTTGAGGTCCGGCTGGGCCAGAAGGTTGGCAAAGAGATGGCCCTCAAGATGGTTGACCGCTATGAGCGGCACCCCAGCTGAATAGGCGAAGCCCTTGCAAATGCCACGCCAACAACGAGCGCCCCAACAAGGCCTGGACCTGCGTCACGCCCACAGCCGCAAGCTCTTTCGACTCGAGGGTGCCACCGGTAAGGCCGAGCGCCCGCGATGCCTCCTCAAGCGCTGCGTCCACCACGCCAACGATAACCTCAACGTGCTTGCGCGAAGCGATTTCGGGCACCACGCCTCCAAAGCGAGCGTGAAAATCAATCTGCGTCGAAACTTGATTAGCGAGTATCGAGCCCTCGGCATCGATAATCGCGACAGCCGTCTCGTCGCACGAGCTCTCGATGGCGAGCACGAGCTTGCGTCGCTCAATCTCGGTTCGCTCATCCTCCGTCCGATTAACCGGTGCAAGGGGCCATGCACGCATCACGGCCGATGTCGGCTCGGGCGAGGCAGCATCGACTGGAAGGGCAAGCGGAAGCTCCGCTTGCATCACAAGTGCATCGGTGCCTTGACCGTAGTAGTTTCGGCGCCGGCCAATCTGCTTGAAGCCAAGGTGCTCGTACAGCGCCATGGCGGGAGCGTTTCCGTCTTCCACCTCGAGCGACGCGTCGTACACCCAAGCATCTGGGCATCGTAGCTTACATGGGCCAGAAGTTTTCGAGCGATGCCCGCGCGCCGGCGCTCGGGCGCCACGGCGACATCGAGAATCTGCACATCGTGCTCGATGACCATGCCGCCCGCAAGACCAACGAGCTCGCCGTTGTCATGAGCCACCCACCAACTACGCGGCACGGTGGCGCCCTCGCCCAACTCCGAGAGGAACTGGGCTGCGTCCACGGCGTATGGGCGGCACCGGCAAAACAGGACGCCTCGAGGCAGATGCCGCCTCCGCGTCCGCCGCACCCATGGGCCTAAACTGCAGGTGACGGCCGGCAAGCTCATCTGCCACGCCCGTCACTTCGCTCTGAGCACTCTGGACGAGCCCCAAGCGCTTGCGCTCATTCTCCTCTGCATCCGAGAGGCGCGTATAGATGGGCAGCACGAGCGCGGGGTCGCACGATGTGCGCGCGCCGTGCACCTCAACAGGCCCGTGACGGCAACAGCCCCGGCGCCCGCCACCGCATCAACGGCAGCAACAACCCCGGCACCTGCAACCGCACCCATTTCGACAGCTCGCCACGCGAGCAGCAGCCCCTCACCCGTCGGATGCCAGAGCGACTCATCGATGCGATTGGTCAGACCCGCCTCGTTGAACCGGGACCCATAGCGTTTAAGCCCATCGCCCGTAAGCTGCAGGCTCGCCGCATCTGGCGCGCGGCCCATTCCTCAACCGCAACGGCCGCCTTGACGACGCGCTCACGGTCGAACATGCGGTGCGCGCCAGCCTCGTCAAGCTGGTAGAGCGCAGGGTATACCTCGCCGCGCATCGCATCGGCCGCAACGCCCAGCAGGCCGCGCACACCCGCACGCCACGCAGTCCATGCGCAGGCATCGAGCGTGGACGCACCGTACAGGGGAACGTTCGCGCCGCGGGCAAGCCCTTTCGCCGTCGAGATGCCAATGCGAACGCCCGTAAACGAGCCGGGGCCACGTCCAACCAGATAGGCATCGACTTCGCCACGCAAGCGCCCTGCATCGGCCAGGCGGCGTCAATCGTGTTCACAAGCTCGACGTTCGCCCGGCGACGACACATATGGTCGTCCGTCGCAAGAACATCGATCGTCATCCGCTCGCCGCCGATGGCATCCGTTACGCGCGCAACCGCGCACGCAAGCATGTCCGTCGATGTATCGATTGCCACCACGAGGCGTTCACTCGACATTTGCTTCACTCTTTCGTCCCATTCTGGCTAAAAATGTCGATTTTAGGCACTCCGTCGCTCTCAAAAACGCGAATGTTTGCCCGCTATCGCTTCACGCCGTCCAAATTCCAGCGCTTTTCATGTTCCGGACCTGATTATTACCACTAGACCGCCCGCGCTCCAGCCTCACATCGCAGAAAATCGACATTTTTATCCACATCATCCCGCCTCGCCAGCAAAACCAGCTCGCACGCAGCACAACAAATCAGACCGCTGCCCCGCCTTGCCACCCCATCGCAATTCGCAGCCAGGGCAGCAACGGGCTGCTGGGCCACGGGGCATCCCTACGGTATCGCGCGAGCCGCATCATCTACTGCCGCCGCAAGCTCTGCAGCGCGCGACCCATGAGCTCAAGCGCGATCATGCGCTCATGTTCGCCGGTCCGTATAATTACAACGCCCAGGTACTCATCCGTCAGCTCATCTTGAAACTGTTCGCCCCACTCCAGCAGGCACGCACCTTCGTAGCCCAGCACATCGAAAATGCCGGTATCCTCCAGCTCGTAGGCGTGTTCAAGCCGATACAGGTCAAAATGGAAGAGCGGAATACGCCCGCCATCGTGTACGGCCATCAAGCGAACGTAGGGCTCGTAACCGGATGCTCGTCGCCCAGGGCGCGAGAAACGCCCTTGGTAAAGTGCGTCTTTCCCACACCGAGACCACCGGTAAGCACAAGAACGTCGCCATCGGCGAGAAGCGGAGCGACAATCTCGCCAAAGCGCTCTGTATCCTCCTGCGATCCGCTGCGATATCGCAGCGCCGCCTCCCGCACGAGCGCCATCAGCCCTCCTCCGGACGCGGCAACGCGTCGGCATTGTGTTCGGCCTCCACCGTATTCGGCTCGCCCGCGCCCTGGCCCTGCGCATGCGTGCCCGCACCGCTGGCCGGATGGCGCGCAAGCCAGTCTCCCAGCATCCGAAAGTCTTCCTCTAGCAGTTCCTGCCAAGCAGGGTTTCGCAACGCTGCCGCAGGGTGGAAGGTGGGCATAACCGTGAAGTGACCCGTTTGATGGAACCTTCCGCGCAACCGGGTGATCCCGGTTTCGGTCTTGAGCACGAAATGCGTCGCCGGGTTGCCAAGCGTCACAATGACATCTGGCCATATGCTCCGGATTTGCTCACGCAAGAACGGAGAGCAGGCAAGGACCTCATCTGGTTTCGGGTTGCGGTTTCCCGGCGGGCGGCACTTCAGCACGTTTGCGATATAGATCTCGTCGCGCGTGAGCCCGGCCAACGACAGGATGCTGTTGAGGTTCTCCCCCGCGCGGCCGACGAACGGCTCGCCCTGGAGGTCTTCGTTGCGCCCAGGAGCCTCTCCCACGAACATCACGCGAGCATGCGGATTGCCCACGCCGAACACGATGTTCGTGCGCGTCTGGCAGAGCTCGCAGAGCCGGCAATCCCCCATGACGGCGCGGATCTCCTCAAGCGCCACCTCGCGCGGCGCCTGCCGGGTGTGGCCTGGAATATGCATGATGCCCATGGCAGCTCCTTATCTCTCCCTATGCGCCGAAGCGTTGCATGCCCGCACCCTCGCAGGCGCGCCACGCGTCGAAGGCGCGCTGGCAGGCGGGCTCCAAACGCCCTAGGGAGGCTCGTTAGAGGTACACCTTGTCGAGGCGCATCCCGAAATCGCAGACCACCTCGTAATTAATCGTTCCGCGCAACCGCGCCATTTCATCGGCGCTAATCTCGCGTCGCCATCGCGACCGATGATGGTCATGACGTCGCCATATTCCGCCTCGGGAATCTGATGGATGGGTGTCTGCTGGATAGCAACCATGCACTGGTCCATGCAGATATTGCCCACCTGGCGTACCCGTTCTCCGCGGTACAGCACCTCCATACGGTTTGAAAGCGTGCGCGAAAGGCCGTCGGCGTAACCGATGGGCAGCGTGCATATCTGCACCGCCGTGCGCGGAACGCGGTACGTATACCCATAGCTCACGCCCTCGCCCATCGCCGGATGAGCAGTGCGCGTCACCCGTGCGCGAACGCTCATAACGGGATCGAGCTTGATGACCGAACGCGATGAATCGCACGGGTAGAGCCCGTAAAGCCCGATGCCAACCCGCACCATATCGTAGTGCGTCGAGGGGTCGAGCATCGTGGCCGGTGTGTTGTCGCAATGCACCGTGCCGCAATCGAAGCCCGCATCCTCGAGCGCGCGGACCGCCTCTTCGAAACGCTTGCACTGGAGCTTGTAATCCCAGCCGGCAACGTCTTCGGCAGTTGCGAAGTGCGTAAATACGCCATCGCATTGAATCCCGCGATGGAAGTTGATATTACGGCAGAACTCGAGAACATCGGCATAGTGCACGCCGATCCGGTTCATGCCGGTCTCGATTGCGAGGTGGTACTTGCCCACCGTACCCGCTCGCACAGCGCACTCACCATAGGCGAGCGCAAACTCGATGGTGTAGACGGTAGGCATGATGTTCTTCTCGATAAGCTGCGGAATCGCGGTTATGGGCGGCTCGCTCAATATGAGAATCGGAGCTGGATTCCAGCCTCGCGCAGCTCGACGCCCTCGTGAACCGTGGCGACCGCGAACATGTCCGCGCCAGCCGAATGGAGCACGCGCGCGCATTCGATGGCTCCGTGCCCGTAAGCATCTGCCTTGACAACGCAGCACAGCTTCTGCCGCGGAGCGAGCAGGCTTTTATAGGCACGCAAGTTCCGACGGAGTGCTCCGCGATCTATCTCAACCCACGACCAACGCCCCTCGGGCACCTTTACCTGAGACATCGCGCCTTACGCCTCCTCTACCTGCGAGCCTCATCGAGAACGCCCAAATCGTGGAGGGCGCTTTCTGCAGCAAGCTCCATAGCGTCCCCGATTAGGTCGATAAGGTCCGTCGCGATCACGCTCTTCTCGCCAAATCGTGAAGCTGCGGCAAACCCCGTGAACGAGTGCACGGTTACTGCATAGGCACACAGCAGCTCCCAAGGCCCTGCGTAGTTGTGAGCCTGCGCGGCAGAACCTGCGATGATACCGGCAAGAACATCGCCCGAACCAGCCGTGGCGAGTGAAGCGGGCCCAGCCATGGGCAGGAGAACCTTCTCCACGCCCGCCACAGCGGTCGACGGGCCCTTGGCCACGATGATCATATCTTCCGAGCCGGCAGCCAGAGCAACCGGCGCGAAGCTTCGATTGCCGTACCGAGGTCAGTGACCGGATCGTCGCCAATTAGACGCGAGAGCTCCTTATGGTGCGGCGTCAGGATAAGGGGTGCATCGCGTCGGTAAAGCTCGGGCGTCTTATCGATTCCGCCGATGGAATACTTCGCAAGGCAGTTGAGGGCATCGGCGTCCAACACGAGCGGAACATCCATTTTCAGAAGCCCAGATACCACATCGATGCAGCCCGCAGCAGTCGTAATGCCAGGGCCACAGAGCACGCAGGAGAACTTCTCAGCGGCCTTACACACCGCCTTGCGCGCAGCAGCACCGAATGCACCGCGTGAATCCGAGGGGATGTCGATAACGGGAACGGACGGCAAGGCCATGCGAACCAGATTCGCGCAGGCAGAAGGACACGCCACGGCAACGTACCCAGCCCCCGCGCGCGCAGCGGCCTTTGCGGCCATCATCGCCGCGCCCGGATACGTCGCGGAGCCGGCAACAACGAGCACCGAACCACGGGAATACTTGTTGATGTTCATCGGCAAAGGCTCGAAGAAATCGATCAAGTCGGCGGAATCGACTATTTCCGCCTCATGCTCAACATCATCGATTACCTCATCAAGCTGGTCATACAGACGCCCGCACACGATTTCGCCAGCATATTCGGGACCGTCGGCACTATATAACCCGAGCTTGGGCGCAAGCATGGTCGCCGTGCGGGTAGCACGTATGCAGTCATGCTCAACCACACCCGTCTGCGCATCAAGACCTGAAGGGACGTCGACCGAAAGCACGGTAGGCTCCAGCTCGTTCACAACAGGAACCCAGATAGAAAATGGCGGACGGAGCTCTCCATGGAAACCAGTGCCCAGAATGGCATCGATAACCAGATCAGCCTCGCCGATAAGTTCGCCGAGCTCGTCTTTAGATGGGCCCACAACAATATTGACATCGCGACCAGCGGTGCGTCGGGCAACATGGCGCGCCAAGGGCGCAGATATCTCATCGGGCTCAACAGGGCTCACCACATCAACGTGAACATCCTTTTGAGCCAAGATGTCTGCAGCAACCCAGCCGTCCCCGCCGTTGTTGCCAAATCCAACGAGAATCACAACGCGGCTCGGATTGCCCTTAAGCGCTTCGGAGGCAACGAACTCGCCGGCAAACTCCATGAGCTCGGCTTTCGACGTGCCCTCTTTTTCAATTACGTCTTCGAGACGGCGCACCTCATCACAGCTCAGAACCGGTCTCATAGACACCCCCATGCTCGATTATGGTCTCACCGGAAACAGATCTCAGCTCATTATCCTGCACTCGCTCAAGTTCATCGAGCACAGATCGGGCCTCTCGAAAAGACCGCGCGATACGCTGGCGCTCATCTTCGGGCTTCTCCTTCGGCCGAGGTCGGGCGTCCTCGGTAATGGCCATGGCATTCGCAACGGCAAGATCGCTGGTAAGAGATAGCGAGAGAGCAACCTCGATGATTCCGAGCTCATGGGCTACCTCGAGAGCCCTCCCCGCCAGCACGACAGACGGCGCCCGGAAGCGTCGCGCGACACCGACACATCCTTACGACCGATTCCTTTGGCGAAGCCAGTGCCCAACGCCTTAAGCACGGCTTCTCTGGCGGCAAAACGGCTTGCATAGTGTGCAGCAGGACGGGCCGAAGCTTCGCAATACGCACGCTCTTCATCGGTGAACATGCGCTGTGCAAACGAGGGGGTGCGCTTGAGGATCTGCTCCATGCGCAATATTTCGACGATATCAACGCCGATACCAGCCTCTGCCATGCTACCTCCAAGATCTGTACTACATCTAAACCGCAACCATTGTATAGGTATATACGAAAAAGGGCCTCCGGCATCAGCCGAAGGCCCTCATTCATGTTAAGCGAACGGCTCGGTGCCGTCCACCGGTCAGCGGCGCCCTGCCCTCCACGGTCTACACCGCAGTACTCTCGCGCTCGGGGGCTTAGCTTCCGGGTTCGGAACGGGACCGGGCGTACCCCCCTGCCATGG
>ENA-OQEN01000419-OQEN01000419.1-human-gut-metagenome-genome-assembly--contig:-NODE-419-length-18682-cov-2.172891_pt1 | contig 18682 bp, 26 predicted proteins | sample MGYA00242791_ERZ504627 | MGnify/ENA primary metagenome ERZ504627 (study PRJEB26092, sample SAMD00036316) | human gut metagenome | host: Homo sapiens | study: EMG produced TPA metagenomics assembly of... | reverse complement strand
AAGATGGGCGACTACATGCTCAACTCCGTATTCGTCACTGCACTCTCACTGGTGATCCTGCTCGTCGTGGCGCTGCCCGCCAGCTACTGCCTGTCCAGGTTCAAGTTTTTCGGCGGCAAGTTCCTCAACACGATGTTTATGGCCGGCCTGTTCATAAACGTCAACTACATCGTCGTCCCCATCTTCCTCATGCTGCGTGACGGCGACACCTGGCTGAAGAACGTCTTCGGCAACGCTTCCTACTCAACAACCTCGTCGTGCTGGCCATCGTTTACGCGGCGACGGCGCTGCCCTTCACCATCTACCTGCTCTCCGGCTACTTTGCCACCCTCGCCCATGACTACGAGGAGGCCGCCTACATTGACGGCGCGGGCTACGGCCGCACAATGGTGAGCATCATCTTCCCCATGGCCCAGCCCTCCATCGTGACCATCATCCTCTTTAACTTCCTCTCGTTCTGGAACGAGTACATCATCTCCATGACCTCATGAGCTCGGCTTCCGCCCCAGGACCTGCCGGTCGGCCTGCTGAACCTCATGCAGGCGCAGCAGTCCGCGGCGCAGTACGGCACGATGTACGCCGGCCTCGTCATGGTCATGCTGCCGACCCTCATCCTCTACATCTGCGTGCAGAAGAAGCTCATCCAGGGCATGACCGTCGGCGGTCTGAAAGGTTAAGGTGAGGACATGAAATTCTGGAAAGAACACATGGCCCTGCGCTCCCTGCTTATTCTCATCTTCGTCGTCGCGGGTCTCGCGCTCGTTTTCGTCGGCTGGAGCATGACCGGCAAAATGTCCGGCTCATCCTCATGATAGTCGGGGTCATCCTGCTGCTTACCGCGCTTCTGCTCTACAACAAGCCTTTCGAGGACCCTAAGGTGCGCAAATAAGGGCCAAATCTTTTCTTAACTAAGGAGAACACAATGAGCGAGAGTGAACTCATAAAAGGCCGCGTCACTATTCCGACCGACGTAGACGTCGTGCCGGAGACGCTTGAGCTGCTGAAGCGCTGGGGCGCGGACGCCATTCGCGACTGCGACGGCACCGATTACCCCGAGGAGCTCAAGGCCGTTGACGCCAAGGTCTACTCCACCTACTACACCACCCGCAAGGATAACGCCTGGGCCAAGGTAACCCCGACGAGGTGCAGCAGTGCTACATCTCCACCGGCTTCAAGACCGCTTCCGGCGGCGAGCTGCGCATCGAGCTCATGCAGGGCATCAGCCGCGAGCTCATGCAGGTCAACACCCGGGACGACATCAAGCGCTGGTGGGAGGTCATGGACCGCACCCTGGGCCAGCCCATCTCCCCGATGAGTGGAGCTATGACGAGGAGAGCGGCTGCGTCGTCATTCCGGCCCCTGCCGCCTTCCACGACTACTCCGTCAGCTTCCTCGCCTATCTCATCTGGGACCCGGTGCACATGTACAACGCCGTCACCAACGGCTGGACCAACTTTGAGCACCAGATAACCTTCGACGTGCGCCAGCCCAAGACGCACAAGTTCACCATGGAGCGCCTGCGCAAGTTCATCGCCGAGCACCCCTATGTGAACGTCATCCGCTACACCACCTTCTTCCACCAGTTCACCCTGGTGTTCGACGAGCTCAAGCGTGAGAAATACGTGGACTGGTACGGCTACTCCGCCAGCGTCAGCCCCTATATCCTTGAGCAGTTCGAGCGCGAGGTCGGCTACAAGTTCCGGCCCGAGTTCATCATCGACCAGGGCTACTACAACAACCAGTACCGCGTGCCGAGCAAGGAGTTCAAGGACTTCATGGCCTTCCAGCGCCGCGAAGTCGCCAAGCTCGCCAAGGAGATGGTCGATATCACCCACGAGCTGGGCAAAGAGGCCATGATGTTCCTCGGCGACCACTGGATCGGCACCGAGCCCTACATGGATGAGTTCAAGTCCATCGGCCTCGACGCCGTGGTCGGCAGCGTGGGCAACGGCTCGACGCTCAGGCTCATCTCCGACATCCCAGGCGTCAAGTACACCGAGGGCCGCTTCCTGCCCTACTTCTTCCCCGACACCTTCCACGAGGCGGAGACCCCGTGCGTGAGGCCAAGGAAAACTGGGTCACGGCCCGCCGCGCCATCCTGCGCAAGCCCATAGACCGAATCGGCTACGGCGGCTACCTCAAACTCGCCTGCGAGTTCCCCGAGTTTCTGGACTATGTCCAGTCTGTCTGCGACGAGTTCCGCGAGCTCTACGGCAACATCAAGGGCACGACGCCCTACTGCGTCAAGACCGTCGCAGTGCTCAACTCCTGGGGCAAGGCCCGCTCCTGGGGCTGCCACATGGTACACCACGCGCTCTACCAGAAGCAGAATTACAGCTACGCCGGCATCATCGAGGCGCTCTCTGGCGCGCCGTTTGACGTCAAGTTCCTGAGCTTTGACGACATCAAGGCCGACCCGGACTGCCTGAAGGGTATAGACGTCATCATCAACGTCGCGACGGCGACACGGCCCACACCGGCGGCGCTGTCTGGGAGGACGCGGAGATAAGCTCCGCCATCAAGTCCTTCGTCTGGAACGGCGGCGGCTTCATCGGCGTGGGCGAGCCTTCCGGCCACCAGTACCAGGCAGGTTCATCCAGCTGGCCCAGGTGCTCGGCGTCGAGAAGGAGACCGGCTTCACGCTCGGCTACGACAAGTACAACTGGACGAGCATCCCGGCCACTTCATCACCGCCGACTGCACCGGTCCCGTGAACTTCGGCGAGGGCAAAAAGAGCATGTACGCCCTGCCCGGCGCTGAGATCCTTGTCCAGCGCGAGAAGGAAGTCCAGCTGGCCGTCAACGGCTATGGCGAGGGCCGCGGTGTGTACATCTCCGGTCTGCCCTACACCTTCGAGAACAGCCGCCTGCTCTACCGCGCCATCCTCTGGTCCGCGCATGACGAGGACAGCCTGAACAAGTGGTTCTCCACGAACTTCAACGTCGAGGTACACGCTTTTGTGAAAAACGGCAAGTACTGCGTCGTGAACAACACCTACGAGCCCCAGCAGACCACCGTCTACCGCGGCGACGGCAGCTCCTTTGAGCTCAGCCTCGACGCGAATGAGATCCGCTGGTACGAGATCTGAGATATCTGCCTATGGGAAATGCGCCCCGGCTAAAGTCGGGCGCATTTTTGTATTTTGAGCGACGCCTCACTGTTTACAATAATTTAACGCGGTTTTCGAGCAAATATTATATATGTGAGCTATCATAATATATACTGTTCAAAATCAGGAGGCATGCATTTGTACTGCGTTATTGATATAGGCTCAAACACCATCAGACTCGTGATATACACGCTTGAGGACGGACAGCTCAGGCAGGCGCTCAGCAGCAAGGCTACGGCGGGACTTGCGGGCTTCGTGGAGGACGGGGCGCTTTCAGAGGAGGGCATCGAGCGCATGCTCGGCGTCCTGAGGCGCTTCCGCGGCGTGCTTTCGCTGCTGCCGGACTGCAAGGTCTATCCCTTCGCCACTGCTTCCCTGCGCGGGCTCTCCAACACGCAGGACATTCTGGAGCGCGTCGAGCGGGAGACCGGCTTCAAAATCGACGTCATCACCGGCCGCGAAGAGGCCATACTCGATTACCGCGGCGCGGTCGGCCGGATGCAGGAGCGCTCAGGCGTGCTCGTGGACATCGGCGGCGGAAGCACGGAGCTCGTTTTCTTCCGCTCCCGCGAGGTCATCGCGGCGCGAAGCCTGCCGCTCGGCTCCCTCTCGCTCTTTAACCGCTTTGTCTCCGGCGTCATCCCGGACAAACAGGAGCTGCGCGAAATGCGGGCAGAGGCGGTAAAGGTCATTTCCCCAGCTCTGCCGCCCAAGGGCGACTATGTCTGCGAGCCCATCTGCGCAGTCGGCGGCACGGCCCGCGCGGCAAACGAGCTCTTCATCGCCTCCGGAGGCGGGACAGAGGGTTACTCCCCCGATTTTCTCCGCGAGGTTCTTGCCCAGGCGGAGGCGGGGCCGCGCAAGCTCATGCGCCGCATACTGAAACTGGCGCCCGAACGCGTCCACACGCTTGTGCCCGGCATGGTCGTGCTCAGCGCGGCGGCGGAGCTCTGCGGGGCCGGCACCATAGTCACCAGCGGCTATGGCGTACGAGAGGGCTACCTTGAACACATGCTGGAAAGGGACGGTGTTATCAGTGCCTGAACAGCGCTACACTCAGGACCGCGAGCTCTCCTGGCTCGCCTTCAACGACAGGGTGCTCTCGGAGGCGCTCGACGAGGGTGTGCCGCTCCTTGAGCGCCTCAAATTCGCCGCCATCTTCACCAGCAACCTGGACGAGTTCTTTATGATCCGCGTGGGCAGCCTCTTCGACCTTGCAAACCTCGACTCCGAGGCACGCGACGCGCGTTCCGGCATGACGCCCCGCGAGCAGCTGGCGGCAATCTACGACGCTGTAAGGCCGCTCTACAGGAAGCGGGAGCACATCTGCGGCCTGCTCCGGGAGCGTCTGCGCGCCGAGGGTATTTGCCGCCTGGACACGGCCTCCCTCTCGCCGGAGGAGCGGGAATACTGCGGGCGCTATTTCGATACCTGCGTGGCCCCCGTCATTTCGCCGCAGATAGTGGATAACCTCCACCCCTTCCCGCACTTCAAAAACAACGTGCTCCACATCGGGGCATGGGTCGAGCGCAACGGCCGGGAGATGCTGGCCGTCATACCTATGCCGGAGGCGCTCTCGCCCCTGCTGTATCTGCCGGGGCCGGAGCTCAGATACATCCACACCGAGGACATCCTGCTTGAGCGCGTTGAGGACATTTTCAAAAACTACCGCGTGCTGGAGAAGGCCGTCTTCCGCGTAACGCGAAACGCAGACATAAACCCGGACGACGAGGCCTTCGACCCGGACAACGACGATTTCAGAAAGACCATGCGCCGGGCCATCAGGCAGCGGCGGCGTCTGGCGCCCGTGCGGCTCGAACTCTCGCGCAAAATCGGCCGGGCATTTTCGGACTACCTCAGTGAAAGGCTCCCGGTCAGCCGCGAACAGATTTTTGTCAGCTCCGCGCCGCTCTGCCTCGACTTTGCCTACTCCCTGCCCCTGCGCCTTGACACGGCAAAGAGGGCCGAGCTGAGTTACCAGCCCTTTGAGCCGCAGGAGCCGGAGGGCGTCTCCCCCACCAAAGTATGACGCGCCAAATTCAGAAGCACGACCTTCTGCTCTCTTACCCCTACGAGAGCATGTCGCCATTTCTCCGGCTGCTGAAGGAATCTGCCGCAGACCCTGCCGTAATCTCAATCAAAATCACAATTTACCGCCTGGCAAGCAAAGCAAAGCTCGTGGATTATCTCTGCGAGGCCGCCGAACGCGGCAAGGACGTCACGGTCATCATCGAGCTGCGCGCCCGCTTTGACGAGCTCAACAACATCGACTGGTCCGAGAGGCTCGAAGATGCGGGCTGCACGGTGATATACGGCTTTGAGGACTACAAAATACACTCCAAGCTCTGCCTCATCACCCGGCGCGAGCACGGCGAGGTCCGCTGCATCACCTACGTCGCACCGGCAACTTCAACGAAAAGACCGCGTGCCAGTACACGGACCTGGCCCTGCTCACAGCCGACCCCTCCATAGGGCGCGACGCGGCGGAGTTCTTCAAAAACATGAGCATCGCAAACCTGGACGCCGCTACGAGCGGCTGCTCGTGGCCCCCTCCGGGCTGCGCTCCGGGCTGTTCGCCCTCATGGACCGGGAGATCTCCCGCGGCGAGGCCGGGCGGATGCTCATCAAAATCAACTCCCTGACCGACATCGGCCTCATCCGCAAGCTGCGCGAGGCCTCGCAGGCCGGGGTCAAGGTACAGCTCATAGTACGCGGCATCTGCTGCCTGCTGCCCGGCGTGCCGGGTGAGACGGAGAACATCCGCGTCGTCAGCATTGTTGGGCGCTACCTCGAACACTCGCGCATCTACTGCTTCGGCGAGGGCCGGGACGAGGTGATGTACATCTCTTCCGCCGACTTCATGACCCGCAACACCCGCCGCAGGGTCGAGGTCGCCTGCCCTATCTGCGACGCTGCGGTCCGGCGCAAGCTGCACGGCATACTTGACGCCTGCCTTGCGGACAACGCCAAGGCGCGGCTGCTGCTGCCCGACGCAGTTACGAGGCCCTTCCCCGCCCGGGCGAGCCGGTGGACTGCCAGGAACGGCTGATGCAGCCGCCGTTGACGCCGCTGCCTCCGCGCCCATCCCCCACCGCGCGGCGAGGCTGCTTGCCGGACTTATCCGCAGGAGGAACAAATAAACGGCAAAGCCGGCCCTTTCGGGCCGGCTTTCTTTACACAGCTATAAGCGTTATTTCCGTCGGTAGATGGGCGAGCGTGGTGGCGCAGATACAGGCTGTAGTCTTGGGATATCTCCTTTATATAACGAGGGATGCGCCACAGGTCCTCGTTGCTGTGGTATACCGAGATGAGCAGCTTCGGGTGGTCGTTCAGGATATGCTGCCGCGCCCCGGCAAGGGCGCGCTGCTCAAAGCCCTCGATATCCGCCTTGATGAGCGTAACGGGCTCCTCGATATCCGCATCCAGCGTCGTGACCACGACCTCGCCCTCCCCGGCTTCGTCCGAAAGCCGGTTTGCGGAGTCGGCTGCGTTTCCCAAGAGCTTCATGCGCCCCTCCGCATCTGAAACGCCCTTGAGGCGGCAGTCTATGTCCCTGTAGGTGCCAGCTTCGTCCTCAGCTTCTCGTAATTCGCGGGGGTTATCTCGTAGCAATAGATACGGCGGTAACAGTCGTCGCCATAGTTGCGCAGATAGGACAGGACTGTGTCACCCGTATAGCGCCCAGGTCCACCATCACCTCATCCGGACCGCAGCGGACTATATCCAGGTCGAAATAGTCCTCATACAGCAGCTCCTTGGTCTGGGAGCTGGTTTTGAAGTCGTAGGCGTACCAGTTATTGAGTATACCGTAGAGCGTCTTCTTCGAGCGGTAGTCTGCCAGCTGCTCGTATAGCCAGACGTATTCCTCCAAATGCTCAAAAAGGGCCAGCTCCTTGAGCTCTATCTCTTCATAGACGCCCTTCTCAGGCTCCAGCCTCCCCCAATAGCCGAAGCGGTTGAAAAAGTCCGCGCAGCTGCGCTGCGTCTCCTTGGGTACGGCGTCAAAGCCGCGGCGGATGCGGTAATACAGCTCCTTCTCGCCCAGCGCCCGTATCTCGGCCGTAAGCTCTGCGAAGCTCCTGTCTATGATATTCATTCCATCACGCTCCCCCCTAAAGCATATTGCGGCCTGTGGGGCATATTCGCCTGAAAAAAGCAAAAGCCCGGCCTTTGCCGAGCTGGAACACACATTCTGACGCTTATCTGTCGCTCACATGCATATCGCCGCTGCCGAAAATCAGGTCGTCAATGTCGTCGCACATCCTCTTCCGCCTCCTTTCTCGTCTTGACTGCCTATATACTGCGCCGCCAATGTTAGATTTGCCAGCGCGTTTTTGTAAACCTTCGTTAAAAATGCCGGCGGAGTTTCCTCCGGCCGGCTGATATCATTTGCTTAGATCTTCATGCAGACGTCCCACGCGCGCCAGATGACGGTACGCAGGTTGCCTATGGCGATGCAGTCGCCGACGAGGTGGACGTTCTTGCCCTTCTTCGCTACCGGCGTCGGCAGGAAGCCGATGGCGTTCACGACGTTGTCGTACTCGACCTCGGTGACGGTGCCGTCCTTGCCCTTGATGGTGACGGTCTTGTCGCCAATGTTCGTGATAGTGGACTCAAGGTAGATGGGCACCTTGTGGAACACCAGCGCCTCACGCAGATAGGAGGCGTTGGGCAGCGGGACGTTCGCCGCCGCGACAAGGTCCACCGCGTACTCGACCACGGTCGGGTGCTTGCCCTGCAGGACCAGCTCAAGCGCCGCCTCGCAGCCGGACTGGCCGCCGCCGAAGACGATCACCTTGTCGCCCACGGGCTTCTTCTCCGCCAGGAGCTCCGTCAGGGTCATGGTCTTGTCGAAGCCGGGGATGGGCATCTTTCTCGGCACGGAGCCGGTGGCAACGATTATCTCGTCAAAGCCGCCCAGGGTCTTGATGTCGTTGATCTCGGTGTTGAAGCGGACCTCGATGCCGTTGCGGGCGATCTCCTTCTTGTACCACTCAATGAGCTGCTTGTCGTTCTCCTTGAAGGACATGGAGGAGGCGGTGATGAACAGGCCGCCCAGGCGGTCCGTCTTCTCGAAGATGACCGGCTTGTGGCCGCGGCGCTTCAGCACCAGGGCGCACTCCATGCCGCCGATGCCGCCGCCGATCACGGCGACCTTCTTGGGCTTGGTGGTCGGGACTATCTTATACTTGTTGTGCTGCATCGTCGGCGGGGTCAGAGCGCAGCGGGCCAGGTGCATGGAATCCCACAGAGGCTGCAGGTTGTTCGTACCCTTGTACTTGGCCATGTTGAAGCAGCGTTATGACACCTGATGCAGGGCTTGATATCCTCCTCGCGGCCCTCCTGGATCTTGATTATCCACTCGGGGTCAACAAGGTTCTGGCGCGCGATGGCGACGGCGTCCAGCTGCCGGCCTCTATCTCGGCCGCGGCGACCTCCGGCTCCATCTTGCCGGCGCAGACGACGGGGATGTTGCAGTAGTTCTTGATGTGCTCAACTTCCGCAAGGTTGCAGTTGTTCGGCATGTACTGAGGCGGATGCGCCCAGTACCAGGCGTCGTAGGTGCCGTTGTCGCAGTTGAGCATGTCGTAGCCGGCTTCCTCCAGTATCTTGACCGCGCGCTCGGACTCGGCCATGTCGCGGCCGAATTCCTTGAACTCCTCGCCCGGAACGCGCCCTGGAAGAAGTCTTTCGTCTTGGAGACGACGGAGTAGCGCAGGGAGACGGGGAAATCCGCGCCGGCCTCGCGCTTTATGGCCTTGACGATATCGGTGGCAAAGCGCAGGCGGTTCTCCAGCGAGCCGCCGTACTCGTCAGTGCGGTAGTTGAAGTTCGCAATGGCGAACTGGTCGAGCGTATAGCCTCGTGTACGGCGTGGATCTCGACGCCGTCAACGCCCGCCTCGCGCAGGAGCTTCGCGGTCTTGCCGAAGGCCTCGACGCTCTCTTTTATCTGCTCAATGGTCAGCGGCTTGGACTTGTAGTCCTGCTTCCAGCGGTTCGGCGTGTCGGAGGCGGAGGCACAGAGGTACTCGGCGTCCATGACCGGGCTGGCCAGCTTGCCGATGATGGGATGGTCAAGGCACATGCCTATCATGTCGGTAACAGCCATGGAACGGCCGCAGCCGGCGGCCAGCTGGATGAACAGCTTGGAGCCGGTCTTGTGGAACTCCTTCATGTACTCGGCCAGGGGCTTATATATGCTCTTGTTCTTATACAGCCAGCGGTTGCCCATGACGTCACGGACCCACTGCATGCCGGGCAGGACCAGGCCAACTCCGTTTCTGGCCTTCTCAAGCAGGAAGTACGCCGCTTCCTTGTCGAAGTGGCTGGGCTCCATCCATCCGAAGAGGGACGTGCCGCCCATGGAGCACATGACTATGCGGTTCTTTATCTCCACATTGCCGATTTTCCAGGGGGTAAACAGGGCATTATACTTTTGGTCCATGCAATACATCCTTTCCTGAACATCTTTTTAGAGTTGCAGTGATACCTCGCGCTGCAAGGCCGCGGGCATCCATTGTCACGGAGAAAAATGCCTCCGGCACCGCGGAAAAAAGGCTGATAAACCGCGGTTGACTGCGCCTTTTGGCGTTTTTCCCAACCGATGACACAGGTTGTCTGTAGTATAACATACATTTTCACAAAAAGCAACTGGATAAATGCCATTAACTTGGCAAACTTGGCGAAAACCTCTGTGCTCCCCTGGGACAGCCGGTCTGGAATAAGGCGGGCCGCGCGCTCATATAATATGCCACGACCTTTCGGGAGTGGTGTAAATGAGGACTGACATCGAGGAGCGCGCCGTCAGGCTCGCGGAGTACATTACCGAAAACCGCGCGACAGTCCGGGCCGCCGCCAAAAAATTCGGCGTCTCCAAGTCCACCGTACATAAGGATATTACCGAGCGGCTGGAGGGAGTCAGCCGGAGCTTTATTCTCAGGTGCGCTCGCTGCTGGAGCTCAACAAGGCCGAGCGCACATACGCGGCGGGATGGCTACGCGCAGAAAATACAAGGCATATGAAAAGAGACGGGGCCTCTTAGAGGCCCGTCAGACTTTTTGCGCCGCGGTCAGCAGCGCCTCGTACCAGCGTCCGGCACTTCCAGCTCGCCGCGCCCACGCCCCAGGGCGATGTCCGGTTTGTTCGCGCCGTGGTAGTCGCTGCCTCCGCTCGGCAGCAGCCCGAACTCCGCCGCTGCCTCGTCCGCCGTGCGTTCATCCTCCGGCTAAACAGCGGGTAGCGCGTCTCCATCCCCATGAGCCGCATTTCACCGCGCCGGGCAGAAAGCGGCGCAGCCCGGCTGCGTCCAGTTTCAGCAGCGGGTGCGCCAGCACCGGTACGGAGCCTATCTCTCTCAGCAGCGAGACGGCCTCCAGGGCGTCCGTCAACCGCGGAGGCTCATAGAAGCCCGCTCCAGGGGCCAGCAGAGTGCGAAAGGCGTCGTCTATGGAACTAGTATAACCCAGTCGGGTCAGCTCCGCGGCAAAGTGGGCGCGGTTGAGATAGCCGTCCGGGTTTGCCGCCCTCATGACTGCGTAGTCCAAGGCATAGCCCGCCGCTCGCAGACGGCGCTCCAGGGTCAGATTGCTCTCCTCCTTGCTCCGGCGCATCCGGGCCGTGAGCTCGCGCACGGCTTCCCAGCCGCGCTCAGGTATGAACAGACCCAGAATATGCAGCTCCGTGCCCTCGAAGACCGTGCTTATCTCCGTTCCCGGCACAGCGGCGGTGCGTCCGCCGCGCGCCGCCGCGAGGAAACGCGGCAGGCCGTCCACGTCGTTGTGGTCGCAGAGCGCCACGGCCGTAAGGCCCAGCTCCTGCGCGGCGGATACGAGCTCCTCCGGCGTGCTGGTGCCGTCTGAAAAGGTGGAGTGTGTATGCAGATCGCAGCTCATACGTCCATCACCCTATCTGCCGTAGATCCTGAGGCTCACCGCAGGCGGCCCCGGCGCGTCTCGCCCAGAGCGCCCTCAAAGCGGAAACGCCCCATTCCCCGCACGGAGACGATATCCCCAGGCTCCGGCTTTGCAGAGGACGAGCGCGCGGGCAGGCCGTTCACAAACACGCGCTCAGCCTCAAATAGCCGCGCGCTCTCCGCACGCGAGAGCCTGAAGGCCGCGGCCACGAGGGCGTCCAGCCGCTCCGAGGCGGCGGCGACTACGCTCTCCTCCGGTGGGGACGCCAGGCCCTCCGGAAGCGCCTCTGCCCGTGTTACTCGCACGGCGGCCCGGCGCACCTGATTGAGCTCCCGCTCAATTATACGCGCGGCGGCCTCCAGGCAGAAGGCATAGGCCCGCCCCTCTGCCAGGATGATGTCGCCCAAGAGGCCCCGGCGCAGGCCAAGGGCCATGAGAGAGCCAAGATAATCCCTGTGCGTCAGCTCCCCCGCAAATTTAGGTGCGGTCGGAGCTATTTCAAGACAGATCACCGGCGCCTCTCCGCCGCCGAACACTGCGACCCTGCGCTCGGCCTCCGGGTATCCGCCCTCGAACACGGCCGGCTCCGGCAGGCGCAGGCGCACGGCTTCCGCCTGTTCTCCGGGGCTGAGAAAGTCCGAGGAGGTCTGGATGCCCCGCTCAAACGCGCGGCGGGAGAGCTCAGTGAGTCGCTTTTTTGTGAGTTCCAATTCGTTTTCCATATAAGGCTCCTCTCCCCTGCCCGCAGTCATGCCGCGCGCGCCGCGGGCGTAGGCTTTACGGGAGGCGAGGTTTTTGCAGAATGTAATTTCCGTCGCGGCGGGGGCGCTCTGGGGCGCGCCCATGGCCCTCATGCTGGCCGGGGCAGGAGTTTTCCTCAGCCTCCGCTGCGGCTTTGTACAGCTCACGCACTTTCCGGAGGTCATGCGCCGGACTGTCGGCGCCGCGCTGCGTCCATCCGGGGCAGACAAGGGTTCTGTAACGCCCCTGCAGGCAGTCTGCGCCGCGCTGGCAGGGACGGTAGGCACCGGGAACATCGTCGGTGTCGCGCTGGCCATCTCACTCGGCGGGCCGGGCACGCTCTTCTGGCTATGGCTGACCGCCCTCTTCGGCATGGGAACGAAATTGCCGAGGTCACGCTGGCTGTGCGCTTCCGCGAGCGCGGAGAAGACGGCCAGTGGCGCGGAGGGCCCATGTACACGATAAAAAACGGCCTCGGCAAACGCTTCATGCCGCTTGCACGGGCCTTCGCCCTCTTGGAACGCTGGCGCCTCGGCATGGGCAGCGCCGTACAGGGCGCTGAGATCACGGGGCGCTGCGCGCACCCTCTCGATGGAGCTGCTGCCATCCGTCGCGGCGGAGGGGCGGGTCTTCGTCACTTGCAGCGGGGGCGCTGGTGGGCTGCGGCGGGCTGGTTCGTCCTCTCGGGCGGCATGGGCAGGCTTGGGCGCGTCTGCGAGGCGCTGGTCCCGGCAATGGGACTCGTCTACGTTCTAGCCTGTCTCGCAGTCATTGCTGCAAACGCCGGCAGGCTTGGCGGCGTTCTGCGGGAAATACTGGTCTGCGCCTTCCGCCCTGAGGCGGTATGCGGAGGGCTGAGCCTGCGCGCCTGCCTCGGCTGGGGCCTGCGCCGCGGCGTGTTTCAACGAGGCCGGCCTCGGCTCCGCCCCATCGCCCATGCCTCGACCAGCGAAAAGGAGCCGGTAAGAACAGGGCTTCTTCGGCGTCTTTGAGGTTTCGCTGACACGATGGTCGTCTGCACGCTGACCGGGCTCGCCATTCTCTGCTCCGGCGCGGCGATACCCTACGGCAGCCTGCCGGGCTCTCCGTCTGCGTCTCAGCTTTGCTGGGGTGCTCGGAGGTGGCGGCGCGGCGGCGGTGCTCGCGGCCTGCATGCTGCTGTTTTCCCTCTCCTCGCTCTTCGGCTGGGGCATGTATGGCCTGCGCTGCTGCGAATTCCTGCTCGGGCCTCGCGCGAGGGGCGCATACATGGCCATTTACGCCCTCTGCGCCGTCATGGGCGCGAACGGCGCCCGGGCCGCGGTATGGGAACTGGCGGACGTGCTCAACGCCCTCATGGCCCTGCCGAACCTCTGCTCGCTCCTGCTGCTCTCCAGTGAGGCCGCACGCCTGACGCGGGACTATTTTGCCCGCGAACGCGTTCTGCACGGCTGATTATATCCCATTTTCTCCTGTTTGTGAAGCGCGCGCCCCTTGCCTTTGGGCGCGCGCCGTGCGATAATATATGAGCACAGCAAAAACTGTTACGGAGGATGAGATATGGACTTCACAAGCGAGTACAGAGCCAAGCTTGGCACCCCGGAGGATGCGGCAAAGCTGGTCAAGAGCGGCGACTGGGTCGAATACGGCAACGGCACCACCTTCGCCGTCGAGTGCGACAAGGCCCTCGCCAAGCGCCGGGACGAGCTGTTCGACGTCAAGCTCCGCGGCCAGATAATGTACGGCCCCATTGAGGTCGTGGAATGTGACCCGACGGGCGAGCACTTCTGCTACAACGCCTGGCACTGCTCCGGCTACGAGCGCAAGCTGCTCGACCAGGGCCGGGCCTACTTCTCCCCCATGATCTTCCGCAATCTCGCCTGGTACCACAAAGAATTCCTGCACGTCAACGTCGCCTACGTCTGCGCGACGCCGATGGACAAGCACGGCTACTTCAACTTCTCCCTCTCCGCAGGCACGGCGCTCGACATGATAGGCCGCGCGGACGCCATCGTCATCGAGGTCAACGACAAGCTGCCCAAGATCTACGGCGCCTACAACGAGAGCATACACATCTCCGACGTCACCATGGTCGTCGAGTGCGAGCACGGGCCGGTCCCCACCGTTCCTGCCAAGAAGCCCTCGGCCGAGGACATCAAAATTGCTGAGAATATCATCCCCTTCCTCGTGGACGGGGCTACGCTCCAGCTCGGCATCGGCGGCACGCCCGACGCCCTGGGCTCCATCATTGCCCAGAGCGACCTCAAGGACCTCGGCATGCACACTGAGCTGTGCACCGACGGCTTCCTCGACCTATACAAGGCCGGAAAGCTCACCAACAAGCGCAAGAACATCTTCCCCGGCAAGGGCGTGCTCGGCCTTGCCACAGGCTCGCAGGAGCTCTACGACTGGCTGGATGAAAACCCCGGCGTCATTGCCCTGCCCATCGCCTACGTTAACGACCCGACGGTCATAGCCTCCATGGACAACTTCATCTCCCTCAACAGCTGCGTCTCCGTGGACCTCTACGGCCAGATAAACTCCGAGAGTGCGGGTCTGCGTCACATCTCCGGCACCGGCGGCAGGTGGACTTCCTCACCGGCGCGGCCATGTCCAAGGGCGGCAAGAGCTTCATATGCGTCGCATCCTCCGCGTTGCAAGGACGGGCGGCGTACCTCCAACATCGTGCCGCACTTCAACGGCGAGATCATAACCTCCCCGCGCAGCCAGGCCTATTACCTCGCCACGGAGCAGGGCGTCTTCAATATGGCCGGCCGCAGTACCTGGGAGAGGGCCGAGGGCCTCGTCTCCCTCGCTCACCCAGACTTCCGCGACGAGCTCATTAAAGCCGCCGAGGAGCAGCGCATTTGGAGAAGATCCAACAAGAGATAAGCCCAAAAACAGGACCGCCGCCCGACAGGGCGGCGGTTTTTTGACGGGCCGGTGACGCCGGAATTGCTTGCCGTCTGCATAGCAATATGGAAACACGGTAAAATACACACACAAACTTTTTGCGGACGGAGGTCACAAAAATGACGGACTACACCTTGACCATCCCCCGTATCGCGGCCTACGAGCGGCATTTGCTGAACGAGGAACGCAGCCGGGGTACCATCGAAAAATATCTGAGAGATGTAAACGCCTTCTCTGCCTGGCTGGGAGGCAGGCAGGTCACGAAGGAGCTTGCGTCGGAGTGGAAGGCACACCTGCTGTCGAGCGGCTACGCGCCGGTCTCGGTGAACGCCATGCTCTCTGCGCTCAACGGCCTGTTCCGCTTCCTCGGCTGGGATGAGTGCCGGCTGAAGTTCCTGAAGATCCAGCGCCGCCTGTTCCGCGACGGCCGGCGCGAGCTCACGAAAAATGAATACGAACGCCTCGTCTCCACGGCCTCGGCCCTTGGCAAAGAGCGTTTGGCCCTGCTCATGGAGCAGTTTGCGCCACGGGCATCCGAATAAGCGAGTTGAATCGCCTCACTGTCGAGGCAGCAAAGCGCGGCCGGGCCGAAATCTCGCTGAAAGGCAAGATACGCGAGATCCTCCTGCCAGGCAAGCTCTGCCGCAAGCTGCTAAAATACGCCAAAAAAGAAAAAATCGCCTCCGGCGCAATATTTCGCACCAGAAGCGGAAGGGAGATAAGCCGCCGTCAGGTCTGGACGGAAATGAAGGCCCTCTGCGGCGCCGCAAACGTGGAGCCGTCAAAGGTCTTCCCCCACAACCTGCGCCACCTTTTCGCCACTGCATTTTACCGCGCCTGCAAGGACATCGCACGCCTGGCCGACATCCTCGGCCATTCGAGCATCGAGACGACCAGGATATACTCGCCGTCCCCGGTTCGGAGTGCATGCGTCAACTGGACAGGCTCGGGCTGATATTGTAGGACAAAATCAACATTTTGCCGCATCTCCAACAGGGGCAGACCTGACAAAAAAGGCCAGAAAGAAAAAATGCGCCCAAATTGAGAGCAGATTTCTCAATTTGGGCGCGAGTTTTTAAAGACCGCAGAAAATTTGGCTCTGGGGTCTCTATTGTGATGTCAAAGTGATAAAACAAGCTTGCCAGAGTTGGAAGCATGTGCTACAATTTGCCTGATATGTACATCAACATAGCTGCACGGGTCCAGGTTCTTGGGCAAAATGTTGATTCTGTTACTTGGGGGTGATGAGCGTTTGCGGATGGGATCATCGGACCTTTGTCTTGAGACAGGGCGAAGTTTCTGATTGCGGCTAGTAATTTGCACCAAATTTCATTTGTGACGGTACAGTGACGAACCGCGATTTATTGCCGGAGCGTATGTCACTATAATTCTATCTGATAGAAGCACAGGGATAATTTATACAGGTCCGGAGCTCGCGGCAAAAAGTCTGTGCGGTACTTGGGGGGTGATATACGCTTGCGAAAGAGTTTATTGGACTTCTGCCTGGAAACAGGACGTGACGAGCTGCTCTCGCAATGGGACGAGCATCTGAACGGACCGCTGACCGCGGCGGACATCACATACGGCAGCAAGCGGAAGGTCTGGTGGCGCTGCGCCAAGGGGCACGAATGGCAGGCGTCCGGCGGGCTCCCGGACAATCAAGGACACCGGCTGCCCCGTCTGCGCCGGCAAACGGGTGTGTCCCGGGCGAAAATGACCTTGCCAGTCTCTTCCCAAAGTTTTGCCGTTCAGTGGCACAGGGAGAAGAACGGCGCCCTGCGTCCCGAGCAGGTAACGCCGAACTCAAACCGCAGAGTCTGGTGGCGCTGCTCGCTGGGTCACGAGTGGCAGGCCGTGGTGGCTGCGCGCACGTCGAACGGCAGCGGATGTCCCTACTGCGCGGGGAGGAAGGTGCTGACCGGCTTCAACGACCTCGCGACCCGCAAACCGCTGCTGGCAAAACAGTGCACCCGAAACTGAACGGAAGCCTGACGCCCGAAATGGTCACCCCAGGCTCCCACCGCAAGGTCTGGTGGCAATGCCCGGATGGTCACGTATGGAGGCCGTCATCTACTCCCGCTCCGGCCCTCAAAAAAGCGGCTGCCCCATCTGCGCGGGGCGGGACAGCAAGCGGTGGCTGGAAAAACGGGACTGTAAATGCATGATGACAAGCGGGTTAAGCCCCCGTCTCTCTCTGGTTTCAAAATTGAAATGAATAACGGAGGATGCTTTATGAAAAACCGATTGTTTACAATAATCCTGATGTTGTTCCTGAGCGTTGGAATACTATCTGCGGCGGCTCTGGCTGCGCCTTCGGCAGGTGGAACGGGTCTGACGGCGGATGACCCGATGGTGGTGCCGGCTGATGGGATGCTAATAAAAGGAACCACATATTATGGCATTAGCAAGACTTGGTTTGCAGAAATAAATCCTAACAAAGACACCATGTACTTCTCTGTCAAGGTACCTGGCAGCGTAACAAGCATAATAAAGGATGGTTTTATTGACTCTTACACCACTGAGAAGAAAAACAACGGTGCTGTTACCTATAATGATAATTTAGGCAGGTACAATATGGTCGCCATAGATTTTTCTGATGCGACCAGCCTGAGACTATCAATAGTCAGGCGGCCATGGGCTGCTCCTACCTATCCGGCGTACTCGATTTGTCCGACACCAAAATTACCACCCTTGGAAAGAGTGCTTTCAGAGGCTGCACCGGCCTGACCGGCGTGATTTTGCCTGCGACCCTCGAAGTTCTTGGCGACAGCAGCAACGGTTCCGGCTCCGTATTTTCCGGATGCAAGGGTTTGCAGTTCGTGCGCACAGCGGTGGTGACGAGGACGCTGTTTTTGAGCTGCCAAGCGGTCTAGAAATGATTGGCAGCCAGACTTTTCAAGACACTTTCCCAAAGGGCGCGAATTTGAAAATTCAAATCCCCGCCTCAGTTGAAACCATAGGTTCGCAAGCGTTTTACAGCAACAGCGCCTTTTCGCAGATCTATATAAACAGGAAAAGCGACTTATCCGGATATAATAAGAATGCTTTTAGGGCAAATTTCGCTGCTGACTGTCTGGTGATTTTCTCCGACGCGCTTGCATATTTGGACTTTCGCGAGCCTCCCACCCGGGCGACGCGCACCTTCCCTGTCCGTCTGGATTTTACGGAGAATGGAAATGTCGTTAGGACTGATTATAGCTGTTCGGCCAGAGCATACAGTACACGCTGAATCAAAACGACATTTGGGAAATTGACGATGGTTATGTGCTTCCACCCATCAGCGACTCGTCAACTGTGCCGGGTTATGACTCGGGCTGGAGGCTCCCAGAAGGCAAAGAGATTCTGACCAACACCTCAAAAGTCAGCGGAACGGCGTCTGTCGACGAGGAAAGCGGTCAGGGATATATGGTTGTCACCGTGGACAATAATACAGTGATTTCCAAGCCCACGGTGAAGTATTCGGTAAACGGCAGCGTGGTTCCGGACGCCGGTGTCGGTGTGCCGCAGCTTGAGGTCGCTGTGGGGCCGGGCAGCCCCGGCAGTGTCGGCGTACAGGTCACCCATCCTTGGCGACTGAGGAAGCCAAAAAGAGCGGAACCTATGTCTATTTCGAGTACTGCTGGTGGGATGAGATGGACGACGGCGTGAATGGGCCGCGGAGCAGGAAGAGCCTGAGCTCTTCTCCACATCCACAACATCCAGCAGCTACAACAGAGTTTTTACTGGCAAAAATGAGATACCGATACGCAGTTCAGCCGACGCCCGGACAGACGGGGATTACTACATGGTGGAGATATTTGGTTACTATGTAGAAAACGACGGGCCTCGCAAGCAGTACTATAAATCCAGTCACAACTTTATTGGCGCCAGCGACACCGCCACTGACGCGAGGAGTTATGTAATGAATGTGATTGCGACGGACGCGGTTACCGTCGACATCGTGCCCGCGGACATTACGGTTTATGTCGGCGGGAGCGGGTATGTCGGGGCGGTGGACGTAGACGGCGAGCCGCTTGGGGAGGATA
>ENA-OQEN01000418-OQEN01000418.1-human-gut-metagenome-genome-assembly--contig:-NODE-418-length-18686-cov-2.985937_pt1 | contig 18686 bp, 23 predicted proteins | sample MGYA00242791_ERZ504627 | MGnify/ENA primary metagenome ERZ504627 (study PRJEB26092, sample SAMD00036316) | human gut metagenome | host: Homo sapiens | study: EMG produced TPA metagenomics assembly of... | reverse complement strand
TGATGCATTTTTCTGTATCAATGATCCATCTGCACTTGGTGCTGCAGCTGCTATTAAGGCAGCAAATAAAACAGGCAAAATTGGTGTATATAGTATTGATGCCTCACCGGATGGAAAACAGGCATTACTGGATGGTGAATTTACAGCTGTTGCATGTCAGGTACCTGTACAGATTGCAGATTATTCTTTTAAGGAAGCTGTAAAGTATGTTAATGGAGATACTAAAATTGATGAGAAAAAGGTATATCTCGATTCGCATTTAGTGTCTAAGGATGAGGCTGAGAAAACTCTTAAAGAATGGCAATAATAAGGGAGAGTTATTATGGGACAGACAGTATTAGAAATGACAGGGATAAAGAAAAGCTTTGCGGGTATTTACGCTTTAAATGGAATTGACTTTTCTTTGGAACTGGGCGAAGTACATGCACTGCTTGGTGAGAATGGAGCAGGAAGTCAACATTAATTAAAGTGCTTGGCGGAATTTATCAGCCGGATTGTGGATTGATAAAAGTTAATGGAAAAGAAGTAAAAATTGATGGAGTCCCAGCAGCAAGAGCAAATGGTATAGGTATTATACACCAGGAAATAGTATTGGTGCCTTACCTTACAGTTGCACAAAATCTGTTTTTGGGAAGAGAAATTAGAACTAGACTTGGAACCTTGGATGAAGCGGAGATGAACGCAGGGCAGCAGATATGATCTCTGCCCTGGGGGTCAATATAAAAGCTGAAACAGTAGTTGAGAAGCTGACTATCGCACAACAACAAATGGTAGAGATTGTAAAAGCTGTATCGTTTAACGGAAAAATAATTGTTATGGATGAACCTACATCATCTCTTTCAAATGAAGAGGTGGAGCAGCTATTTGGAATTATTGAGAATCTAAGGAAGAAAAAAGTAAGTATTATTTATATTTCTCATAGAATGGAAGAGTTATTCCGAATATCAGATCGAATTACTGTTATCAGAGACGGAACATATGTAGGAACAAAAAAAAACTGTCGAGACGAATGCGAATGAATTGGTAGCAATGATGGTTGGAAGAGATCTTGATAATTTCTATGTAAGAGATTATTGCGATGTGGAACATGCTCCAATTGCACTTGAAGTAAAAAATCTATCACGTCAGGGAACATTTGAAGATATCAGCTTTTCGGTGCATAAAGGCGAGATACTTGGATTTGCAGGGCTGGTAGGCGCTGGAAGAAGTGAGATTATGGAAGCTGTTTTCGGAGCAAGACCATATGATGCCGGTCAGATTTTCCTGAGTGGAGATGAAGTGCATTTTAAAAATCCTATGCAGGCAATTAAATCAGGAATCGCATTGGTTCCTGAGGACAGAAAAAAACAGGGGCTTGTACTGGGAAACAGCGTTGCATTCAATTTAACTTTATCGAGTCTGCGTTTTTGTATGAATGGAATTGCTATCAGTGAAAAAAAGCGTGATTCGATTATTGAACATTATAGTAAAAGACTTAGGATTAAAGCAGCTTCTCCGGAGATTGAAGCAGGTAGTCTTTCGGGTGGAAATCAACAGAAGGTTGTACTTGGAAAATGGCTTGCAACAAAGCCGGATGTCTTGATTCTGGATGAGCCTACAAGAGGCGTAGATGTAAATGCCAAGTATGAAATATATACAGTAATAAATGAACTGGCAAAGGAAGGCATTGCAATTATTATGGTTTCAAGTGAATTGCCGGAGATTATCAACATGTGTGATAACGTTTGTGTTATAAGAGCAGGTAAGCTTGTTGGAAAGCTCGGAAAAGACCAGATGAATCAGGAAGAAATTATGAAGTATGCTGCAGGAGGCGTAGAGTAATATGAGTGAGAAGAAAAGAGAAGTAAATGCATTTGGAAAAAGAAATCCATTCACTTCAATTATAAAAGGCAATATAGGAATTATTGCAGTATTGATTATTATGTGCGTAATAGTGTCAATTGCAACGGATAAATTCCTTACAACCAATAATATAATTTCTGTTTTAAGACAAATTTCAATAAATACATATATCGCACTGGGAATGACACTCGTAATTATACTGGGACACATTGATTTGTCGGTTGGTTCAATTGTTGCGATGTCGGGAACCCTTACGGTTGGACTTACTGTAAATCAGGGAATGCCACTTATAGTAGCAATAATTATTGGATTGGTAGTAGGAACTCTTGCTGGATTTATCAGTGGATTTATAGTATCTCATTTTAAGGTACCTGCATTTATTATTACAATGGCAATGATGAATATTGCAAGTGGTATTGCATATGTGTATACAGGTGGACAGTCTACACGTATTACAGATAAGATGTTTATAGCTATAGGTACAGGATATTTGTTTAATGTAATTCCGCTTCCGGTAGTATATATGGTAATTTTGATTGCAATATTCAGTTTCCTTTTAAGCAAAACTAAATTTGGAACTTATGTATATGCAATTGGAGGAAACAGGGAAGCTGCAAGATTATCCGGTGTTCCTATTAAAAAAATAGAAATTATTGTATTTACGCTTTCAGGTGCGCTTGCAGCCTTCGCAGGACTTGTTCTTTGCTCAAGAATGTATTCAGGACAGCCATCAGTAGGAAGTGGATATGAATTGGATGCAATTGCCGCATGTGTACTTGGTGGAACATCAATGACCGGAGGAAAGGGCAGGATAAGTGGAACTGTATTTGGTGCAATGGTAATTGGAATTATTTCCAATGGATTAAATCTGATAGGAGTTTCATCTTATTGGCAGCTAATTATTAAGGGTCTGATTATTGCATGTGCAGTTCTGCTGGATTGTCAGAAGGATAAAATAGCGTTGTTAAAAAATAAGGTAAGGGCTGCAAAATAAATTGGAAAGGAAATCTGTTCGTTTTTTACAATACACAGAAAGATAAGCAAATGGAAATTTTTCGTAAAATGTCTTTCGCGGATTCTACGGGAGATGCAATTCCGTTTTACCACGAAGGAAAATATCATATTTTTTCACTTACATCTCCACCGGGAACGACCGTCTATCCGGAGAGACTGCGTACAACCTGGAGCCATAGTATATCGGATGACTTAGTGCATTGGCAGGAGCTTCCGACGGCATTATATCCGGGGGAAGGAGATGAACCGGATGCTTCTGGAGTGTGGACCGGTTCAGTAATATATGGTGAAGGACAATATCATGCATTTTATACAGGATATTGTCTAACAGCGGAGTTTCAGCAGACCATATGTCACGCAACAAGCGATGATGGAATAACGTGGACAAAAGATATCACAAATCCTGTTATTACTCCGATGACAGAGCTTTATGAAAAACTTGATTGGAGAGATCCGTATGTTTTTTATAATGAAGAAGATGAAAATTATTGGATTTTGATTTCAGCGAGAAGACTTGATATGCCGGTTACACGAAGGGGCTGTATAGTGCTGTACCGTTCAAAGAATTTAAAGGATTGGACGTATTATGGACCAATATATTCACCGGGGCATACAAATTGTCCGGAATGTCCGGAAATGTACAAGATGGGAGGTCACTGGTATTTGTCTTACTCAAGATTTTCAGAGTTTGTAAATACAATATACCGTGTATCAGAGTCTCCTTTTGGTCCATGGAGAAAACCTAAAAAGGATGGTATTGGTGGAAGACGCTTTTATGCTGCTAAGTCAATGCAAAATGATGATGGAAGACGTTTTTATTTTGGATGGGCGCATGATCGTGCAGAGCAGAGTGACAAAGGTGAATGGTATTGGGGTGGAACATTTTGTATTCCACATGAAGTGGTGCCAACCGAAAATGGAGAGTTAAATGTAAAGTTACCATGTGAATATGAGCATATATTTGATAAAGCTGTTAATTGGAAATATATATCAGTTCTTGGAAATGCAAAAGATTATGGTGAAAAAACTATAACATTGAATGCGTTGGAAAGCTGTTCATATGGATTTTTGAGACATACGGAAGAAAGCTATATGCTGACATGCAAAATAGTACCAAGAGAAACATATGATACGTTTGGTATTCTTTTAAAGTCTGATAAAGAGGCAAGTGGATGTTTATTTCTTGAATTTGACAAAGCAATGCAAAGGGTCTCATTTTTAAATCTTCCGATGGGAGTGGATCCATTTTGGGTGCAGTCGTGTCAGGCGGTTCCACCGGCAACCGAGCCGGGACCGGATGGGGTGCGTGTTTGTGAGAAAACAATGCAAATTGAAGACGGAAAGGCAATAGACGTAAAGATTATTGTGGATCATGACATGATAGAGGCATTTATTGATGAACAGATAGCGTTCACATATAGAATATATGCCAAACCGGAATTTGAAACTGGTATAATTGCTCAGGATTCAAATGTTGAATTCTATAATTTAAGCATTTCCGGAAAATAATTGCGAATGGGAGAGACATGGATGGAAAAAGAATATGATATAGTTGCGATGGGAGAATTATTAATTGATTTTACACCGGCAGGAGTTTCAGAAACCGGCATGTGTCTTTATGAACGTAATCCGGGAGGGGCACCGGTAAATATGCTTACTGCAGCAGCTAAAGCAGGATTGAGAACAGCCTTTATAGGCAAGGTTGGAAACGACATGCACGGTAAATTTTTAATAGAAGCTGTTGAAAATCAAAATATTAATAGCGATGGAATTATATTGGATGATAATGTATTTACTACACTTGCATTTGTAAATCTTACAAAAGATGGAGAAAGATCATTTGCGTTTGCAAGGAAACCAGGAGCAGATACAATGATAGGGTACAAGGAAGTCGATACGGAATTATTACAGAATACAAAAGTTTTTCATGTGGGTTCACTCTCTCTTACTGATGAACCTGCACGTTCCACTACATTCCAGGCAGTAAAATGTGCAAAAAATGCAGGTGCAGTTATATCATATGACCCCAACTACAGGGCGCCTCTTTGGAATAATGAGAAGACTGCTATAGAACGTATGCGTTCAATGCTTCCGTTTGCAGATATGATTAAATTGTCCGATGAAGAAACTGCTTTACTTACGCCATACGAAAATCCGGATGAAGCAGCAAACTATTTATTAGACCATGGAATAAAAATAGTTGCAGTGACACTCGGAAAAGAAGGGGTGTTAATATGTAATAGGAAGGATCATCAAAAGGTAAGTGGTTTTTCGAGTCAAGTAGTAGACACTACAGGAGCAGGGGACTCATTTTGGGGTGGATTTATGTCTCAATTTGTAAAAAGCAAACTTAACCCTGAAGATTGTTCTATGGAAGAACTAAAAAAATTTGCAAGGTATGGAAATGCAGTAGCAAGCCTGTGCATAGAAAAAAAAGGAGGAATATTGTCAATTCCTGAAGAAAAAGAAACTTTTAAACGTTTACAGCTAAGTGTGTGAAAAACAATCGTAGTGCAGAACCGTCTTGAGCACACAATCAACAACCTCGACAACGTAGTTGAGAATACTACATCAGCTGAGTCTCGTATCCGTGATACAGATATGGCAGAAGAGATGGTTAACTACAGCAAGAACAACATTCTTGCTCAGGCTGGACAGTCTATGCTTGCACAGGCAAATCAGTCTAACCAGGGTGTACTTTCACTCTTACAGTAATCATCTACAATTTAATGTTGTACAAAGCAGGAAGAGCTCGAAAGGGCTCTTCTTGTTATACACTTCGTAACTGTTCAGTACCTTCACAGTTGCGAGCCGCAAGCGCATTAGAATCAGCTGCGCTGATGGGCGCTTGCTCCTACATAATATACGTTTTCTTACGAAATATGCGGTACCGCATATTTCTGTACTGAATAGTTTCTGCACTTCTTTCTTTTAGCATGAAAATGTACGATTATTTATTCCCGAATAAATTGCAGACACCCCCTGTGAAGTAGTATAATAACAACAATTAATACAGCTAATTGCACAAACTGGAATTGGCGATAAGCATGAAAAGAGGTTTACACTATGGACGTAAGAAAAATGAGAAATGAATTACTGGGAAAGCGCCTTGTGGCTGCGCTTGAGTCGCGCAACATGGAGGCTTATTATGTAGAGACAAAGGAAGAGGCTGTTAAGAAGGCACTGGAGCTGATTCCAAAGGGAAGCTCAATCAATATGGGCGGTGCTACATCGGTGAAGGAATGTGGTCTGTATGAGGCGCTCTCAAACGGAGAATATCAGTTTTATGACAGGGACAAGGTGTCTACGCAGGAGGAGAAGCAGGAGATAGCGTTAAAGGCATTTACATCGGATTATTTCCTTGGAAGTGTCAATGCGATGAGTGAGGATGGCGTATTTATCAATATTGACGGAAATGCAAACCGCGTGGCGGCATATGCTTACGGACCGAAGCATGTGCTTCTTATAGTAGGCATGAACAAGGTCGTAAAGACCGAGGCAGATGCTATGAGCCGTGCGAGAAATGAGGCGGCGCCAATCAACGCACAGCGCTTTGGCATCGACACACCTTGCTCCAAGAACGGCACCTGCTTTGACTGCAAGAGCCCGCAGTGTATCTGCTGTCAGATTCTGACCACACGCTTCTCAAGGGTGAAGGGACGTTTCCAGATTATTCTTGTGGATGAGAATTTGGGCTTTTAATATGTGAATAGCCGGAAAGGAAATATACGAAATGGGATATTTAATCAGTGAGACAACAAAAGAGGAACGCGAGGCAATTGTGGCTGAGTCGCTTGGCAATATCGAGGCCACCTGCGATGGCTGCATGTCGGGGCTTGCCGAGATGTATCAGGACTATATTGACGGAAAGAAGGAGCTTCGTGAGATAAATATGGAGTTCAATGCCAGGTATGTGCACGGAGAGGATATGCCGGGGCGAAGCGGCTGTGGATATAAGTAATGTGAAGCGGCTTGGGATAATTACCGAAGCTTAATGATATCAGGGAGACGCAGATGATTTCATGCAGGGATGTTAACAATTTACAAATGGACGGAATGGAGCTTGTGGCGGGAGCAGCAGGGCTTGACCGGATTGTGTCATGGACGTATCTGGTGCAGACAAAGCCTTATAAGGATCATATGAATCCGGGCAACTTTGCGCTGCTTGTGGTAGATTACAAGAGATTTTCCATGGACGAGGCATATGATGCCATGGTTGAGCTGAATGAGCTGGGGATATCGGGCTTTGCGATTTCGGTTGTGGAGGACAGGGAAGAGACACCACAGAGGATGAAGGACAAGCTGATGAACTCAAGCTGCCGTTGTTTTATATCCGGTGGGAAGGAGCTACTTTTGTAGATATTGCGCAGAGCGTCGGAGAACTGCTTTTAGAGACCAGTGTGGATAATAAAGAACCGGGGACTACCTGTACAATCTGCTCTTTGGATACGAGGTAAATGATAAGTATATAGAAAAGATTTCTGCACAGCTTGGTCTGACCTTTGACCGGCCGTACAGAGTGGGAATCATCGTGATAGACCGCAAATACGGAGTGAATCTGGAGCAGGACGAGCACACATATACATACTATACCGACTGCCTGAACCGCGAGGTTATCCATATGAAGAAAACGCCTATGTATATGAGGTTTTTAAACAAATTTGTGCTTCTTTTTGAGGAGACAAAGGATATGGAGACAGAGCATCAGATTGAAAGGATACTTGGGGACTTAGACAGTCGTGCACCATTTGCAGGACTCATTCACAGCACATGCATACTCGGTGCTGCATACAGGAAGCCTGCGGATTTTGGCAAGAGCTATCAGGAGGCGAAAAATCTCATCCCCAAAAAGGATATTTTACCCAATCCGACCAACAAGAAGGTAATCAGTGCCAGCTCCATGGGCATATACAAGTATATGTTCAACAGTGGAAATCAGCAGGAAATCATGGATTATTGCAACGAGAAGCTAAAGCGGCTTGAGATGTATGACAATGCAAACGGCTCGTTTCTCATAGATACGCTGCTCAATTACTATATGTGTGGCTTTAATGTCCAAAAAACGGCACAGATGATGTACGTTCATCGTAATTCCCTGCAATACCGTCTGAAAAAGATAGAAGAAATACTGGAAATCAGCCTTGATGACTCGATGGAATATCTGGATGTAGTTAATTGTATTCTTGTAAAAAGGCTTATGTTTAATTAGTTACTGTAAAAATGCACAAACAAATTGTGCAAAATTAACATTGCAAAGCTGCTTCATTAAGTTTATTATACGAACTAAGCAAAGGCGCTGGAGAAAAACTCCGGCGCCTTTTCGTATTTCAATAATCAAGGAGGAAAAGCTTATGATGAAGAGAAGTAAGAGATTTGCAGCATTGATATTGACAGGTGTAATGGCAGCGACAACATTGTTTGGATGTGGTTCGTCATCAGGAGGAGCTGCTTCAGATAGCTCAGCGGCAGACAGCTCATCAAAGAAGGTTTTAAAGGTTGGTATGGAATGTGCATATGCTCCATTCAACTGGACACAGGATACAGATACCACACCGGACGGCAGCAAGGCAGTCAAGATAGCAGGCTCTGATTACTACGCATATGGCTATGATGTAGCAGTGGCACAGAAGCTTGCAGACCAGATGGGAATGGACCTTGAGGTACATAAGGTTGAGTGGTCATCAATCGGTATCTCACTCGATGCAGGAGATTATGACTGTATCATCGCCGGTATGGGAAAGACAAAGGAAAGAGAAGCATCATACGCATTCACAGAGCCTTATTACTATAGAAACAACTGTATCGTTGTTAAGAAGGGCGGCAAGTATTCAAATGTAAAGGGGCTTTCAGATCTCGCAGATACAGGCTGCAAAGTAACGACACAGCTTGGAACAGGCTGGATTCCACTTTTAGACCAGATAAAGGGTGCTGAGCAGTCAGGAAACTTTGAGACTACATCAGAGTGCTTCCTCGCAATATCAAACGGCAGCGCAGATGTATGTGTAATCGATGTTCCGACAGCAGAGTCAGCAGCACTGACAAATGATGATTTACAGATTATCGAGCTGGATGAGAATGATACATTCACAGGTGATGATGAAATGGTAAATGTATGTATCGCAACAAGAAAGGATGATACAGCACTCAGAGATAAAATCCAGGATGCCATGAATGCAATCGGCTGGAATGACAAGGCAAAGATGGATGAGCTGATGGATCAGGTTCTGACACAGCAGCCGGCAGCCAACTAGTTGTTAGAGATTTATCTGATTCACGAAAAGATGAAAGACTGTGGGATGATGTTATATCGCATCATCACAATAGTCTGATAAACCGGCGTAAGCTGGGGATTAGAGAGATAAAAGTGAGGTAGCAGTATGATGATAAGTAATCCAAGTAATTCGTTAGAATGGATGATATTTCTGGCGCAGAAATATTCAAGCATGTTTATCAAAGGAACCTGGCTTACGCTGTACATATCGGTAGTTGGTACATTGCTTGGCTTCGTATTGGGATATATCGTAGGCATAGTAAATGATGTAAAGCTTAACGATGGCGACAACATCGTAAAAAAGGTCCTTATCCGTATAGTAAAGGTGATATTTACAGTTTATGTTGAAGTATTCAGGGACACACCAATGATAGTTCAGGCGATGATTGTGTACTATGGAATACGCCAGATGGGCTATGAAAACCTGACACCTGTATTTGCAGGTATTCTCGTAACTGTATTAAATACAGGTGCCTACATGGGAGAGACAGTCAGAGCAGGAATCGGTTCAATAGATATGGGACAGCGCGAGGGCGCATGGGCCATGGGAATGTCACCGTTTAAGACAATGCTCTATGTAGTTTTGCCGCAGGCATTCAAGAACATCATTCCTGAGATGGCAAATACATTCCTTTTAAATCTGAAGATGACATCAGTACTCAATGTTATCGCTGTGCAGGAGCTTTTCATGGCTGCCAAGACAGTCGGTGGAAACTACTACAAGTACTTTGAGTCATATCTGGTTATCGCGGTAATTTACTTTGTACTTTGCTTTGTATTTGATAAGCTCTTCAAGCTGATTGAAAAGAAGCTGCAGGGCAAGACAGACTATGCACTCGCAGTTGAGTACATGGACAATGAATAGGAGGCACAATATGAGTGAGACAGTAATTTCAATTAAGGATTTAAGCAAATCATTTGGTGATCATGAGGTACTTAGAAAGATTGATATTGATGTGCATTCCGGCGAGGTCATCTGTATTGTGGGCTCCTCAGGTTCGGGAAAATCCACACTGCTTAGGTGCATCAACAAGCTTGAGAAACAGACCTCAGGAAAGATTTTATATCACGATAAAGAGGTCAGAAATGTACAAAAGGATATCAATGATTACCGTTCAAAGGTGGGAATGGTGTTCCAGTCCTTCAATTTGTTCAACAATATGACAGTGCTCCAGAACTGTATGCTTTGTACAAGAAGGGTGCTTCATCTGCCAAAGCAGGAGCCTTTGACAGGGCAATCACGCATCTGAAGGCAGTCGGCATGGCTCCTTATATCAATGCAAAGCCATCGCAGCTATCAGGAGGACAGAAGCAGCGAGTTGCTATTGCCAGGTCACTCTGTATGAACCCGGAGGTGCTTTTGTTTGATGAGCCGACCTCGGCGCTTGACCCTGAGATGGTCGGAGAGGTGCTAAATGTCATGAAGGACTCGCGAGGACAGGACTTACGATGATAATCGTCACACATGAGATGGCATTTGCCAGAGATGTTTCTACAAGAACTATTTTCATGGACTCAGGATATGTGGCAGAGGATGCAGCACCGTCAGAGCTGTTTACAAATCCTAAGAATCCAAGAACAAGAGAATTCTTAAGCAGATATCTGGCAGGCTAGATATGGTTGGCATTCAGAAGGAGGAAATGATAAATGGATAATTTTGTAGTAACCTTTGCCAGAGGATTTGGAACAGGCGGAAAAGCAATAGCATCACAGCTGGCAAAAGAGCTTGGAATACACTGTTATGAGAACCGTATTCTGACTCTTGCAAGCCAGCTGAGCGGACTTGACGAGAATGTGTTTCAGGAGGTAAATGAAAAGCTGCGTGAAGAGGGCGGATTTACGAGCTTTTTGCGAGGGCTTCCAAGAGCAAAGGGATATATATCAAGAAATGAGAAGTTCAAATCAGATGACAGGCTCTTTGAGTATCAGAGCCAGATTATCAACGAGCTTGCAGACAAGGAATCCTGCGTCATAGTAGGAAAATGTGCCGACTATGTATTAAAGAACCGCCCAAATGTGGTGAGCATATATATTGAGGCACCGCGTGCATTCTGTGTGGAGCGTACCATAGCCAATATGGGGGTGACACCGGAGGTGGCAAATACCACTATTGAGAGAACAGATAAGTTCAGGGCAGATTATTACAAGTACTATACACACGGAAACTATTGGACCAATCCGGTGAACTACGACCTGACACTAAACAGTGAGCGTGTCGGTGTGGAAAACTGTGTGAAAACGATAGAGCAGTATCTGATCATAAAGGGCTTTATAAAGGCTGATATGATTAAGCCGGTGGGAGAGCTCATATAAAAAGTATATAACAAAAAATTGCAGCTCGTGTATCGAGCTGCAAATTTTATTATTATATAGATATGTCTATCCAAGCAAAGCCTTATCAGAAGCAAATTCCTCGCCGGAAACCTCCTCAAACTTCATGAGCAGATCCTCCACAGTGAGGTTTTTCTTTTCCTCGCCTGAGATATTAAGGACAACCTGTCCGTTATTCATCATGATGAGTCTGTTGCCGTGAGCGATGGCATCACGCATGTTGTGTGTGACCATCATGCTGTCAGGCTGTTCTCCTTGATGATTTTGTCTGTGAGAGCGAGCACCTTTGCAGCTGTCTTAGGGTCGAGAGCTGCGGTGTGCTCATCCAAAAGCAGTACCTTCGGCTTCTGGAGTGAAGCCATGAGCAGTGTAACAGCCTGACGCTGTCCACCTGAGAGCAGACCAACCTTTGAGGTCATTCGATCCTCGAGTCCCAGGTCAAGCTCCTTTAAAAGCTCGTGGAAACGCTCCTTTTCAGCCTTTGTGATGCCCCAGCCAAGACCACGGCGCTTTCCGCGGCGCGCTGCAAGTGCGAGGTTTTCATCAATCTGCATGGTTGCGGTAGTTCCTGTCATTGGATCCTGGAACACACGTCCCAGAAATGATGCACGCTTGAACTCAGGAAGTCCTGTGACATCCACTCCATTGATGAGAATTGAACCATCGTCAACAGGCCATGTGCCTGCAACGGCATTGAGCATGGTCGATTTTCCGGCACCGTTTCCACCGATAACAGTGACGAAATCGCCCTCCTCAAGCTTTAGGTTTACACCATTAAGGGCATGCTTTTCATTGATTGTGCCCGGATTGAAGGTTTTATGTACGTTTCTAATCTCTAGCATTTATTTGCCCTCCTTTGCGTTAAGTGCTGCGGCAGAGCGTTTGCCGGCCTTTTTGAAGGAGGCCTTGCTCTTGCCTTTCAGGTAAGGCACTGCAAGGAAAATTGCCACGATGATTGCAGTGAAGAGCTTTAAGTCATCACTTGGCATCTGCAGCCACAGAACAATTCCGATTACAATGTAGTAAACAATTCCACCAAATATGACAAAGATAAGCTTTCCCATGAAATTCATGTGCTTTCCGAGGATTGCATCGCCGAGCACCTCACCGATGATAACTGCGGCAAGACCGATGACGATTCCACCACGGCCCATGTTTACATCGGAAAAGCCTGAGTACTGTGAAAGCAGACCGCCTGAGAGCGCTACAATTGCATTTGAAAGCGCAAGACCGATGAGCTTCATGTTGTCGATGTTGATACCCTGAGCCTTGCTCATTGCAGGGTTGCAGCCTGTGGCACGGATAGCAGAGCCCTGCTCTGTTCCGAAATACCAGTAAAGCACCGCGATAATTACAACTGAGAAAATCACACCGACAATTATCGCATGTGTCAGGTTACGTGATGAAAGCACCAGATTATATTTATCTGCGCTAAGTGCCTGGTTGGCGTGGCGCTGCATGATATTTAAGTTGATAGAGTATAGAGCTATCTGTGTAAGGATTCCTGCCAGAATCGGAGGAATGCCGAGCTTTGTATGTAAGAGACCTGTGCAGAGTCCTGCGAGCAGACCGGCAATACATGCGCAAAGCAGTGAAACCCAGATATTGTAGCCGTTAATCGTCATCATAACGGTTACGGCACCACCTGTTGCAAATGAGCCGTCAACCGTCAGATCGGCGAAGTCCAGCAGTCTGAAGGTGATATAAACACCGAGTGCCATGATACCCCAAATCAGACCCTGGGCTATATTGCCCGGAAGGGCATTGGTGAATGCAACCGGATTTAAGGTTGCAAAATAATTCATTAGAATCATTTTATTAAATACCTCCATAGTGCAGCTGTTTATTCAGCTGAGATTTCCTCATAGCCGTCCGGAACTGTGATTCCAAGCTCCTTGGCGCGGTCCGGAAGGTACTCCTTAGTGAACTTAGGAGCGCTCTTAACTTCCATAGTTTTGACGTCTGTACATTTACAAGGATATCGTAAGCCATCTCACCTGTTGTGTATCCAAGGTCATAGTAGCTGATAGAAAGTGTTGCCACACCACAGCCCTTAGCGATTCCTTCCTCGCCGGCGAAGATAGGTTTCTTAGCCTGTGAAGCTACATTGTTGATAGCCTCTGTACATGAAGCAGCAGTGTTGTCAGTTGGGATGTAGATTGCATCAGATGCATCACATGCGCTCTGTGTTACTGCAGCAACATCATTTGAATCAGAGAAGGTGTACTCTTTTACAGTGTATCCCTCGTCCTCAAGGTATTTGGTAATAGTTGTTGACTGGTAGATACTGTTTGGCTCAGATGAGCAGTAGATGATACCGATGTTCTTTGCATCCGGGAAGAGCTCCTTGATGCATTTAGCCTGCTCATCGAGTGGAGCGAGGTCTGTAGTACCTGAAATATTCTTTCCTGTAGTGCCTGACCAGTCTGACATATCAAGAGCTGTAGCGTAGTCTGTGATAGATGTTCCGAGAATCGGAATAGAGTCTGTGGCTGCTGAAGCGGCCTGAAGAGCTGCTGTGGCATTTCCAAGGATAAGGTCATAGTCGTTTGTGACGAACGTGGTGCAGATTGTAGAGCATGTAGAAGCATCTCCTGCGGCATTCTGCTCGTCAAATGAGACCTCGTCTCCGAGCTTGTCCTTTAATGCGTCTTTAAAGCCCTTTGTAGCGGCATCGAGAGCCTCGTGCTGTACGAGCTGGCAGATACCTACCTGATATTTGGCATCTGAGTTCTTACCTGACTGTGTGCCACTGTTTGCTGAACCGGAATCTCCACATCCGGCAAGTCCAAGAACCATTGTTCCTGCAAGAACAAGTGAAGCTAAAATTTTAGATCTCTTTTTCATGATAATTCCTCCTTTTATCAGCGCTTTAAAGCGTTGATGTATCAATTAGGTAAATTATATTCACTTATTAATGAGAAGTCAAGAGAAGATGAGGAAAAAGTAGGGTTTAATATATATAAATGATGGATAATAGGCTATAATTGAAAATAAACATAGTATCAACAAAACAGTAAAGGAAGAAAACACTTTGATAAATATAGCTATATGTGATGATGATTTAGTCTTTGCGTCAAAAATAGAAGCAATGCTTTTACAGATTTCTAAAAAGCAGATGATAAAAATGAATATAGAAGTTTTTTCTGACGGAAGTGAGTTATGGGACGATATAGCATTCGGGAAAAATAAATATGAGCTGTTATATCTGGATATTGAAATGGTCAGGATTAATGGTATAGAAGTTGCGCGAAAAATCAGGGAAAATGATGCGGATGCAATTTTGATATACATTTCCGCATATGACAATTATTTTATTGAGTTGTTTGAAGTAGAGCCATTTAGGTTTATAAAAAACCGGTGGATGATTATATTTTTGAAGTGTATTTTAATAAAGCCTACGAGCGGATACTTAAGGATGAAACATATTTTGAATATCGTTTTAATAAAGCAGATTATAAGATACCGATAAATAACATCTCATATTTTGAAAGCTCAGGAAGACTTATAAATATAATACATATGGACGGAAAAGATAAATTTTATGGAAAGCTTAATTATGTTGAGAAACAATTAGGCGATAGTAAAATTCCGTTTCTGAGAATTCACCAGTCATATCTGGTAAATTACAGATTTATATGTAAGATAAGTTTCTCTCATGTTACTTTGCGTGATGGTACGGTTTTACAGATCAGTGAAGACCGGCAAAAAAAGATCAGGGAACAATATAATAATCTGCTTGTGGGAGATTTTTTAGATGAATGAAATATTATTTTATTTGATTTCAACAAGTTTATTTTTGGTGATAATAAAAGAGGCAATGGGGATATTCTTTGTAAAAAAAGATTTGCCTTTTTCATTTTCATTGATTGTTTGGATAGTATTTTTAGCGGTGGATATTTGCGGGACTGAGTATATTGCACAGCCATTTTTGCTTCTTATATTAGAAATCGCTACAAGCCTGTTTTTTTGTATACTGCTTTATTGTGGAAGCATAATTAAAAAATAGTATGCGTAGTAATTATCAATTTACTGGGGATGATATCAGAGGTTGTTGTTGGTCTGGTATTTATTTTTTAGATATAAGATATACACAATATCAGATAGCTGGTTCACTCATATCAAAACTTGTATTGCTTACCATATTAAGAGTGTTGAAAGCATTGAAACACAGCAGCTTGAAGAGGAAAATTCCATTTTCATATTGGTGTATGTTGTTTTCTATACCTATGGGAAGTATTTTTATTTTGAATACTCTTTTTATGCTTTGCGAAAAATCAGATGATAAAAATGCTGCTGTTTTTTGTCTGATTTCATCAGGAATAATCTTAGTGTTAAATTTTATGATATTTAAGATATATGAGGAATTGGCGGAGAAGTTGGAGTTAAAGAAACAACAGGCAATTTTTGATAAAGAAATAGAATTGTGTAAAGAGCAACTTCAGGAACGGGAAGTGGCAAATTTAAATATCAGAAAGCTCAAGCATGACATTGAAAATCATTTAATGTGTATAAGAGAGTACGCGGTGCGAAAAGAGTTTGAAGGTGCAATAGACTATATTGATGACATATTAAATGGAGAGAATTATCTGAAAAATAATTCAGAAATTAATACCGGAAATATAGTAGTTGATACTCTTTTAAATTACAAAAAATCTGTTATGGAGAAATCAGACATAAAGCTGAATTTACGTATTGAAATTCCACAGAAACTTAGATTTAATGATGCGGATATTTGTGTGATACTTGGCAATTGTCTTGATAATTCAATTGAAGCAGTCTGCAAACTTGATGATGTTAGTAAAAGAGAGGTTAATGTAGATCTGGTATACAGAAAGAAAGGCCTGCTTATCAGGATTTCTAATCCGTTTTCAGGAGACATAAAAAAGGATACTAATGGAAATCTGGTCACAACAAAAGCAGATAAAGAAAATCATGGAATGGGCTTATGCTCTGTAAAAAATGCTGTTTGTAAATATAATGGTGCAATGAATATTTCAACGGATAATAGTATGTTTAAGGTACAGATATTACTATATTAAGGGAAAAAATACATCTAAAACCGTATTTTTTACATGGAGAAGAGAGATGGTCATAATATCAACTATATTTATTATATGATGAATAAAAAAGTAATTATTATAACCATTGTAGTACTGGCGATTTTGGAAAGTGTGATATTTTTTTATAAACAGAATGCAGAAAATAGCAAAAAAAAATATTCAGAACTCGATAGAGAGTGAGGTTGTGTTAGCGAGTTCTAAGGAGGGCTATAATTCGCTAGTGGTATATCAGCTTAATAATGCACTAATTGTAAGTGCAGAATCGGAAGCAGCATTTTTTGATGGAGTACGGTATGAGGTAGAAACACAAGGTAATGTGGATTCAAGTGATATAGATATTGTATGGACGAATATAGGTGGTGGTACAGAAAAAACCGAGGATAACGATCTGATTATAGCAGAAATAAAAATATCAGAAAATGGTAAATTAATATCCGATACTAAAATTAATTTTGCGAAAAAGGCATTTGATGCGCTTGAGGATGTTCTTAAAAGCAATAAGAGATAAATAATATCAATTTAAGATTTGGGCGAAGCAGTAATGTATGCCCTTTGGAGGGCTAAAATTAAACCACCACTTGAAGTGGAGTTTGCGAACTTAGAATTATCTCAACATTAATAAGAAGGGAGAATTTCATGCTGAAGAACAAATATATCCAGAAAATTTTAGTTAGTTTGTTTGTGGTTATATGTATTGCTGCAATCAGTTGTGTTATGTATTTTAAAAGTAATATTAAAGATAGTCCGGATGTAAATAATAAGGTCGTTGCTGAGACCGAGCAAAATCAGACAGAAAAACTTAAGGATATTTCCATCAACATTTCAAATCATTATATTACGAATACGGGTGATCCGGGAAATCTGTACAGCATAGATGAAAATAACGTTTTGTGGGGCTATGGGAATAATGAATGGGGACAGCTTGCACAGGGGAATCGTGATTATGATGTACATAGTGAAAAGGTAAAGATTGCAGAAAATGTTGTGCATGTAGATTATTCCAGAGAGGGTTTTGCGATTTATCTTACAAAGGATAATAAGCTATATGCATTTGGACATGCAGGAAAAGGTACTGAGGAATTCAGTAAGAGATATGGTTATGATAAGACAGCGAAGCTTTTTGATAATAATTATTATGTGGATACACCATGTCTTATCATGGAAGATGTGAGATATGCAAGGTGCGGTAAGTTTGACATTATTGCTATCAAAAATGATGGTTCTGTATGGACTTGGGGTACTACATATGAGAGCATGACATTTGAGAATTATGCGGTGTCATTTATAAAGAAGCCGGAAAAAATCCTTGATAATGCTGTTTTAGTAACAGGTGGTACATTTCATGCGGCACTGTTAAATGATGGAACAGTATGGACCTGGGGATACAATCCGGCTGACAACTGTGGAATAGCAGACAGTCTTGTCGTAAAGACACCGACTAAGGTCGCATCTGATGCAATAATGGTATGGACAGGCAGATTACAATATAATTCGGACAAGTACAGCCTTGCCGGGTTTGATGGGGAATATCCTGCCGAAATGATGAATACCGTAATAGAAAAAAATGATGGTTCATACTGGATTTGTGGAGAGGGTGTTGGAACAGAACAAAAAACGGTTTCGGGAGAAACGGAGTATACAGTTACATGTGGCAGTAAATTTGTGCCATATGAATTTCCTGCAAATGAATTTTCAAAATAAAATATGGCTGAATGTAAAAATCCCCGGTAGTAACTACCGGGGATTCTATGTCTATTCAGCTACAACCTTGGCAAATTTCTTTTTACCACGTCTGATAATGAGACCCTCGCCCTTGAAATCGTTGAGAGTGTATTTTGTAGAGATATCAGTTACCTTCTCATCTGCAACGGAAACACCGCCCTGCTGGATATTTCTGCGGCCGTCTCCTCTTGAATCGCAAAGTCCTGCTTTTACGAGAACAGAGATGATATCAAGCTCTCCGTCAGGGAAGTCCTCAGCTGTAACGGTAACTGTAGGCATATTTGCATTGTTGCTCCGCCTGCGAAAGTGCATGGCTTGCCTCTTTAGCCTTTGTGGCTTCCTCCTCACCGTGAACAAGCTTTGTAAGCTCGAATGCCAGGATTTCCTTAGCTTCATTGAGCTGTGCGCCCTCCCAGCTTTCCATCTTTGTCAATTTCCTCGAG
>ENA-OQEN01000417-OQEN01000417.1-human-gut-metagenome-genome-assembly--contig:-NODE-417-length-18718-cov-2.254854_pt1 | contig 18718 bp, 20 predicted proteins | sample MGYA00242791_ERZ504627 | MGnify/ENA primary metagenome ERZ504627 (study PRJEB26092, sample SAMD00036316) | human gut metagenome | host: Homo sapiens | study: EMG produced TPA metagenomics assembly of... | reverse complement strand
GTTATGAGCGAACGGGCGGATGCGCGCCGCTCCGGCGAGGATGCCTGGGTCCGTCTTGCCCGCCTCTCGCTCGAAACCTATGTGCGCACCGGCCGGACCTCGACACCCTGCCCGACGGTCTTCCAGCCGAGCTGACGGGCAGGGCCGCCGGCGCCTTCGTCTCCCTGCACGCCGGGGGCCGTCTGCGCGGCTGTATCGGCACCATCGCGCCCACGCAGGGCAGCATTGCCTGGGAGATAGTCCGCAACGCCGTCTCAGCCGGCGCTCATGACCCGCGCTTCCCGCCCGTGAAGGCCGGGGAGCTGGCCGGTCTCGAATACAGCGTGGACGTCCTGGGAGAGCCCGAGCCCATCGCCTCGGCCGCGGAGCTTGAGCCCAGACGCTACGGCGTCATCGTCACAAGAGGCAGCAGGCGCGGCCTGCTGCTGCCCGACCTGGACGGCGTGGACACGGCCTGGCAGCAGCTGCGCATAGCGCTGCAAAAGGGCGGCATCCGCGCGGACGAGCCCTATGAGCTCGCACGTTTCGAGGTGGTGAGGCACAAATGAGCGCACAGTGCGGCCTCTGCTTCCACCGCTGCCGGCTGGCCGAGGGGCAGACGGGCCTGTGCCGCGCGCGGGCGAACAGGGGCGGGCGAATCGTCCCGCTGGGCTACGCAAGGCTGACCTCCCTCGCCCTCGACCCCATCGAAAAGAAGCCCCTGCGCCGCTTTCGCCCCGGCATCTCATCCTCTCCGCGGCAGTTTCGGCTGCAACCTGCGCTGCCCCTTTTGCCAGAACGCCGAGATATCCACCGCGGGCGAGGACTTTCCTGCGCGCGACTGCCGCCGGAAGAGCTTGTGCAGCTGGCCCTCGGGCTGCGCACGCGCGGGAATATCGGCCTGGCCTACACCTACAACGAGCCGCTGGTCGGTTTTGAGTACGTCCGCGACTGCGCCGCCCTGGCGCGAAAGGCGGGCCTTGTGAACGTCCTTGTCACTAACGGCACGGTCGAGCCGAGCTGGCAGGAGCTGCTCCCACTCATCGACGCCGTGAATATTGACCTCAAGGGCTTCACTGAAGACTGGTACCGCCGCCTGGGCGGGGACCTCAGCGCAGTCATGCGCTCCATAGAGCTTGCGGCGCGGGCCTGTCACCTGGAGGTGACTACGCTCCTCGTCCCCGGCTGCAACGACGGCGAGCATGAGATGCGGGAGCTGACCGCCTGGCTCGCTCCATAAGCCCCGAGATCCCCCTGCACCTCTCCCGTTTCTTCCCACGCCACCTGATGCGCGATATGCCGCCCACGCCGGTCGAGCGGGTATACCGGCTTGCCGACGTCGCGCGGGAAAGGCTGAAATATGTCTATACGGGCAATTGCTGAGATCGTGAGCATCCATTTTTTCACTTATCGGCTATAAGTGTAAATTAAATGGACGATTATGACTTGTTTCCTGTGGCTTTTCGGCGCTGGGAGCTGTATACTACTGTATCGGTCGGGAATGGAACTTGCTTACAGAGTTCCCACTCTGTCCCGGCGGATGCCGCCCTAATGAGAGGCGGCGGCTGAGAAGCCCGAGCCCGGCCGGGAATTCGCCGGTCACGGCAGCAGGGCGCCATAATCGTAGACATGCGAAAGGAAGATACGTAATGGCACGGAAGAAAACAGACACCATTGATGAGAAGATAACAGAGACAAAGGAAAGCGCGGCCCCGCAGGCCGAAAAGCCCGCGGAAAAGAAGGAGGCAGCACCGAAGGAGGCCGCCCCGAAGAAGGCCCCCGCGAAGAAGCCCGCCTCCACTGCCAAGAAGGCGGCCCCTGCCGCTGAGAAGGCCGCTCCCGCCGCTGAGAAGGCCGCTCCCGCCGCTGAGAAGCCGGAGGAGAAGAAGCCTGCTGCGGAAAAGCCCGCCGAGAAGAAGGAAGCCGCCCCTAAGAAAGCCGCCTCCGCAAAGAAGCCCGCCTCTGCCGCGAAGAAGCTGCGCCTGCCGCCGAAAAGCCGGCTGAGAAGAAGCCCGCCGCCCGCAAGTCCGCGTCTAAGAAGACCGCCCCGGTGGTAGAGGATGTCGCCCCCGTCGTCGCGGAGACAGCGCCCGTTGTCGAGGCCGCTCCTGTCGTTGAAGAGGCTCCCGCCGTTGCGGCGGAGCCCGCCGCTGTTGAAGCCGCCCCCGCTGAGGAGGCTGCTGCCGTTGAGGAGGCCCAGCCCGTGTTCGACATGTCCACCCTGCCGCGCCGCAGCGTGGCGTTTATAGGCTCCGAGTGCCACCCCTTTGTCAAGACCGGCGGCCTGGGCGACGTCATGTACGCCCTGCCCCGTGAGCTTGCCCGCCTGAACTGCGACGTGCGCGTCATCCTGCCCCGCTATGCCTGCATCCCGCAGGAGTACCAGGACAAGATGGTCTATCGCGGCGAGTTCTACATGGACCTCGGCAACACCGGCCGCAGCTACTACGTCGGCATAATGGAGTATATAAACGACGGCGTCGTATACGACTTCATCGACAACCAGGAGTTCTTCTCCTCCGGCAATCCCTACCTGAACCTCGTGGACGACATCCCGAAGTACTGCTTCTTCAGCAAGGCCGCGCTGGCCGCGCTGAATTATATGGACTGGATACCGGACATCGTTCACTGCCACGACTGGCAGGCGGCGCTGGTGCCTGTCTACCTGCGAACCCTGTTCCATGACACGCCCGTGGGCCGCGCCAAGTCCATCCTCACCATCCACAACCTCCGCTTCCAGGGCGTCTACAACATCCCCACCATCAAGTACTGGTCCGGCCTGCCCGACAGCGTGTTCAACATGGGCGCGCTGCAGCAGGACTATGTCGAGGCCAACATGCTCAAGGGCGGCCTCGCCTATGCCGACCGCATAACCACCGTCAGCGGCACCTACGCCGCCGAGATCCAGACCCCCGAGTACGGCGAGCGCCTTGAGGACCACCTGCGCTATCACAACTGGAAGCTGCGCGGCATCGTGAACGGCATAGACTACGAAATGTGGGACCCCGCGACCGACCCCGCCCTTGCGGAGAACTATTGGCTCGGCAACGTGCTGGAGCACAAGATGGCCAACAAGCGCGCCCTGCAGCGCGAGCTGGGCCTGGAGGAGGACGAGAGCAAGTTCGTAATAGGCCTCATCTCCCGCCTGACCAACCAGAAGGGCCTGGACCTCGTGAGCAGCATCATCCCGCAGGTGCTCGACGGCAACACCCAGGTCGTCGTGCTGGGCACGGGCGACGCGCAGTATGAGGACACCTTCCGCTGGTACGAGGCGACGAACCGCGGCACCTTCAGCGCCTGCATCCAGTACGACGAGGCGCGCGCCACCGCATCTACGCGGGCGCGGACGCGCTGCTCGTGCCCTCGCGCTTCGAGCCCTGCGGCCTGACGCAGCTGAACGCCATGCACTACGGCACCCTGCCCATCGTCCGCGAGACGGGCGGCCTGAAGGACACGGTGGAGCCCTACAACGACTTCACCGGCGACGGCAACGGCTTCACCTTCGACCGCTACGAGGCCGGCCTGCTGCTCGACGCCGTGAACCGCGCCAAGACCGTGTATTTCACGAACCGCTATCACTGGGACGAAGTAGTCCAGCGCGACATGGCCAAGGATGTCTCCTGGCAGAACTCCGCCAGGCAGTATAAGGACCTCTACCTCGAACTGACACAGTGGTAAGGCTCGGTGTTGGCATTAAGTAAATAAGTGAATTAGATAAGCCGGCAAGGCCGGAGCACTTCGCTCCACCTTGCCGGCTTATTTTTGCATTTGTGCCTGTTTTACGCAAAACCAGGGATGGCGTCTGTACAAATATACGCAAACGATTGCGTATATTGGCCTTGTTTATTACCCGATAATATAATACCGTTGAAGAAAAAGATGCATAAAAGGTGATAACATGAGTTCTTCTCTCCCAAACATAGTACTCATATACCCTGACCAGATGCGTTACGACGCCACATCCCGCTCAGGCAACAAATTGGTCAAAACGCCTGCTTTTGATGCTTTGGCTGAGGCAGGCGCGTATTTTGAAAACGCATATACCTCTTTTCCGCTCTGCTGTCCGTTTCGAGCTTCGCTAATGAGCGGCGCGTATGCACACAGTATCGGGATGTGTACTAATCACTATCCTATAAACTTGAATTGGCCAGGGACGTTTCTGCCTCAGGCTGTAAAGACCAGGGGTTATGAAACAGCCTGGATAGGCAAATGGCATCTCAATGGTGGGAACAAGTTCGATTATGTCCCTAGAGAATACAGGCTCGGCTTTGACGAGTTTATAGCTATAGTCGGGGGCATCATTACATAAACGGTATTTTTTACAGAAATGACGACAGGACGCCACGTACCAGCAGACGCTTTGAGCCGGAGTATCAGACCGGCCACCTGTTGGAGTTTATGGGCAGGATGGTACGGAATGACCGTCCGTTTATGGCCATGATATGCTACGGAATACCTCATTCTCCCGTTGATATGTCGGTAGAGCCATATCTCAATATGTACTCGCCCGAGAACGTCGAGCTGCTCCAACCGTGCCTTCCTGGAAAGCCGAGGCCTCCGCACGTTACAGGGCAAAATACTATGGTCTTGTGTCGTGTGTAGATGACCAGCTTGCAAGAATAGATGCCTGGCTCAGGGAGAACGGTATTTTTGACAACACCGCCGTCATTTTTGTGAGCGACCATGGCGATATGTGTGGGGAGCATGGGCTGGAATACAAGTCGAGCTTCCATGAAGCGTCCGCGCACGTTCCTCTGGCAATAAGGTGGCCATCTGTCATTGCAGGCGGAACGAGGGTCAGCCAAATCGTGGACCCGGCTGTGGATCTGTTCCCCACAATTCTGGAAATGTGCGGAGCAGAGCTGCCGAGCTTTGCCCAAGGCACGAGCCTTTTGCGAGCTGCTTGCAGCGGTTATGAGCCGGAACGCGAGGATGTGGGTTATTATGAACTGCTTAAAGTATCCGAAGAAGCCTGTGAAGTCCTTGATTTTCAGGAGCGCAAACAGTATCCGGAACGCGGAATCCGCACTCCGGATTGGCTGTATGTAGAAAGATGCGGCGTTCCGGCTGTTCTGTTTGACCGCAAAAATGATAAGTACGAGCAGTTCAATTTGGTTACCGACTTATAGTCTCGAACAAATGGAGCAGCTAAAATCTGCGTTAAAGCGCAAAATGGCTGAAACCAATGACTCATGGGATATTCAAGCCAAATATCCGCCTGAGGATTATCAAAACCACGCCGATAGTAATAACTGGTATGAAAAGTTGATGTCACAGGCAATTTTTGAATAAAATCCGCATTTTTCCGTTGCAACAATGCAAACGTTTGTGTAATTTGTCGTTGAAAACCGGGCCGTAGCAGATATACTGAATTTAGAGGATGTGCCCCATTATAAAATGAATTAGGAGGAATTACTGGTGAAAATGTATAAATTATTGGTTGCAATTTTGAGCTTTGCGCTCATTTGCGGACTGTTGGGTGCATGCGGGACAACGCCTCCTGCGCCAACTGAGCCGGCAGACGCAACGGATGCCCCTGCCGTGGAGACCGACGGCGGTACCGGGGAGGCTGCGCAGCCGGAGGGATACCCGGAGCAGACCATCACCTGGATAGTGCCCGCGGCGGCCGGAGCTGCAATAGACCTGCTACAAGAGCGCTCATAGAGCAGCTGGACCTTGGCGACGGCGCAAGGTGGTAGTAGAGAACATAGACGGCGCAAGCCAGACCATCGGTACAGCCGAGGCCAAAAATCGCGACGCGGACGGCTACACGCTCCTTACTGCTGCCAACGGCGGCATGCTTCTGCAGCCCAGCCTGGTGGACCTCACATACGACACCTTCGAGGACTTTCGCCACATTGCTATGATCGCATCTCCAGACCCGTTTGCCGTTGCTGTAAGCGAGGACTCTGGCTTGCAGAGTTTCGATGAGCTGCTCGAGAAGCTCGAATCCGGCGAGCGCCTGACCTGGAGCGCCGCCAACCCCGGCAGCATAGGTCAGCTGGCCATGCTTGCTGCATTTGACCAGCTCGGCATTACCAGCGCTGAATTCGTTCCCTTTAACGGCTCTCCTGAGGTAATAACCGCTTTGCTGGGCGGACACATTGACTTCATGGTCATGGATGCCGCAGTTGTCTCCCAGAGGTGGAGCAGGGCCAGGTCAGGGCGCTCGTTTCCCTGAGTTCGTCTCCTATAGAGAGCCTGCCGGACGTTCCGTGTATTGAGGACTACGGCGTAACCGACGCGGACCTGTTCCAGGGCTACAAGTGGCTGGCGGTCAGGAGCGATACTCCCGACGACATAGTCGAGTGGATCAAGCTCAAGGTCAACGAGGCGACACAGTCAGAGGAATACCAGCAGTACCTCATAGATAACCACTTTGGAAAGCTGGAGGTCTACACCGAGGAAGAGATAACGGAAATAGCGCGCGAAAGCTACGAAGTCTGCGGAGAAATGTTGACTGAACTGGGTATGCATAAGTAAAAGCGTTACTTACAGGGGCATTCGCAGAGCGGATGCCCCTGTATCTTAGCAACAGCGAGGTGTGCTCATGGAAATCAAAAGGCAAAGGACCAACATCATAGTCTCAGCCATAATCATTGTTATTGCCGCAATCACCTGGTTTTTCGTGATCCCCAGTCAGATCAGGGTCAATTCCCTGTGGGGAAGCTCGTCAGGCGTGACAGGCAGGACTTTCCCTTATTTTGCAACGGCCTTGATAGCCATGGCGGCATTGGGAGAGCTCATTCAGTCCGCCATGGCATACACGAAACTGAAACGCAGCGGGGCCAAGGCGGAGAAAAAACGCATAGAGTGGACCAGTGAGCTTCGAGCCGTTCTGATTTTTGCTCTGTGCATCATCTACGCCGTGTTGTTCGATCGTGTCGGCTATATTGTTTCTACGTTAATCGTGCCTCCGGTGATGCTTTTCGTTATGGGCAGCCGAAAATGGTATCATTATGCCTCTGTATACGCTGTAGGCGCAGCAATGTATCTGATATTTGTATACCTGCTCCAGATACGCCTGCCATAAGGAGAATTACAATGACACCTGATATCCTGACAACTATTTTTTCTCCGTTCAATCTGCTGATGATGAACATCGGCATGGCGGCCGGCATAATCATCGGTGCCCTGCCCGGCTTGTCCGCAGTCATCGCCATAACCATACTTCTGCCAGTTACTTTTGGGCTTGAGTCCATACCGGGCATGTATATCCTGCTTGGCGCCTACTGCGGGGCCGTTTTCGGCGGTTCCATCACCGCAATACTTATAAACACTCCGGGTACCCCCTCGCTGCGGCTACCACCCTGGATGGTTACCGCATGGCCCAAAACGGCAGAGCCGGAGACGCCCTGCGCTGCGCGCTGACCGCTTCCACCGTGGGCGGTCTGCTCTCGTGTTTTTCGCTTCTCTTTATTGCCCCTACTTTGGCAAAAATGGCGCTCAAGTTCGGGCCAGCTGAATATTTCTCTCTTTGCCTGTTCGGCCTGACCATCGTTGTCAGCATAAGCGGCGAAAACGTCTTTAAAGGTTTGGTCATGGCGGGGCTCGGCCTTTTTGCATCGACGGTGGGCATAGATGCCACTGAGGGTACGCCGCGGTTTATCTTTGGCAACAGCTACCTGCTGACCGGGTTTAACGCAGCTGTAGTTATGCTTGGTGTCTTCGCAATAAGCGAGGTGCTGGACAAGAGCCGTCGGTCCATGGAATCGAGTGAGATCAACACAAAATACGCCAAGGCCACGATGAGCTACAAGGAGATATTCAAGCATTGGAAGACCATGCTATGGTCCTCTATTTACGGTATCTTCATAGGCGCGGTACCTGGTACAGGCGGGGCGATATCAGCCTTTTTCAGCTACAATGAGGCAAAACGGCGCTCCAAGCATCCAGAGAAATTCGGCACCGGCATACCCGAGGGCATAATAGCCCCCGAGACAGGCAACAACGCAGTTACTGGCGCTACGCTCATCCCTCTGCTTACGCTTGGTATTCCCGGGGATACCGCAGTTGCCGTCCTATTCGGAGCGCTGACCATGCAGGGCATTATTCCCGGGCCGGAGCTCTTTTCAGAGGACAAGTTCTGGGTCTACTGCATCATGGGCGGCCTGTTTATCATCAATATATTCATGTTCCTCCAGGGTACCCTCTTCAACCGCCTTTTTGCCAATGTTGCCCGCATACCGTTCAGCGTGCTCGTGCCGTGCATAGTGATATTCTGTGTCATTGGCGGTTTTTCCGTCGCCAACAACAGCTTCAATGTGTTTGTGCTTCTTGGATTCGGCTTGCTGGGCTACATTATGAAGCGGCTGGGATTCCCTCTGGCGCCTATGACCATTGCATTGGTCCTGGGAAAGCTGACGGAGAACAACCTGAGAAGGGCGCTCATCCTCTCGCAGGGCAGCATTTCGATTTTCTTTACGCGGCCGCTTTCTCTGGTTTTCCTGCTGATAGCCGTCGCCTCTCTGCTGTATCCCAGCGTGCGCAAGCTAATCAAAAACAAAAAAGCCGGTAAAGCTACGAACTAAGGAGACATGCTATGAGTAATATCACCAAACGTCCCAATATAGTTTTTATATTCTCTGACCAGCAGCGTGCGGACACCCTGGGCTGCTATGGGCAGAAGCTGGACGTTACTCCCAATCTGGACCGCCTGGCAAAGGACGGGGTACGGTTTGAAAAGGCCTACACATGCCAGCCGGTTTGCGGTCCCGCCCGTTCCTGCCTGCAGTCCGGCCAGTATGCTACGGAGACTGGCTGCTTCATTAATGGCCGCCCCCTTCCCACGGACATCCCGACTGTGGCCAAGTCCCTCTCTGCCGCGGGATATGAGACGGCGTATGTCGGAAAATGGCATCTGGCCAGTCACCACCATAAGGGGATACTGTATCAGAACGCACCGGTGCCCGCCGAGCTGCGCGGCGGATTCAAGGACTACATCGCTATGGCTGATGTGCTTGAGTTTTCTTCGCACGGGTATGACGGCCACGTGTGGGATAAGGACGGGCAGCGCATGGACTTTATCGGCTACCGCGCCGACTGCCTCACGGACTATGCGATACACTATATCAGAAACAAAGAGAGCGACGCGCCCTTCTATATGTTCATTTCCTACCTTGAGCCGCATCACCAGAACGATACGAACAACTATGAATGTCCGGACGGCTACCGGGAAAAGTTCAAAGATGTGGAGATACCATATGAGCTCAAGCACGGCATGTACGAAGGAGACTGGCACGACGGACGGTATGCAGATTACATCGGTTGCTGCCACGCCGTGGACTACAATGTGGGCCGGTTGGTAGATACGCTTAAGGAAAAGGGGATATACGACGACACCGTCATTGTATACACCAGTGACCACGGAGACCATTTTGAGACGATGAACGGCGAGCACAAGCGCCAGTGTTTTGACTCGTGTCTGCGTGTCCCGCTCATCATCAAGGGAGCCGGAGATTTCTGCGGAGGCATCACCAAGACCGAGCCCGTCAGTCTGATAAACCTGCCTCCCACGCTGCTGGAAATGGCCGGCGCCGAGATACCCTCAACTTTCCAGGAACGCCCGCTCCAGGACCTCATGGAGGGAAAAGTTGGAGTAACTGCGTATTCTATCAGATAAGTGAGGCCGAATTGGCGCGTGGTATTCGCACGGAGCGCTGGAAATACTGCGTGCACGCTCCGCATGTCCAGGGCGTGCTGGACATGGGTGCGCGCTACGACGCCAACTACTACCGCTCAATGCTGAAAAAGGCCAAGCCATACAGCGACGACTACGTGGAGCAGTATCTTTTCGACACTTATAACGACCCCTATGAGCTGAACAATTTGATAGCGGAGCCTGAATACGCAGACATCCGTGCCGAACTGCGCGCCACCCTTGCGGACTATATCAGACGTGCCGAGCACAGGGACGCCGTGATTTATGAATACGGACATGCCTTCCCTGAAGCATGCCCCGAAGAGGACGGACTGTAAGCGACGGGGGAGATTTAAATGGATTTAAACGAACTAAAAAGACTCGTGACTGAGGGCAATAAGGAATTGCCCAAGCTGGGGCTTGTCAAGTTTTCCTGGGGCAATGTCAGCGCCATCGACAGGGAAAAAGGCATAATTGTTATAAAGCCCGTGGGCATGCCCTATGCCGAGCTGTCGGCCGAAAACATCTGCGTCACCGACCTTGGCGGACACCAGCTCGAAGGCCCGGAACCGCCATCTGTAGATCTCGACATTCACAGAGCGCTCTACGACAACTTCCCCGAATGCAACGCGATAGTACACACCCACTCCACCTTCGCGACGGCGATGGCACAGCTGCACAGGCCGCTGCCCTGCTTTGGAACTACTCATGCAGATTACTTCGCCGGAGAGATACCCTGCACGGAGCCGTTAACGGAAGCTGAGATAGCGACGATTACGAGTGGAACACAGGCATGGCCATAGTGCGCTGCTTTGAGCGGCGGGGTATATCTCCGAAGGATGTTCCTGGAGCGCTCTCCATTGACCACGGCCCATTCACTTGGGGGGAGACGTTTGGGATGCCGTTCATAAGGCGCAGTGCTTGAGGAGTTGTGCAAAATGGCGGTCCATATTCTGGCGATATCTCCCGACATAGGGGCGATTCCGGAAGCGATGAGCCGCAAGCATTTTTACAGAAAGCATGGTCCGAACGCCTACTTCACCAATGACGACTACGGACATGGGAAAATAAAAAGAGGATGAGCGGGAGAGTGCCTGTATATGAAGCACATTTTTCTGAACCTCAAGAGGTTTGACGTCCCGACACGCCTTGCCGGCGTCAATTCTCTGGCTGACGTGAGCGTGTGGGGCAAATACATCGTAGAAACAACTCAGGAAGAGCTTGGCCGTTACGACCCTTGTGAAGTGGAATTCGTTCAGTTTTTCCCTGAGGCTCACCTCATTGGCGCTCGGTGTGCAATGCGCGCAGGCGGAAATCTTAAGTTGGGCTGTCAGGGCGTGTTCAGGCACGACACCGCTGCAGGCGGCAATTTCGGCAGCTTTACGACCAATCTTCCCGCCTCCGCCGCGAGGGCAATGGGCTGCTCCTATGCGCTCATCGGTCACTGTGAAGAGAGGGCAGACAAGCTTGAGATACTCTCAGGCGGCGGAGCTGGCTGCCCGGAGAGCGTGGATGCCTTCTGAACCAGGAAGTTCTGTGCGCCCAAGGGCGCGGCCTTTCTGTGCTGTTTTGCGTTGGTGAAAGGGAGGAAGAACAGGAGAACTGGCAGGAAGTGCTCGGGCGCCAGCTGGAAAAGGGACTGAAGGGAGCCGACCTTTCAAAAGTGGTTATAGGCTATGAGCCTGTTTGGTCAATTGGCCTGGGAAGACTCCCGCGGATAAAAGCTACATAACAATGGCGGCGCGCTTATAAAGCAGAGCCTTGGTGAAGTGGACATCGTCTACGGCGGAGGGCTCACGTCTGCCAACGCCGGGATGTTGGCGGAAATACCCGAGGTTTCAGGCGGGCTGATAGCGCTGACGCGTTTTAAAGGCGAAATAGGCTTTTATCCAGAGGAATACCTGGATATAGTCAGAACTTATCTGGATGCTGCTGAAAGGAGCAAAGCATGAAGCTGGAGTTTGAATACGGCTGCGGGTTGATGTCCGCGGAGCTGCCGGAGAGCACGGACGTTTTTATACCAGGGGAGACCATCCCCGACCCGCCGTGTATTCCTGAGCAGCGGATCGAGGAGGAGACCAGGCGTTCGGTGCGCAATCCCATGGGTATGCCGCCGGTGCGGGAGCTTGTACACAAGGGCAGCAAGGTAGTATTCATCATTCCTGACATTGTGAAGGGCGGCTGCCAGCCCAGCTCCCACAGGCGCGTAGCGATAAAGGTCTTACTTGAAGAGCTGTATTCCTCCGGCGTGGAAAAGAAGGACATACTTCTGCTGATATCTAACGGACTCCACCCCAGGGCAACGGAGCAGGAGATGAGGCGCATACTCGGAGAACAATTGTTTGACGAGTTTTACTATTCCGGTCAGCTCATAAGCCATGACTCGGAGGACGCGGAACACTTGGTGGACCTGGGCTGCACGGCCAGGGGCGACCGCGTTATCATGAACAAGTATGTCTACGACTGTGACCTGCCCATACTCATAGGACATACGCAGGGCAACCCCTACGGCGGCTATTCAGGCGGCTACAAGCACTGCGCCACCGGTATAACTCATTGGCGCAGCATTGCGTCCCACCACGTTCCCTCGGTCATGCACCGCAAGGATTTTGTGCCCGTATCAGGCCATTCGCTCATGCGGACGAAGTTTGACGAGATAGGTATGTATATGGAGGAGAAGATGGGCCATCCCTTCTTCTGCTGCGACGCGGTCCTGGATACGCACTCACGGCAGATAGAGATTAACTCCGGATACGCCGCTGTAATGCAGCCTCACTCTTGGAAAAAGGCCGATGAGAGGACCTATGTAAGATTTGCTGAGAAAAAGTACGATGTTATGGTCTTTGGTATGCCGCAGGATTTCCATTACGGCGACGGCATGGGCACCAACCCGATCCAAATGATGCAGGCGCTCTCCGCCCAGGTCATAAGGCACAAACGGGTAATGAGCGATCATTGTGTCATAATCTGCTCGTCAACCTGTAACGGCTTTTTCAACGACGCACGATGGCCTTATGCCAGGGAATTGTACGAGCTTTTCACGCACGAAAAAATGTATACCTTGGCTGATATGAACCGCTATGGGGAGTATTTTGCGACGAATGAGGAGTACATCAGGAAATACCGCTTTGCCAATGCTTTTCACCCATTCCACGGCTTTTCTATGATGTCCTGCGGGCATATTGCGAGATGGACACCTCGGCCATCTATATTGTAGGAGCTGAAATGCCCGGATATGCCAGGGGAATGGGCCTTAAGACCAGAGCAAGTTTTGAGGAAGCGCTTGAGGATGCAAAGAGGAAATTCGTCGGAGACAGCCCCAATATTTTAGCCCTGCCCAAGGCATTCAAGCTCGGTGCGCCGCACCTCTGCATGAAAGAGGGCGACCTTTGAGCCAGCTCATAGGCTCAGCGGCCAATCGCTCACAGGGAAAGGAAGTATTGCCTCATGTCTTTGAAGGAAATAGCAGAAAAAGCTGGTGTTTCCGTGTCTACGGTCTCGCGTGTCATAAGCGATAAAGACTCCAAAGCCGCCTCAAAGCAGGTCAAGGAGCGTATATGGAGCATAGTCAGGGAGACCGGATATGTGCCGGATACCAACGCGCAGCACCTGCGTATGCGAGGCTCCACATCCAAGAAGCCGGTAAATAACAAGTATTATGCCTGCGTATACGCACGGAATCAGGATAACAAGGACATGTTCTTTTCCCAGCTGGCGGCGTCCATCGAGTATGAGGCATATAAAAGTGATTACATTCTGAAGTATTCATTTTTTGCCAATGACGTTGACGACCAATCCTTTACAAATGCCATAAACTCAAAAGAGATAAGCGGCGTTGTAATACTGGGCCGCTTCGGCCAGGACCGCATAGATGCCATTGCAAACACGAAAAAGAATGTAGTTTATGTCGGGCTGAATTTCAGCACGGATTCACACGACGTTGTGTACTGCGACGGCCTTAAAGCCAGCCACATGGCTATGTCTGAGCTCTACGAGCTAGGACATAGGGAGATAGCTTACCTCGGCGAAATAAGGAAGGAGAGCCGATATAAGGGCTACATCGAGTTTTCGCACAGCCATGATATAAAGACCGGCAAAGAGCTGGTAGTGGACACATCCCAGACTCTGGAGGGAGGGTATAGGGGAGCGTGCGAACTGCTCAGACGCGGAGCCGATTTCTCGGCCATCTTTTGCGCAACGACGAGACCGCTATGGGAGCTATCAAGGTCTTTGGGATAAGGGGATAAAGGTGCCGGAAGACGTCTCGGTCATAAGCATAGACGATATTGAAATGGCCAGATACTTCACACCTATGCTGACGACCGTACACATTCCAATAGACGAGCTTGGAAGACACACGGCGAAGACGCTCATTGACAGGATAGAAAAGGGACATACGCTTCCTGTGAAAATCGAGCTGCCGTTTACCCTGTCACGGCGGGACAGCTGCGCACCGAAAAAACGGGGATCAGGCCCTGCCTCGAAGAACAAGGAAGGAAAAGAGGAAAGCCAGAAATGAATACAGTATCAGCTATCGTCACAGGCTGCCGGAAAATAGAGTTCGTTGAGGAGAAACTCCCCGCGCTCGGGGAACACGACGTGCTCATAAAGACCGATGCGGTCGGCCTGTGCCACACCGACCTGCCCATTTATCTCTGCCAGCAGTATTTCGGCACTTCCAAGCACGGATACCGAGAGTCCCAGCAGGTGGTGCCGCCAGTAAAGATAGGGCATGAACCTGTCGGCACGGTCATCGAGGTCGGCTCTGCCGTCACGCGTTTTGCCCCTGGAGACAAGGTGTCCGGCAACTATACGCAGGCCTTTACAACATACCGCATAGTCCCCGATACGGCGCTGCTCGTGAAGCTGCCGGAGATGGACCGGGACCACCGCTTCTGCATAGCAGAACCAATGGGATGCGTTACGAACATACTCCACAAGGTGCTGCAATACGGAGCGCGGAGCGTAGGGCTTGTCGGATGTGGGTATATGAATCTTATGATGATGTCCGCCCTGCGCGATGCAGGAGTAGAGGACCATAGTGGCCTTTGACATACTCGACAGCAAGCTGAGCCTGGCTAAGGAGTTTGGCGCTACGCACACGTTTAATTCCGCCCGGGAGGACTATGTCGAAGGGACATACCAGCTTACGGGAGGCAAGTTCCTGGATTGTGTTATTGAAATGTGCGGCAGCCTGAACGGACTTTTCACCGCATGCAGAACCGTCAAGTTTTCGAGGACGAACGGTCAGCTGGACGGGGAATACAACGGTCGCGGCTATATCGTCATAACTTCGGTATACTCGGGGCTGGAGACCATGAGCGTCGAACTAGCGAATGAGATCGTGCTGCGTGCGCCGATACTTGACGCCGCCCACCCCATGTCCGGCGAATCAATGCTCCGGAACGATGTTGAGGCAGTTGAGGACTATGCCAGGGGAGTGATACCGATGGACAGGCTCGTGACGCACACCACGAGTTTTGAGCGCCTGGCCGAGGGCTTCGACTGGATGGAGCATCCTCCGAAGGGATATCTCAAAGGAGTAGTGCTGTTTTAAATGAAAGGCCGGAGGATATCCGACTAGTTCGGAACCCTCCGGCTATAAAAATATCTTAAAAGCATCGGAGTTCGAAAAATGGGTCTGGTTTTGTTTTTAGTCTGTCTCCTGGCTTCGGGCATCGGCAGCATCTGCGGTATAGGCGGAGGAGTTATCATAAAGCCCGTCATAGACATGCAGGGAATCATGAGCGTCAATGAAGCCAGCTTCCTGTCGGGGCTCACGGTGATGGCGATGGCGATGGTCAACATCATCATGCGCAGGAAACGAGGCTGCTGGATATGCGCATAGGCAGCCTTCTGGCTCTTGGTTCTGTTGCCGGCGGCGTGCTTGGAAATGATCTTTTAACCTTTGTGCGCGGCGGGGCAGGGGCGGATGCACTGCTCGGCCTGGTGCAGGCCATAGCCCTGGGGCTCATCACTGCCGTCACCCTGTTGTATACTGTCCGGCTTAAAGAGCGCTTGCCGACATATCATATTCACAGGCTGGCAGCTGTCGTCGTGATCGGCGTGCTTTTGGGCGTATGCTCGGCCTTCCTCGGCATTGGCGGCGGTCCCATCAATATCGCCGTCCTGACCCTGGCTTTCTCCATGGACACCAAGAAGGCGGCGGCCACATCTCTATACATAATCGCTTTTTCACAGCTGTCAAACCTGGCCTCAAGTGTCCTGAAGGTACAGTGCCCCAGTTTGTTCCTATGGAACTTGTGCTCATGGTATCGGCGGGTATACTCGGAGGGCTTGTTGGAAGCGAAATAAGCAAAAAGATATCTACAGAGACGACAAATAAGTTGCTTGCCGTTTTTCTTGTGGTAGTTATAATAATGTGCGTGTACAATGCCTATAGGTTTGGGGGAGAAGTAATATGCCGCCGCTGAGTGTACTCATAAAGCCAGCCTCTTCCGCATGCAACATGAACTGTAGCTATTGTTTCTACAAGGATGTGGCAGCAAACAGAGAGAGGGGCTTTGCCGGATACATGACCATGGACACGCTGGAAAAGCTCATCGCTTCAGCCTTGGACTACGCCGACAGAGACTGTACTTTCCTGTTTCAGGGCGGCGAACCCACTCTCGCCGGGCTCGGGTTTTACCGGGCCGTCTTGGAGCTGGAGCGCAAATACGCAAAAAAAGATGTCAGGGTATTCAACGCTATCCAGACGAACGGATATCTTATTGATGAGCAGTGGGCGGAGTTTCTGGCGTCTAATGGTTTCCTGGTCGGCCTGTCTTTGGACGGACCGGCTGATGTACACAACGGCTGCCGAAAGGACTTGGCAGGCAAAGATACTTTCAATAGGGTCATGAATGCAGCGCATCTCCTGGACAGAGCCGGCGCGGAATACAACATACTCAGCGTTGTCACTGCCCAGAGCGCCAAACGGGCGGAAAGCATTTATAACTTCTTCAAAAAGCATCGCTTTAAGTGGCTCCAGTTCATTCCTTGCCTTGAACCTTTAAATTCCGGGCGAGATGGGGACGTTCACAGCATGAAACCGTATGAATACGGACGGTTTCTCATACGCATATTCGATCTCTGGTATGCTGACCTTTTGAAAGGGCAATATGTGAGCATCCGTCACATCGATAACTGGCTGCACATGCTGCTGGGCTCGCTCCGGAGGCCTGCTCTATGAACGGCAGATGCAGCATTCAGTTTGTTGTTGAGGGCGATGGGCGAGTGTACCCATGCGATTTCTACGTGCTGGACGAGTACTGTCTTGGAAGGGTCGGCGAGCAGAGCTTTGACCAGTTTTCCGAGTCAGATACCGCGGCAGGTTTCGTTTCCGCTTCTTGCGCTGTCCCGGAGGAATGTGCTGGGTGTCCGGTTTACCGCCTGTGCAGAAACGGGTGCAGGAGAGAGCGCATCAGCCAGCCCGACGGCTCTGTTGGACTGAATTACTACTGCAATTCGTACAAACAGTTTTTTGAGGCGCGTGGAGAGCGGCTGTATCGCGCTGCGGAAAAGTTTTTGCCGAATGGATAGACACGGTTAGTTTTCACCCAACGATGATAGCAATATGCAAATTATAGGTGCGCCCCGCGCATGATCTGGCGCTGGGGGGAATATCCTGCCTTGAGCCGGCATTTCGGCGCGGAGGGGTTATGGATATCACGTTTCACTATTTTGCCGTCAAGACGCTTGCGCTTGAGGCGGGTTTTCCTGGGGCGGAGGCGCAGAGGCTCGCGGCTTTTTCGCAGTTCGTGGACGACTTCGACAGGCGCGGCAGCCTGTATTGCGGAAATGTGCCGCGATATATCCGCCTGAGCCGCGACCACGACCTGTACAGTCCGGGCGGCAGTCCGCTTGAGGGCAACTTCGAGCCCGTGACCACGGCTCGGGCGGACTTGCGGATTTTGCATCGCTTCTGCTCCCGCGCGCGCAGAAATTCACGCTTGCACCGTTCCACTTCCTGCCTGCCTCGCCGCGCGCAGACTGGGCTGACTGCCGCACCGTACCCGCGCGGCTTGGGGACGGCTCGCTCGCAAGCTCGCAGCTGCTTGAGGCGCGCGCCGCGCTGCTCTCTGGGCGGGGCTCCAGACGCGCCGCGCTCATGCGCATAGGCATATATCTGCACAGCTTCGCGGATACCTATGCGCACCAGCTCTTCTCCGGCGGCAACTCCTGGGTGAACGACGTGCTGCTCGAAAGCGTCACCGAAAACGCAGGCGGAACGGATGTCACCGCCGCGGCGCTGGGCGAGAGGGAGCTGGCCGCGGCGGAGTGCTTCGGCTCAGGGCGCGGGCCGGAGGACTGGCGCAGCATACTGCCGCGCATTGGCCACATGTGGGCCGGAAGGACGCCCGACAGGGCAAACCTGAGCTTCACTCTGAGATACCGGGCCTCGGCGGATGACCCGGACTACAGCCTCAGCTATTCGCGCAGCAACACTGCGCTGTTCCTTGAGGCGGCGGAGCAGATACTGAACTATCTGCGCAGTTGCCGCCGCCTGCCGCCGGTTTCCGCCGGAGCCTGGGCGTCGCTCTCATCGCGGCTGGAACAGGCCTTTCTGCTGCCCGCGCCGGAGCGGGACTCACATCGCCGCCTCGCCTCGCGCTGGTCGGCGCTCTTTCCGGGGTATGTCTACGCCTACGACCCCGCCGTCATAGAGGCCTCCTTCCGCCCCGCCGGGGGCGACAGCTATTCGGAGGACTTCTACCTCTTCAACTACATAGCCGAAGAGCCCCTCATCCGCCTTTACGGCCCCAAACCCCGCCGCAGAACGTGAAAACACCCCCCCGGGAAGCCGGTTTCGGCCTTCCGGGGGGTTCAGACTTCCAGGACGTATCTTTCCCAGGCGTTTATGATCGTGGTGCAGCCGCGCTGGACCTTGCGGGGTATGTTCAGGCCATAGTTCATGTGAACGTGGCCGTGTATGAGATATGCAGGCTTGAAGCGGTCCAGAAATGGGAAAAAGGCCTCGAAGCCGCGGTGGGCGTAGTCCTCGGCGTCGCCGTAGCCGCGCGGGGGCGCGTGCGTGAGCAGTATGTCCACGCCCCCGGCCCGGCGCACAGCCAGCTCGGCTTTGAACAGGCGCCAGCG
>ENA-OQEN01000416-OQEN01000416.1-human-gut-metagenome-genome-assembly--contig:-NODE-416-length-18734-cov-7.200301_pt1 | contig 18734 bp, 21 predicted proteins | sample MGYA00242791_ERZ504627 | MGnify/ENA primary metagenome ERZ504627 (study PRJEB26092, sample SAMD00036316) | human gut metagenome | host: Homo sapiens | study: EMG produced TPA metagenomics assembly of... | reverse complement strand
TTTCTTTTCTGCGCTCTGCCGCGCGTCTGATAGCCTTGCCTATCTCGAACACCGGGATAGTGGAGACCGAGAGACCTGCGGAAATGAGCAGCTCATTGAGCTGGAATGTGCCGGGCGCGATGTCAAATTATTATATTATCTGGAGACTTTTCTTTTCGCTGCGGCACGCTGAACGGCCTTGATTATCTCGACTATCGGGATTATCGAAAACGCGAGCGCGAGCGATGTCGCATATTCGGCGAAGCCTATCGGAGTGAAGCCGAAGGCGTTGCGAGGAACGGTATCTCAATAACCGCCGTAGTTAGCACAAGAGACGCTACCATCGCGCCGAACAGCGGCATGTTGTGACTGCCGCGAAGGCTCATTTTTATGACCGAGCCGCGCTGCGAGCGCATATTGAACGAGTGGAATATCTCGCACATCGACATGGTGAGGAATGCCATCGTCATGCCCTGCTCGCACTCGGCGATGTTCATGAACGCCCAGTGACCGGTCTCAAAGCGCTCGCCTATAAAGAACGCTGCGAGAGTCAGTGCGGTGACCAGCAAGCCCTGATAGAGAACGTCGAACCCGAGCCCGCCTGCGAATATTCCGTCCGACGGGTCGCGCGGGCGGCGGCGCATGATATCGCTCTCCGCCTTTTCGAGTCCGAGCGCGAGCGCCGGGAAGCAGTCGGTGACGAGATTTATAAACAGCAGGTGCGGCGCTTCGAGAATCGTGAAGCGAGGAGCGTCGCCGTGAATATCGCGAGCACTTCCGCGAGGTTTGAGCCGAGCAGGAATTGAATAGCCTTTCGGATATTGTCATATATCCGGCGGCCCTCTTCAACGGCGTTGACGATAGTTGCAAAGTTGTCGTCCGTGAGCACCATGTCTGCAACATTCTTTGTAACGTCCGTGCCGGTTATGCCCATGCCTATTCCGATATCCGCGCTCTTTATCGACGGCGCGTCGTTGACTCCGTCGCCCGTCATGGCGGTTATCTTGCCCTTTGAGCGCCAGGCGTTGACTATTCTCGTCTTGTGCTCGGGCTGCACGCGCGCGTATACATATATATTTTCGACTCTGTCCGCGAACTCTTCGTCGCTCATCGCGGAGAGCTCCGCGCCGGTTATTGCCTGTGACGGATCGGTGAGTATGCCGAGCTCCGAGGCTATCGCAACGGCGGTGTCTTATGGTCGCCGGTTATCATAACGGGGGTTATACCCGCGCCGCGGCACTCCTCTATAGCCGCCTTGACCTCCGGGCGAACGGGGTCTATCATGCCGGTAAGGCCGATGAATATCAGGTCATGCTCGAGCGCCTCGGGCGAAAAATCGTCGGGCGCGGAGTCGTATTTTCTCATCGCCGCCGCGAGCACGCGCAGCGCCTTGTCAGCCATTCGTTTGTTTTCCGCGGCTATATTCGCTCTTATCTCATCCGTCATGGGTACGGTTTTTCCGTCAATAAAAGCGTGGGTGCAGAGATCGACGACAACATCGGGCGCGCCCTTTGTGTATTGAATAATGCCGTCCGGTGTCTTGTGGACGGTGGACATCATCTTTCTGCCCGAGTCAAACGGAGCTTCGCCGATTCTCGGGCTGTCTGCTTTCAAATCGCCCTTGTGCATTCCGAGGCTTATCGCGTAGCTGACGAGAGCCGCCTCCGTGGGCTCGCCGATCACGAGGCCGTCGGAATCCTCCTGCGCGTCGGAGCAGAGGGACATGGCTCTTGCGAGCAGCTTTTCGTCGCCGTAATGATCGACGACGGTCATCTTATTCTGCGTGAGAGTGCCTGTCTTGTCAGAGCAGATTATCTGCGCGCAGCCGAGCGTCTCAACAGCGGTGAGCTTGCGGATAACCGCATTTTTCTTCGACATGTTTGTGACGCCTATCGAGAGCACTATAGTGACAACGGCGGCGAGCCCCTCGGGAACCGCCGCGACGGCGAGACTCACTGCGACCATGAACACATCAATTACGCTCTTGAATATCATCGCAGGGTCGCCGCCCGCGAGCGTCGAACGCTCCATAAACAGCGAGAACGCGAAGATGAAAACGCAGATGCCGAGCACGAGAAATGTCAGCGTTTTGGAGAGCTGAGAGAGCTTCTTCTGCAGCGGGGTCTGACCGTCCTCAGCCTTTGTTATGGCGTCGGCTATCTTGCCCATCTCAGTATTCATGCCCGTGTCGGTGACGACCGCCTTGCCGCGTCCGTAGACAACGGCGCTGCCCATATACGCCATGTTCTTTCTGTCGCCCAGCGGAATATCGCCGCCGTCACCCGCGCCGAGAACGGAGATAATCTTGCTCACGGGCATGCTCTCGCCGGTCAGCGCGGCTTCTTCGATTTTGAGGCTCGCGCTTTCAAATATGCGGCAGTCCGCGGGAACGGCGTCGCCCGCCTCGAGTACCACGATATCGCCGACGGTCAGATCTTCGCTCTTGACAGTCATTATCCTGCCCTCGCGAATGACCTTGGAGGTCGCCGCGCTCATCTCCTGCAGCGCCTCGATAGCCTTTTCCGCCTTACTCTCCTGCAAGACGCCGAGCACGGCGTTTATGAGCACAACGGCGAGGATTATCACGGTGTCCGTAGGGAAGGACGGCGAGCCGGAGACTCTGCCTCGTATACCGTGGTAACGGCGGATATTACGGCGGCGACGATAAGAATAATTATCATCGGGTCGGCAAGCTGTTCGAGAAACCGCCTGATGAGTGATTTCGGCTTCGCCTGCGCCAATTTGTTTTTGCCGTATTTTTCAAGACGGCGTTCAGCTTCGGATTGCGTAAGTCCGTTTTCCGAGCTCTCCGTCCGCTTAAACACCTCGCGGACGTCTTCAAGATAGTACTTCAATTTTTATGCCTCCCTTTCGGTTAAACAAAAAGACCTTCGACAGACCATGTCTGCCAAAGGTCTTGCCTCAAACGCATTCAACGCATATGTCTGCTGCCAGCCGAGCTCGGTCGGTTATCGCGACCTGCACGACGGTTGGTGACAGCGAGATGGGCTTTTGCCCATAGCTACTCCCCAATGGATGTGCATTTATCATACTCCGCAAAAGAGGAAATGTCAATTAAATTTATAAATTTTTATCTATTATTCTTTTTATTCGACAAAATCGCTCTTGACAAAAGCACAATGTGAATATATAATTAATGCGTATTCTGACAAATGTTTCTGTGGACTCGCATGTTTTTGTAAGCCATTGACCGTTTGATGGTTCACAAAAATGTGCGAGTCCATTGCACAACATATAATATAGAATGCAAATTTTTTCACGGAGGTACCACAATGAAGGTACAGTCAAATGGTTCAACGCAGAAAAAGGTTTTGGCTTCATCGCTAACGATGAGGGCGGCGACGATGTTTTCGTACATTTCTCCGCTATCGTTGCAGACGGCTACAGAACTCTCACCGAGGGTCAGAAGGTCACCTTCGAGGTCGAGCCGGATCCCAAGGATTCCAGCAAGCTCAGAGCTGTCAACGTTGTCGGCGAATAATTTTCTCCAGAGTTGACGCGGGCGTCCGTTATGCGGACGCCCGTTTTTTATGTCTGTCTTTTGAAAGAACGGTCGATTTCAGGTTTGGTTGTTTTTTGTATAATGTTGTGATATAATTCGATATAGAACAGACATGATGCGAAGAGAGGAAATGTTAAAATGCCGGTGCCAAAATATTATCAGTTCTTTCCGTCTATTCTTGACTGCCTTGCAGACGGCAAAGAGCATAATTTAAAAGAAGTCGCGGAATACTGCGCCAATAAATTCAACCTCAGTGACGAGGACAAAAGAGAAGCGTTGCCGAGCGGGCAACCGACATATTTGAACCGTGTCGGATGGGCGAGAACATATTTGAAAAAGGCCGGGTTGATAGATAGGACATCCAGGTCGGTATATGTAATAACGGATTTGGGCGAAGAAGCTGTGAAGAATGGCAGCAGCAATGTCGATCTTGAATATTTGCGCAGATTTGATTCCTTTAATGAGTTTTCAAATCCCAAGAATACTCAGTTGGACAATTGCGTCGACATAAATAAAAAAGAAGAAAGTCCGCAGGAACAGCTTGAGCTTTCAATACGCGAAATCAATTCGTCGCTTTGTGACAGTCTGATGAGCGAGCTGCTGAAAATGAGTCCGTATGATTTTGAAAATTTAATCGTAAGGCTGCTTATAAAAATGGGCTATGGCACACTGAAGCAGAACGAAATGGCAGTTACTCCGAAATCAGGCGATGAAGGTATCGACGGAATAGTGTCGGCGGATAAATTCGGCTTCGATTCGATTTACATACAAGCAAAAAAGTGGTGTTCGGATAGCACGGTCGCAGACCGGAGATACAGAAATTCTTGGGTGCGCTGGCAGGGCAGGGCGCAACAAAAGGTATTTTTATCACAACGGCGCACTTTTCAAAAGAGGCGATTGCCTTTGCGGAAAAACAGCTCCATCAGAAAATCGTCCTGGTGGATGGAAATCAATTGACAGAGTTGATGATTGAATATAATTTAGGGGTTTCAGTTGTTGAAACTTATGTGGTCAAGAGAGTTGACTATGACTTCTTCAACGATGAACTGTAACAAAACAAGCGTCGGGGCTCAATTGCCCTGACGTTTGTTTTTACTATTATAATAGAAATGCAGATAAATATTATATTTTTCTCTTCAACATATCCTCCGCAATGCTTTTCACGAGTTCATCCATGTGCGAGAAGTCCATGGCGGAGATATATATGCTCTCGAGGTCGTCGTGTATACTCTTGGCGCTTGCGAGAGAATTTACAGCCTCGCCGATAAACTCACCGTAGGCTTTTTTGGTGAAGTTCAGCCGCGACATATGCCGGTGCAGCGCGGCGCGGTCGGTGAAGCGCGAGGAGTTTATCTTCACCGCGCCGTCAAACTCCGCGGGATGCAGCCTGTTTGAGGTCACGAAGCCGAGCGACCGGTCGGGGATGAGCAGATGTTCGGGCTCGCCGTCCGGTGAAAGGGGAGACGGGCTCGTGATTATGTCATGACCGCCGGAGAGGGCGTATCCGCGAAGCAGGGACAGCAGGGCTGCGGAGCTCGCGATGTTGTCGTCCTCGATGATATATATGCGCTCGCAGAGCTGTCTTACCGTATCAGTGAAGAATGTTATCCCGTCCGGTGTGACGGCGGATATCATTCTGTGACTCTCTTCGCCGATGCGCCCGGTCGGTTTGCCGAACTCGCGCGACGCAATGCGCGAAGCCGCGCGCTTGATTTTTGCCGTGTCCGTGCAGCCGAGCGTCAGGCGCAGTATATCCTCGCGCAGCAGGGAGCTCGCTTCGAGAAAACGCCTGCATCTGCGGTGGCACGCGGCGTTTTCGTCGGTCAGCGCGATGACCTCATCCGCGCGCGAACGCAGAATATCTTTATTCCAGAACCTGCCAAGGTCAACGGTCTCCTGCGCGGCGCCCGGATATTTCGGCTCGAGCGTGTGCGGAGAAGTGCCGTCCGCTATCCAGCAGTTGAGCGCGGGCGCGTATACGCCGTCGAGCGAAGCGGGATCGGATGAGCAGTATATCAGCTCCGTCTCTATCCCCGCGTCTATCAGGCGGAGTTTATCCGCTTCATCAGGCTCGATTTGCCCGTGCCCGGACCGCCCTTTATTATATATGTATACCCGCCCGAATGAGTCGGACAAAGCTCGCCGAAAAATGAGTGAAACCCCTCGGGCGAACTGCACCCGAGAAAATAGCTGATGTTACCCATAATACGCCTCCCGAAAAGTCATATTACAGAGTATTCACCGCCCGCTTGTCAGGTTACGGAAAAACATCAGCTTGCCGCTTGCCGTGTGAAACTGCTTGCCGAGGTTGACAAACGAAGCTAAAAAAGGTAAAATATCACGAGTGATCAGGCGCAGTTGGGCGAGGAGAAATGCCGCCGCCGGGGGCGGATAGAGGCATTGCTCCGAGGTGAAGAAACAAGGAGCGGAGCGAGCGCACCATCGTCCTCGGCAGCTCCATATCATTCGTTTCCGCCTTTGGCGAAACCTCATTCATTGCGCGCCTCGTCCTCTCCCCAAAAAGGCAAGCCTTTTTGGGACCCCTGTATTATGCGACTATGTTTCTGAGGGAAGCGCCGCGGACAGACAGCAGAAAGATAATAAGCAGGAAGCAAACTAAAAAATAAATATAACCGGGTGTGGCGCAGTTGGTAGCGCGGGTGGTTTGGGACCATCAGGCCGCAGGTTCGAACCCTGTCACTCGGACCATATCGAGTGTTCATAACAGATTTGAGTTATGGACACTTGCTTTTTTGTTTTCCGCACAACCAAATATTGCTGTGGGTTATATGCGGTACATGGGGCCTGCTATTATTTATTATATCGCTAAGTGGCTTTTGCCGGCCGGATATTTTGGGGGATGAGAGTATGCTTACACTGAGAGAAGAAATTTTAAATCTTCTGGAATCGCCGGAGCTTTTGGAGTATCTGCTGTCAAATCCGGAAAGGCTTTGTGAATTTGACTATGCGAATATTATTGCCGGTGCTCCTATAGGACTTGCTGAGAAGCGGGCGCTGCTTGAAAAGCTGAAAAACAGTGCGGAGTTGCGCAGAGAGCCGGATAAAGTTGCCGATTATATTGCCGCTCTCGACTCCGCAACGGCGGCTCTTGAGAACAGCGGCAACGAAACCGTGCTGTCCGTTGTGCTGCGCAGAGGCGGCGTTGACAGCTTTGTTGACGGCGCTTATTATGCGGCATCTGCGGAGTCTGCGCGAAGGGCAATCCGCGAATATGTTTCGGAGTGCAGTGACTGCGATTGGGGTCATATGTACTGGGAGATGAAGCTGTATCGGCGGTCGGATGCATTGGAGAGCGGCGGATTTATGCGGACGGAGTATATTTATATCGCCGAGCCGAATGGGGAGATTCAGTATTTTCTGCACAATTACGGCCGTCGCGGAAAAACTAAATATTATACTCGGGCGGAGGAGGCGTTCGGTGAGAGATCGGCGGATCTGAATCTGCCGGTGCCGTATCGCCCGGGAGATATTTTGAAAATCGACTGTTCGCCGTATACGGACGGCGTGCATTATTGCATATTGACCGAGGTTGGCGACGACTGCTGCGGCGTTCGGTGCATGTATCCGGTTTTTGACGGGCGCATCGGTCAGGGTGCGTTGAAGCACGGCAATTATATTTCCGAGAGTGCCTGTGGCATAAAGCAGTATCTCTCGCCGCTGTATCGGGCAAGGATATGCGTTGAAGAGCTCCCCGAAAGCTGCCGCTTTATGAAATCTCTTCGCGTGAAGCTCCGCAGCGATCCCGACTTCGGAAAAGCTATATCTCAGGTCGGTTCATATCTAAGGTTCCGGCAGCTGTGAAAATTTAATGCGGTTTCGCGCTTGCGTTATTTCTTCGTGACATCTGATATCCGATGTGACAAAAAATGGGACATCCTCCGTGCTATGATGAGCCTCGGGAGGCGACAAAAAATGGACGATAAAGCAATCCGCGGCATTTTGATAGAGTGGCTGCAGGCGAACTATCCGGAAGGGCATATTTATCAGGAGAAAAGCATCGGCGAATCGGTCTGTGATGTGATGCTGGTCAGCGATTGCTTGACCGGATTTGAAATCAAGAGCGACCGCGACAGCTATCGCAGGCTGCCGCGTCAGGTGGAGTATTATCAGCAGTATTTCGACTATAACTATCTCGTAGTGGGCGAGAGGCACGGCACTTCTGCGGGCGCGAAGATTCCTGATAACTGGGGGATTATTGTTGTCTGCGAGGATGGGATAAATCTCAAACGCAAGCCGAAATACGGTTCGCCCAGGCTTGAAAAACAGCTTCGCATACTGTGGAAGGCAGAGCTTAACAACATACTCAGCAGATTGAATGTGCCCATGATGACTTACAAGAGCAAGGACTATATAGTGCGCTACCTTGCCGAAACGCAGGAGAGCAAAGAGCTGCAGGAAAAAATCCATGAGGGCGTGGTGTATGAGCTGCTCCACAGAGATTATGACACTTTGGTATAGCGACCCTACGGTAAGCGGCGAAGCAAAAGATAGCAGCATCTACTGCGAAATGCCGGTGTCGGAGATGATAGACACTCTCTCGGAGCAGGATCTGCAGCAGTTCACCCTCGACCATTGGATTGAGCTCTATGCAAAGGCGAGAAAGCTGAAAGAGGCAAAGGTCTACAAATACAAAAAGCCGGGGAGAGAAAGAGTAAGCTCGGTTGAACATACTATTAAATATAAAGATATAGAGGCGACTCCCGGAGTCCCGTGGATGGACAGGAGAATAATCAACGAGTTTATTTTTTATCTGATAAACGGGTATGAAATCTGGGAGTCCAAAGGAAGGCAGAATTACAATCTTGCCGACTTTGATGTTCGTCTGCGCAATACGGTTAAAAACGAGGAATATCTGCTTGGATTTTCCCGCGAGCAATATAAGCAGGAGGTCGGTAAGATAAAAGATTTCCTCTCCGAGAGCGTGATTCGCAAAGAAGAGCCGATGCCCGACGATCTATTTGTAATGGATTTTGCAATATCCGTGCCGGAAAATCAGGATGAAAAGAAGCCGTATCTTTCGCTCAAACGCCTTGATACTGTATACCGCCTGGAGGTCGGTCAATCCGTCTCGGGAAATGCGCGGCGTCTGTATAATTTCTTTGATTCGTTCTCAAAGCAAAAAGAGCAAATTGAAGACAGCCGGAAAAAGCTGAGAGCTTCAATCAAAGAACTGGAGGCAATCGCGGCTCAGAAAAATCCGTACCCGGAGCAGATTGCCGCGCTGAGAGACGAAGTCAGCGATCTGGAGCAGGGAATAGCAAAAAAGGCATCGGATTAATTGTTCCGCCGGTACAAAAGCCGATTTATGCGACATATATCTGATTTTCGAAAAATTGTTGTAAACCTTTGCTTTTTAATGTATAATTGTTGTATAGCAAAACGGGAGCAATCAATCTGCAAAAACGCAGAAGATGTTAAGATATTATATGTATAAAGGGAGGAAGATCAGATGTTAGGAGCAATAATCGGTGATATCGTGGGCTCAATCTATGAGCGGCACAGTATCAAAACAAAAGAATTTCCGCTGTTTGGCAGCTACTGCAGATTTACGGATGATACCGTTATGACCTGCGCGGTAGCCGAGGGCATTATGAACGGAGGCAAGCGGGAGGACTTCGCCGACGCGATGAAGAAATATGGGCGGATGTATCCCCGTGCCGGTTACGGCGGCAGGTTCAAAGCGTGGATATTCTCGGATTGCAGCGAGCCGTATAACAGCTTCGGCAACGGCTCGGCGATGCGCGTTTCGCCGTGTGCGTGGGCGGTGGACTGCGAAGCTTATGCCAAAACAGGGAAATTGCCCGACAGATGCAGAGAATTGGCTCAGCTATCCGCCGAGGTCACTCATAACCACCCCGAGGGCGTAAAGGGCGCGATGGCAACCGCCGATGCGATTTTTCTCAGCCGCTTTTATTTCGGCGGATATCACAGAGCGGGCGAAGAGCCTATAGATAACAATCCGGCAGAATGTAAGAAGCGCATAAAGGAATATATCGAGAATGAGTACGGCTACAATCTGTCGAAGTCTCTCGATGAAATACGCCCGTACTACCGCTTTGACGTAACCTGCCAGGGCTCCGTTCCGCAGGCGATAATCGCGTTTATCGAGAGCACGGATTTTGAAGATGCCATACGCAACGCCGTCTCGCTCGGCGGCGACAGCGACACTCAGGCGGCGATCGCCGGAAGCATAGCCGAGGCGGCATACGGCATACCCGATTGGATAAAAGAAAAGGCGTATTCATATCTGGACGAGCCGCTGAAAGATGTGATTAGCCGCTGGAATGAGTATATCGCTTTGTACAATAAGCCCGCAGCGAGTGCGGAATAAGACGCCGACCGCGTTAACCGCATCGCTTTTGCCCGGACTTGATTAATTAAAACCGACAGCCCTCTGAAAGTGTTTTTCAGAGGGCTGTTGATGTTTCTTAATAAAATTTTCAGGAAGTTAAGTATGAGACCATATCCCATGCGCAGTCAAGGTTTGAATATTCCCAGACAACAGTAATAACGATATCGACGCTGTTTTTGCTGTATTGCTCTGGGTCGTCTGTGATATGAAATTCAAAACCGCGTGAGTCGGAGCACCAGGTTCCATATGGGAAAGTTCTTTTAAGAGAACCGGCGGCATCTGTATCTGGCGCACCCATTGCTACGGTAAATTCCCTGATTTCTCCGACGATATTTATTTTGCTTTCGCCGCCCGAGTCGCATGTGAATGCTCCCCGGTCAAAGCCGAAGGATATTTTGTCGCCGATGCAGTACGGCAGAGTATTCATTATAATTTCCAAACATCCGGCGGGATGAAGCTCGGTGCCGTCATCGAGTTGGTATGTATCAAAAGAGCTTTTCCCGACTTCGAAATTTATCGCTGCGTTGTTCACCGTCGCCCGAATTTTTGCAAAGCCTAAATCAAGGTCATTTGTAATCATTTTGTGCTCCCGTAAACTTTGAAAATGTTTAATTCACCCAACCCATTTCTCAACCGCATCCGCCGTCAGATTTATCTGACGGGCATTGTCTATCGTCGGGGTGCCGTCGCCGTCCTGATTGCCGTAAACGCCGAAATACGCGTGGCATCCGCCGTCGATTATATATTCGGTAAGCTCGGGGAGGTTGCTGCGGTACTGCTCGTATTTTTCGCGGTTGAGCACTCCGTCATTGCTGCCGTAAATTGACAGCGTCCTTATATTTTCGTTTGAGAGGTCGGCGGTCGAATATGCGGCGAGGAGCAGCAGACCTTTAAAATCGCTCGGATGTTTTTCGAGATACGCCGCCGCCATCGAGCCGCCGAGGGAGTGACCTCCTATGTACCATTCGGTGATCTCGGGGAAGATCTCCCGTATGCCGTCTGCGGCGTTGACATCTAATACCGCGAGATTAAACGGCATCCTGACGAGCACGCAAAGTATGCCCTTTTGGGCGAGCGACTCCATGAGCGGCAGATATGCAGTGTATTCGACTTTTCCGCCGGGATAGAATATCAGTCCCTTTGTCGCATTTTCGCCCTTGCAGACTATATTTCCGTTGTCGAGTTTGATTGTCTCGGTCGGGGAACTGCCGTCCTGAAGCCCGAATGATTCACCTGCGGGCGTTATCGCGTGATAGTAGTCGCCGAGATAGACGGCGCACGCTCCGAAAAGCAGCGCAATGACCGCGACTATCGAAACGATGCATATTATTATCTTCCGCTTTTTGCTGCCTGCCTTTGCCATGATAATACCTCCCTGTTTCTATATGATTAATAAATCGGGAATATTTTGCGCAGACAGTATTTCATCATTAGCTAAGGACCCTTCAATCAGCTCCCAGTGGTTGCTTACATTGTCGCAATGGTATAAAAGTTTAGAGTATTCATTGTTTCGCTTTGCTGTAGCCTTGACAACACTATATCCATATCTTGGTAAAATCTGGCTTGCAGAGACGAACGAATTTCTCATCGCTTGCGAAATTTCACAAATTGGACTAAAATCATCAAAACGACTACTGCGGCAAATACAATAACAGCAAAAAATGCAACAATTGTTTTTGCATCTGAGTATTGTTTACATCATAAAGGATTGTTTGATTCCCTTGACTATCCTCAGTTATAAGTTGCGAATAAGATGATGCCAAAAAGTTAAATATTCCCATGTCGTTTTTGACATAATAAGAAGCCTGTCCAATATTTACAGATTTCCTTTTTGCTATTTGATTCCATAGGGAATTGTTTTTCACACTGCTATCATCAGTTTAACCATATTAATTAACTGCCCGTCTTGCGAAAATTCAATAACTATGGAACCTCTGACCAACATTAGCAGAATATTGCCATCATTCCATTGAACATAAAATGAACCGTCATTATCAATTCAAATAATGTCAACACATTATTTGAATTTGATATAGCAATCTTATTTTCTTTAAAGCCCAAAAGTATTATGTCGTCTTTAGAAACATCAAAAGAAACAATAGGCAATTCGATGCTGTCTAAGGATTTCAAATCAGAAGATTTCCTTAAATTAATATTTTGCCATATTTGGTCAACTTCATTCTCTGATAAGTCCGTCGTTTCGAATCCATAATTTGTCGTTGCATACACATTTAGTCCTCCGAACAGTAGAAACAGAGATATGACGCACACTGTAACAAAACACTTTCGCATAAATCACACCTACCATTCCGTTATCTTGACATAAATATTTTTAGATAAGAAATAGATTCTCTTTCATTCATGATAAATACTTCACTAAATTAATAATATCACATTTGGTTTACAATAAGCTGTACTTAGCATTATCTGAGTAATAAATATTTAAATTTAGTTTAGCACATTTAAAAAAGTATGGCAATGTTTTTATTATCTGTTGCAGTTTTTTCCGTCCTCGGTTATGATATTAGCGTAAAGGAGTGCTGTTATGTTTTCGGAAAAATTTATCTGTGCGGGCTATGATTATACAACTTATATATTCCAAGCCCCCCGGTGTTTTTCTTCGCCGGGGGTTGCTCTTTTATGAATAGCTGTTTTATTTTTGAACAAAAATCAGTATATGAAAATATTTTTCATAGAGACTGCATAATTCTCAAAAGTGATTAAAAATAATTTATTTTGCAGTAGAATTATTTTGAAATACATTTGGCATATATTTATGTCAGACCGATACTTATTACGAAGCGAAAAGGGGATCGCAATGAAGAGGGTAACGGCAGTTTTATTAGTCCTGTTGACGGCGCTCGCGGTTTTTGCCGCCTGCTCCAAAAATTCAGTCCACACGGTGACATTTGACAGTTCGGGCGGAACGCAGATAAAGACCCAGCATATCCGCGACGGCGAGAGCGCCAAAAAGCCGTGGGATCCGCACAAAGAGGGTTTCACTTTCATCGAGTGGCAGTATAACGGCGCGGCGTTCGATTTCAACACCGCGATAACGGAGGATATCACCCTTGTCGCGTCCTACAGCATCGACGAGGGCACGGATATAGTCCTGCTCGTGCTCTGCTACGGCGACGGCAGAGAGAATGAAATAATCGAGATAAAGCGCGGCGAAGCGGCGTTTGCGCCGCCGACTCCCGAGCGCGAGGGATATAAATTCGAGGGCTGGTTCAACGGCGACACCGAGTTCGATTTCTCAACGCCCATAAACGACGATTTGAACCTCACTGCGAAATGGAAAGCGACGGGAAAAACCGAGAGCGGGTCCGAAAATCAGCCCGCGGCGGCGGAGGAATCCGCGCAGAAATATTCCGATACCGCGGCGAAATATTCCGGCAGATGGTATCTCGACGGCTATTCCGATATATTTGTCGATGTGTCGAACTCGGCGAGCGGAATGAATCTGCGCTCGTATAATTTCTCGCTGCCCTCGTCTTCGGGGAGCGTCGCGGCGTATACTCTTTATCCCTCAAAGTCGCTTTCGTCCTCGGGCGGCAGTTGGGGCAACTCAATTTTCGTGCCGTTCTCCTCATGGGAGAGCTCGCTGAGCGCAAATAAAATAATTCTCGGCAGCAGCTGCTTCTATATCAATAATAAGAAATTCGTGAAAGCTCCCGGTACGAAGGACAGATACACCGGAACCTGCTACAGAGAGGCGCGCGGAGTGTGGTATCTGTTCAACAATCCCGACTCCACGATTGAAATATACACCGCGCAGAAGGGCGGCGACGAGACGGGCGACCGCTTCGGCATAAAGGCGACGAATTTCGACATCGCAACTCTCAGCACCTATACGAAGTCATCGACCGGCGGCGGATATGCGGACAGAAAGAGCGACTGGGACAGCTACGGAATATCCGTCACTAACGGTGTTCTGACGATAAAGAACAAGAACGGCACAAGGACATTTTACAGCAAGAAAAAATACCAGAGCGTGACGGGCGTCAGACTCAGCGCGACGGAGGCTAAACTCAGAGTCGGTCAGACTAAAGTGCTCACCGCTACTGTTATTCCCGCCGATGCATATGACAAGGACTACACCTGGTCGAGCGACGATCCGTCGATAGCGGAGGTCGCGGGCGGCATAGTCGCGGCGAAAAAAGAGGGCACGACAAATATCAGAGTCACCACAAAGGACGGCAACCGCGTGGCAGTCTGCAAGGTGACGGTATATATCGACCATGTCACGGGCGTTACCCTGAACTCATCTTCGCTCAGCCTGACGGTCGGCGATTCGAGGCAGCTACTGGCGACAGTCGCTCCGCGCAATGCGGCGAATCAGAAAGTCACATGGTCGAGCAGCAATGCTAATGTAGCATCTGTCTCGAGCTCAGGGCGCGTCACGGCAAAGGCGAAGGGTACTGCCGTGATAACCGTAAAGACCGAGGACGGAAACAAGACCGCTTCATGCACCGTGACCGTCGAGAATCCGACCTCGCAGCCGTTGCGGCGGCGCAGGTGTCGAACAACGGCACTGCCGCGCCGCAGATACACGCGTCGGCGCTCGTATCCGGCGGAACGGGGAAATATACTTCTTATAAAATAAAGATATTTTTAAACGGCGCACTCGTGGCGGAAAAATCGGAAAAAAGCATGTCATATACCCCGAAGGTCAGCGGAATGTACACCGTGGAAGTCACCGTTACAGACTCCGACGGGGAAACGGCGAGCGGAAAGATGCTCATAAATGTATCTGTAGTCGAACCGACAGAGAAGCCGACGGAGAAGCCCACGGAGAAGCCGACCGAGAGGCAGACGGAAAAGCCTACGGAGAAACCGACAGAAAAGCCAACGGAAAAACCGACGGAAAAACCGTCCGACGAGCCGATAAATCCGATCCCGTCGGAGCCGGTAGTCCCCGTGACCGAGCCGGCAACGGAAGCACCGCTCGCTCCCGAGCCCGCACTGGACTGAATATAAAACGCAAATAAAAAAGACTGTCGCAGATATTATTCTGCGGCAGTCTTTTGCTCATTTTACGCCTGATAAGTCTCCATGAAGCTGTTGACATCGCTCTCGCATGAGCGCATGGCGAGTATCGTCTGCTCGAGGAGCTTTTCAAGCTCCCAGCCGAGTCTCTCCGCGCCCGTGCGGATAACATCGCGCGAGCAGCCCGCGGCGAATTTTTTGTCTTTGAACTTCTTCTTGAGGCTCGAAACCTCCATGTCCATCACGCTCTTGGACGGGCGCATCAGCGCCGCCGACCAGATGAGCCCTGTCAGCTCGTCCGCCGCGAAGAGCACTTTTTCCATCTCGTGAACTGGCTCGATATCTACGCAGATGCCATAGCCGTGGGAGCAAATTGAATATATCATGTCGTCGCCGACTCCGCCCGCCTTGAGCAGCTCTGGAGCTTTCTTGCAGTGCTCCTTCGGATAGAGCTCGAAGTCGATGTCATGCAGCAGACCGACTATGCCCCAATATTCCTCCTCGTCCGCATAGCCGAGCTCCTTCGCGTACCAGCGCATAACGCCCTCGACAGTCAGCGCGTGGCGGATATGAAACGGGTCTTTGTTGTATTTTTTCAGAAGCTCAAACGCTTCGTCCTTGTGATCTTGCTCTCTCTCATTTTTGTCGTCTCCTTGCATTTTGCGCATTATTGCGCGAGTTTTCACAATTATACCACTTGCTTGGTAGTCTTTCAACTATATGCGCGGCTTTATGTCGAGATTCACGAGCGCGCTCTGATTTATCGAAAACAGCAAGTCAACGAGCACGCCCTCGTCAACGCAGTAGTCCGAGCGTATCCATTGGATAATAACGCCCGTGCTGCCGTTGAGAATATATGAATAGATATATTGCTCCTGCTCCTTCGGAAAAACGATGTTCAGGTTCTCAATAAACTGAATTATCGACTGCTGCATGAATTTTGAACGGAACGCGGGGTCAACCGAGTCGACAAGCAGCGTGCGGAACGGCTTGTCGTTTTCTTTGATATACATTAGAAATGAAAGCAGATATCTGTGCGCGCCGAGGTCGTTTTCTGCGCCTATTTTCTTTAAGTGATCCTGAGTCGCGTCGAGCAGCTCGTTTTCGACCTCTTCGAGCAGCTCTTTCGGCTCGGAGTAGTGCGCATAAAAGGTCGAGCGGTTGAGGTCGGCGCGCTCGCACAGCTCTCTTACGGATATTTTTGTTACCGAGCCTTTCTCGCCCAGAAGATCCATCAGCGCGTTTTTGAGCAATATTTTTGAAAGTCTCGTGCGCTGGTTATTTTTTGTGTTCATATTATCCCGCCACTTTCAGATGATTTTGTCGGTTTCATAACAGCGATTAACAAAACTGATGATTGTTAATCCGACACGATGTAGATATAATAGTAGTGTAATATGAAATCTTTCAATTGTCAAGGAGACCTTAACCTTTCTGTCTCCAATGATTTTATCGCCTGCGGAAAACGACGCGTTACGGAAAGCTTCAGACGGAATCCGAGGACGCGCCGAAACCGCAGCGACAACTATATAAGAAATTCATTCAGCCTTTTAACTTTTTAGCCGCGCCGATCCTACGGGGTCGATTTACGGCTCAAATCATATAAAAAGCACCGCAAGCGCATAAAGCTGTGGCAAAGGCAGCTGCAAATATATTTTTATATCCATAAGATAAAATAAATGAAGGAGTTCTCGTGATGGCAAAAGCAAAATTTTTTGAAAAGCGGGCGCTTGATTCGCGCCTGACCTCGCCCGATGTTACGGCGAAGGAGAAGTGGCTGGGCTATCTGCTCGGCCCGTCCGGCGCGCTGCTTTTAAACGCCGTGCTCGCGACCTACCTCAATGTCTATTATACCGATGTCCTAAACCTCACCACCGTGTGGGGCGGCGCGTTCCTAGCGGTGTTCCCGATAGTGTCGAAGATAATCGACGCTGTGACGAATATAGTCATGGGCTATATCATCGACCGCACGCGCACAAAGCAGGGCAAGGCGCGCCCTTGGCTGCTGCTCTCCGCGCCGCTTGTCGCCGTGACCGGCATATTGCTCTTCACAGTCCCCTCGGGTAACCGGACGGTGCAGGTGATATGGGTCATGCTCTCGTATAATCTGTTTTATTCGTTCGCTTATACAATTTATAACATGAGCCACAATCTTATGGTTCCGCTCTCGACGAGAAACACGGAACAGCGCGGTTCGCTCTCGGTTTTCAATCAGATATCGACTATAATGATGAGCGGCATAATCGTCGCGCTCATCTTCCCCATGCTCATCATGCCGCAGCTCGGCGTTGACAAATCAAAGTGGATAGTTACGATGAGTATTCTCTCGTGCATCGCGCTGCCGCTGACGCTCATGGAGTATTATTTCACCAAGGAGCGCATCACCCTCGAAGGCGGCGAGCAGAAGAAAGAGAGCGTCGCAATGGCAACTCAGCTCAAGGCAGTTTTCAGCGACAAATATATGATAATAATTTTCATATATTTTCTCATTTTCACCGTCGGCTCGACTATCAAAAACATCTCGCTCGTCTATTTCTCGAACTATGTCCTCGGTACATATAACGACGGCAAGACCCAGACCATGCTATCCGTTATCGGCGGCATCCCGATGGGCATCGGCATTTTCGCCGTCTGGCCGCTCGCGAAAAAATTCGGCAAGCGCAACTTAACGGCAGTCGGCTTTATCTTCTATGCTGTCGGCTCGGCTATATGCTGCTCGCGCCGACAAATATGGTGATAGTGCTTATCGGCCAGTTTATCAAGAATATCGGCGGTCTGCCGTGCTCTTATGTGTTCATGGCGCTGTTCGCGGACGTGCTCGACCATGTCGAGTGGAAAAACGGCTTCAGGTGCGACGGCATCGCGATGTCGATATATAACACGATCGCCGTCGCAAGCGTCGGAATCTGTACGGGTATATTCAATCTCATTCTCTCGAAGTCCGGCTATGTCGCGCCCTATCTCGATGCGGCGGGCAAGCTCATCGCCGTGCAGTCGGAGAGCGTCAAGAGCGCGATAACATTTACTTTCGTAGGACTTGAGACTATAACCGGCATAGTCCTTGCGATACTTCTGTTGTTTTTGAATGTCGAAAAGAATATCGCCAAGGAGCAGGAGGAGATAAAGCAGAGAAACGGGGAGACGACAGAATGAAAGCCGTAAAGCTTAAAACAGAGTATCTCAAAAACGTTGGGGATAGATATAAAGAACCCGCGCTTCATGTGGAACTGCGAGGGCGGGAAGGCGCAGAGTGCATATAGAATAATCGCCTCCGACACGCGCGGCAATATTCTATGGGACAGCGGCAAGGTCGAATCCCCGCAGATGGCGTTTATCCCATATCCGCTTGATACTCCGTCGCGCCTGAGAGTGAACTGGAAAGTGAAGCTCTGGGACGAAAACGGCGCAGAGGGCGATTGGAGCGAGCCGGCATTCTTCGAGATCGGGCTCAGAAACGCCTCAGATTGGAGCGCGAAGTGGATAACAGGAAACTATAATATAAACAGAAAACAGCGTTATCCGGTTGACTGCTTCAAAAAAGAGTTCGAGTGCAAAAAGCCGATTCTCTCGGCGCGCCTCTATATGACCGCCTGCGGAATATATTCGGCCGGGCTAAACGGTACGGACTTCACCATGCCCTTAGCCCCCGGAATTACGGAATACAGAAAGCGCATACAGTATCAGACCTACGATGTGACCGTGCTTTTGCATGAGGGAAGCAACGTGCTCTGCGCCGAGCTTGCCGACGTGGTACAGGGGCAGCGTAGCGCATGGGACTCAAAAATCAGTACGGCACCGAGACTAAACTGCTCGCTCAGCTTGAGATAAAATATACCGACGGCACGGCGCAGACCGTCACCTCCGACGCTC
>ENA-OQEN01000415-OQEN01000415.1-human-gut-metagenome-genome-assembly--contig:-NODE-415-length-18744-cov-3.026857_pt1 | contig 18744 bp, 19 predicted proteins | sample MGYA00242791_ERZ504627 | MGnify/ENA primary metagenome ERZ504627 (study PRJEB26092, sample SAMD00036316) | human gut metagenome | host: Homo sapiens | study: EMG produced TPA metagenomics assembly of... | reverse complement strand
CAGCATTGCTCCGTAGGGGCTCTACACCTCTTTCATGGGGCGTGCCATCCGAGAGGCAACCCGCAGTCTTATGATTTATTCCACTTCGATGAGTTCATACTGCGGATTTCCCATCTTGAGCTCTTTCATCGCCTGCAGCTGATGGAGACCGTGGCGAGACTCGATGCGCGTGACGAGATCCTGATTCGAGGCGGTTTGATAGATGAGGTCGACCGATGCCTGATCGATGGCGAGAAGGTCGGTCGAGGCGAGGATGCCAATATCCGGGATCGTCGGCTCGGCAGCGATGAGACCGGCGCAGTCGCAGTCGACAGACATGCGGCGCAGGACATTCAGGTAGACGATGTGCTTGCCGAAGAGATCAATGGTGGCTTTGGCGGATTCCGCCATGTTCTCCATGAGGAGCTCCTTGCCTGGCCAGGTGTCCCAGTCTTCCGGCTGGTTGTTTACATCGACGCATGGACCTGGCTCTTGCCGATGCGTCCATCCGCACAGCCGATGGCGAGATTCTTCATCGAGCCGCCGAAGCCGCCCATGGCATGTCCTTTGAAATGGGTGAGGACGATCATCGAGTCATAGTTCACGATGTGGCTGCCCATGGAGACTGTCTTGAAATGCTTGCCGCCGCGGACCGGAAGTCGATAGTCCCTTCTTCGTCCATGATATCGACAGGGCAGAAGGTCCAGCCATTCACCTGCAGGGTGCCCCTGTGCAGCTCTGTCGTGTAGCAGTCTCCCTGGTAGAGCGTATTCGTTTCTACGATCGTGCTGTTCTTCACCTGCTTCTGAAAGGCGGCTACCATGTCACGCGGCAGGATATTCGGCCCATGCTTTTCACCGGTATGCAGCTTGATGGCTACTTTGCCATAGATGGCATCATTGATCCGTGTGTAGAGCGAGATCAGGTGCGCCGCATCGATCACGCGGGTGAAGTACACCTTGGCGCGGCTGCCTTCTGCGCGCTCATCCACACGGCGCGAGCCGATGACGGGAGCCTGTTTGTATGTTTTCATATCGTATCCTCCTTGATGGCTAGGGCTGCCTGTAGCAGCTCCGATCTATGTTCATTAGTATAGTCTGTATGTTCTTCAATCACAAATGCTTTTGGCGAATGAGTATAGAAGCGGGAAAAGCATGGGAAAGCCTGGGCGGTGCTCTGCGAAGGAGAACCGATGGATGGGGATCACAAAAAAACGCCCATACATACACATGGGCGTTCATCTTCTGGAGCCGGCAACAGGATTTGAACCTGCGACCTACGCATTACGAATGCGCCGCTCTACCAGCTGAGCTATACCGGCATTGACATGAAATATTGTAACAAATGGAGTAGGGGTTTGTCAAATAAATTTTGCTATTTTCAGAGAAGGCTGCGTGTTTTCCATGGATCATGCCGAGCGTATGCGCCTGCATTCAGGAAACGGGATATGCATCATGGTCTTTTACTTAGTGTAAAATTTACTCGGTAGGGAAATTTTTCCAGAAACAATAAAAGAGGAAAGCCTCCCTTTGAGTGGAAATGTTATAATTTCCGTGGACAAATAAAACAAAGAAAGGGCTTTCCTCATGGATATTATAACAGAAACTGGAGAAATTTGGAGTGAAAATGCAATTGGTGCAGTCATTTCTCTCATTAAGAAATCTGATGACTCTATCGAGGCTGAAAGGAAGCTAACTCATTGGCTCACTGAAATGAACTGTCAGCTTATAGCTATGGCTCTGGCGCGTATTGACAGTGAGCTGTATCAGATTTACAAGGTACAGGGGTGGCGTGTGGCACGCCGGGACTCTAGGACGATTTGCTGCCGCTATGGAGAGCTGACCTATACCCGAAGACTTCTGCAGAAGAAGGAAGAGCTTCTATCCTCTGGACTGCAAAATGGGCTTTGAGTCCAGAAAGCACTACAGCCTGGGAATGATTGAGCGGATTGTCGAGTCTGTCGCAATTACGACATCCCGCAGTGCCAGCGAACTCCTGCAAAGCCTGGCAGGGATTACCATCTCCCATCAGTCCGTTATCTCACTCAAGAATTATGCCGGTAAGAAGGCAAAGGCTTACGAAAAAGCATTCGTAGAAGAGGAAAAGGTTGAAAAGCCAGTACAGCCGGAGATTATAGCGATTGAAGGGGATGGAATCATCCTCAAGAACAAGAAAAAAGGCGACGTCTCGGAAGTGCATCGCCTTCAGATATACGAGGGAGTCAGAAAAAATGGCAACAGGACAGAACTGGTAGGACTTCGCTGTTTTGCGTCCACTAACAGGAAAGAACTTTTTGCAATGGCAGCAAGCTATCTGCATGGGCACTATGACCTGTCTAAGACCACAGTGCTATCGAATGGGGATGGAGGTCCGGTACCAGTTTCAGAACTTTGAGCAAATGGTAGAAGGCTGCCTGGTTCACCAGCACTTCCGCGACTGCTATCATGTACATGAAAAGATCCGGACCCGGCTCAGCTTCTGCAAGAGGGAACTGGTAGATCGTATTATCCGAGAGCTTCACCAGACCGACGATATGATGAAACGGATTCCCGTATGGATGGACACTGCCCGGAGCTACGCCCGAACAGAGGCGGATTTGGAGGAGGTAGACAAACTGCAGAGCTATCTGGAAAGAAATGCTCCCTATATCCCAAGCCTGAGCCAGCGCGGCATCCATACAGAAATCCACTTGGGTACTGCAGAAACGAATCACCGGTTCTACAGCTATCGCATGAAACGGCAGGGGCGGAGCTGGTCCAGCGAAGGAATGGAGTACATGGTCTGGGTACTGACCGCCCGGAAGAATAAGACGCTTACGCAAGCCCTCTTGTACCATGCTAATGGGAAGAGCTACAAAAAGATGGATAGAGCCATGCACAAAGCCGTGGTGCAGGCAGAGCGCAGAATGAGAAACTATAGGCCAGGATGCCTGGAAGGGCGTATAGGCGTTTATGGAGCTTCTTCTTCCCCCATGGGAAGACTTGCCAGAGCGATACAGAAATACTGATTAAACCGAAGCCACGGAGATAGTAATTATCGACAGTCAAATGAATTACCGAGGAAAACTTGACACTTACAATTCAGAGAGTACGTCTTGCAAATCAATTATCTTGTTCATTGTCAGGAATAGTATATATTTTGGATGAACCTTGTAAAGGATTGCATTATAGGGATATTGATTCTATTATTAAAGTTACAAAGTCATTGATTAAAAAAGGAAATACAGTAATTGCCATCGAACAAAATAAACAATATATTACAGAGGCTGATAAGATAATCGAATTGGGACCTGTAGGGGGCCAAAAGGAGGTTATCTTATTAAAGATTCAACAACAAAAAAGATTATGTATACAATATTGCTTTTAAAGAGAGTAAGGATGCAGAAAAATCAATTTGTGTCTATGGAATAGATTATCATAATTTAAAAAATATTGATGTTAAAATACCATATGGTAAAATATCTTGTATTTCTGGAGTGTCGGGTTCTGGAAAAAGTACATTGGCTAAAGTAATAGCGAATAGCTGTGAAAAGCAGCGACCAATAAATTGTAGAAAAATAAGTAATATAGTTAAGATAAGGAAAGTGTTATATGTAAATCAACAGCCAATTGGAAAAACTCCAAGATCAACTGTAATCTCGTACTTGGGAATATATGACAATATACGTCAATTATTTGCGAATACGGAAGATGCTAAAAAAACAGGACTTTCATCATTAGATTTTAGTGTGAATATTTCTGGGGGAAGATGTGAGAGTTGCCAAGGAACTGGAAAGAAAAAATTGAATTAACGTATTTGCCAGACTCATATATAAAATGTCCTGAATGTCATGGAAGAAGGTTTCATGATGATGTTCTTGAGATAAAGTACAAAGGAAATAATATAAATGATGTTTTAGATAAACCAATTGGTGAAGTTAAAGATTTGTTTAATGATGTTGAGAGTATAAAATCAGTTTTGCAATGTATGGAGGATATAGGTTTAGAGTATATATCGTTAGGCCAAATGTCAATGAATTTATCTGGTGGAGAGGCTCAAAGAATTAAATTGGCTAAATGTTTGGGGGCAAAGACTAAAGGGAAAAATTTATATATTTTAGATGAGCCGACAGCTGGACTTAACAGTAAGGATATTGAACTATTAGAAAAAATTTTGTTGAAATTAAATCAAGAGAATGAAACTGTATTAATTATTGAGCATAATATAGAGTTTATTTCTCATGTAGCAGATTATCTCGTAGATTTAGGAAGAAATGCAGGAAATAAAGGCGGAGAGACTATAATCCAGGGAAAACCAATAGAAGTTGTTAGAAATGTAGAATCATCATGGAATAATATAATAAATTGATTGACACCATATACGATACCACGCATAATATAAATAGGAGGTATAACAAATGTCAAAGTGGGATAAACTGATAACACGTATATGTAATTTATCAAAAGACCTCCGGTTTGATGAGTTACGAAAGGTATTGGAAAGCTACGGATACGAAATGAATGCACCAAGAAGTGGAAGCAGTCATTACACTTTTAGAAAGCAAGGGCGTATGCCAATTACAATACCAAAGCACGAACCAATCAAGAAAGTATATAAAGTATATGTAGAAATGGTAAGGCAGATTGTAGAAAGTGAGGCGAAGAATGATGAAGACGCTGAATGATTATATGGCAATGTCCTATCGTATGGAAATTGTGGAAGACAAAGATGAAGGCGGATTTGTGGTTTCTTATCCGGATTTACCTGGTTGCATTACTTGTGGAGAGACAGTGGAGAGTGCGGTAGCAAATGCACTGGATGCAAAAAAAGCATGGATTGAAGCTGCATTAGAAGACGGTGTAGAGATTCATGAACCAGACAGTCTGGAAGACTATTCTGGACAGTTTAAATTAAGAATTCCACGAAGCCTGCATAGATCACTGGCAGAACATTCTCAGAGAGAGGGAATCAGCATGAATCAATACTGTGTGTATCTACTTTCCAGAAATGATGCGGTGTTTTCAAAATAAATGTTGTCAAGTTTATTTACAGCATTTATAATGCTCTGGTAACAAAATGGCAACAGAAAATCAGCGAGCCAAAATAATATATGCAACAGAAATAAAATAACGACAAAAAAGATATAAAACTTAAACAAATATATTTAAGAACATCTTTGGGCTTGCCGAGTTTGAATAATAGGAATCAGAAAAGCCCGCTTCTCTGTGATATGATCCCTCTAAAGCAGACAAGGTAAATAACCAAACTGCTTTAGAGGCTTTTTTATTGTTCTGATATGATACATTATACAAAGAGCAACTTTCGCTACTTTGAGCTTACAGACGATTTTAAGACGGGTGCGTCTTTTTGAAAAACCGTGGAATTGTATCAAAATCATTGTCCTAATGGATGAGACAGAAACCGTGCTATATTGTCTTATATATGAGACAACAGGAGAAAGAAGGTAGAAGAAATGGGTTTTCGTTTTCAGCGGCGGATCAAGATCATGCCGGGAGTGACGCTGAATGTCGGGAAGCGCGGGGTCTCGACGTCGATCGGGCGGCGCGGGGCGCATATCACGTTCGGACAGAATGGTGTCCGGACGACGGTGGGGATCCCGGGGACGGGGATCTCTTATACGTCGCTTTCAAAGCCTTCGCATGCGCCGGAGGCGGGGAGCCGGGAGGCGTCGTGGCCGCATCTTGCAAAGTGTCCGTACTGCGGGCATGGGATGCGGAAGCGCTGGGATCGATGCCCGGCGTGTCATCAGGTGCTGGAGCAGCCGCTGCCGGAGGATGCTGTGCGCTGCCGAGGGTGCGGGCGGGTGTATGAGGGAAATATGCTCCGTTTCTGCCCGGCGTGTGGGTGCCGGCTGTTGGATACGCCGGTGGAGATCCTGCCGGAGCTGACGGCGGAGGAGCGCGCGCAGTATGCGGCGGGGCACTGCGAGATGTGTCCGCATTGCCGTGGCCCGGTGCCGGATGTCGTGGGGCTGAAGTATTGCCCGCATTGCGGCTTCGAGGTCTCGACAAAGAAGAATCGGCAGGCGTTTTTGGGGAAGTTCTTCTATTGTCTCTTTGTGGCGATCTTGATGATAGGTCTTTTCGTCATGATGTAGCATGGAAAAAGTCCGCTTCTTGCTTTGTTGGTTTGCCCGTGGGGCGTGCCATCCTTTGATTCCGTTTGAAAGTCTCGCTTGAATTAGAAATGAGAAATGCGAAATGGTGGTGCGGCGCATAAAAATATAGAAGCGCCGCGAAGTATAAATAATGGCGATGCACGAAGATGGTATTTAGTCACCAGTCACTAGTCACCAGTCACTAGGCACTCCTAATCCCTAATCCCTAATCCCTAGCCACTTCTCCCTGCTTTCACCTTTTCTTGCGTCGGGGCGGGTGAGTCTCCGCCTCTTATTATCTCCTTGTAGCTCTCTTGAAAAGATGGTAAAATGAAACCCTAGAACTTATTATACGAGAAAGAGGACTGGTAAGAGATACGAGACAGAAGGGGAACAACTTTGTGGAGTATGCCCTCCATGCTGGGCCTGGTGGTCGGGATCGGATGGGGCGTTTTGGGGTCTTACGGAGACGGGATCCCCGGGGTCTTTGGCTCCGCCGCAGAGCTTCTTCAAGCGGGGAGCAAAAGTACGGAGCAGACGGTCTATGACCGTCACATGAAGTGGCTGAAGGAGAAGCTTCTTCCTCTCGCGAAACAAGAGACGGGCAATGGGTTCACCTCGTTTGAAGACTGGATGGGTGGAACGAATGGAAGCTATTTCGATCAAAGAGAAGGCCCGGAGTTTACGACGGAGAATGGGCTGATCGATAGTGACAGTCTGTCGCCCTTTGTGAGCCAGATTGATTCCAGTGCGCTCGAAAATGACAGCTGGGCGATGGTCGGTTATAAGGAAAAAGGCCAGCTGTACTATGCGGTCGCCATTTACAGCCCGGATAAGAATAAGGGGACGAAATTGACCGATCAGACGGTGGGGACGAAGGTCACGACGGATGTGTATCGGGTGAATCCTACTACGGGTGACATTATTCGACTCGATAGCAGCGTACAGATGCAGGTGGCAGAGAAGAGACGAAAGGATGGAACTACGTATCATGTCCTTCGTGATCTGAAATGAGAAGTACAGAGAGAAACGCACAGGCTTTTCCGCCTGTGCGTTTTTGTGTAGGAATGCCGCTTTCGCCTTCCTTTTTTTTTCTACGAACTGTCATATAAATATGCTATAATGAAGCAATGTATATTTTTGATTGAGGTGCAATATGACTGACTTAGAAGAAATCAAACGCCGCCGGACGTTTGCGATCATTTCCCACCCGGATGCCGGCAAGACGACATTGACGGAAAAATTACTGCTTTACGGGGGTGCGATCCATCTCGCAGGCTCCGTCAAGGCGAGGAAGACGGCGCGCTATGCGGTGTCTGACTGGATGGAAATCGAAAAACAGCGCGGGATCTCTGTCACGAGCTCGGTGCTGCAGTTCGACTACCAGGCTGCCGCATCAATATCCTGGATACCCCGGGGCATGCGGACTTTTCGGAGGATACCTACCGCACGCTGATGGCCGTCGACTCGGCGGTCATGGTCATCGATGTGGCGAAGGGCGTCGAAGCGCAGACGAAGAAGCTCTTCAAGGTCTGCTCGGATCGCGGGATCCCGATCTTCACCTTCGTGAATAAGATCGACCATTTCGGTAAGAATCCGTTCGACCTGATGGCGGACATTGAAGATGTGCTTGGCATCCGTTCCTGCCCGATGAATTGGCCGATCGGTGTGAACGGTGACTACACGGGCATCTATGACCGTGAGACGGAGATGTGCCATATCTTCGTCAAGGACAATGCCCATGGCGTGAAGAAGCTGGAAGTGATCTCCGGCAAGATCGATGACGAAGCCATCGTTTCTCAGGTCGGGCAGGAAGTACTGGATGCGCTCCGCGATGATTTGGAGCTTCTTGATGAAGCGGGCGATCCCTTCGATGCGGAAAAAGTCGCAAAAGGAGAGCTGACACCGATGTTCTTCGGATCGGCTATGACGAATTTCGGCGTACAGCCATTTCTGGAGAAATACCTCGAGCTTGCGCCGCCGCCGGAAGCGAGAAAGACGCTGGAAGGCACCATCGAGCCGGAAGATCCGGCGTTCTCCGGTTTCATTTTCAAGATCCAGGCAAATATGGATCCGAAGCATCATGACCGTGTCGCTTTCATGCGTATCTGCTCGGGCGTCTTCGAGAAAGGCATCACCGTCCTGCATCGCCAGAGCGGCAAGATGCTCCGTCTCTCCCAGCCGCAGCAGTTCCTCGCAACGGAAAGACAGACGGTCGAGAAAGCCTATCCGGGCGACATCATCGGTCTTTTCGATACCGGTGAGCTCGGTGTCGGAGATACTGTCTGCGAGAAGAAGCATCCGGTCACCTTCATTGATTTCCCAGTCTTCCCGCCGGAGCTTTTTGCCCGTCTGTCTCCGGAAAGCAGCATGAAGAGAAAGCAGTTCCTGAACGGTGTCTCCCAGCTCGCACAGGAAGGGGCGATCCAGGTCTACAAGCAGCCTTACGTCATGGAGTCTTTCATCATCGGCGCTGTCGGCCAGCTGCAGTTCGAAGTCATGAAGTACCGCTTGGAAAATGAATATAATGTCCATGTGAATCTGGAACCGCTCTCCTACACCGCAGCCCGCTGGACAGAAGGGGATGTCCCGCCGGAAGAGCTTATTGGCATCGACAATGCGATGGTCGTCTATGACCGCCGCGAGCGTCCTGTCTACCTCCTGCCGAATGCATGGCAGGCAGGCTGCTCGCCCAGAGAAATCCGAAAGTCACCTTCCTTGAAAGCCCGCCGCTCGGCGTAGCGAGACTGGAAGGAAATTAAATGAGGAATTAGGAATGAAGGTGGCGGCTTCGCCGCTGGGCAGGAATCGCCTTTCCCTCGAGGGGAAGGCTGACGATACGGGAATACCGTCAGCCAAAATGGCGGCGTAGCCGCTACTAATTTGCCTTCCCCATGCGGGAAAGGCTTAGGCGGAGCGACGCTCTGCGTCGATTTTTGTAAACGGCGATGCCCGCATTCCGCGCGCTGGTCGCAGTTACTTTGATCAATAAAACGTCCGCCATCTGGGCGGGCGTTTTTTGCATGCGGCTTTTCATTTCAAATTTCTAGGGGGATTATGGTATACTAATGGCGAATATGTTTTTCGTGACTGGTAACTGGTGGCTGGCATTGTGTATTTCGATGAAGAGGACTTTCAATCGACATACAAATGCAGTCAGAATGAGCGCCGCAGCCTCCTCTCCACATCGGGTAATGCTATTAAGTTAAGCGGCAGAACGTTCTTGGCTCCCCATCGGGGGAGCTCCCCGAAGGGGAGAGGGGCTACGTAGCGGTATTGCATGAAAGTGTTGGAATATCGATAGCATCGGACTATTCAACATAGCACGCTATACCGTTAGCATGCCCCATCTCGCTACGCTCGAAATGGCGTCTCACTGGATTTTAGCGTCGCTACGCTCCTAAAAATCCAGTTCGCTTGCACATATTGCCTTCGGCACTTCCCCCGAAGGGGGAAGCAAGACGTTACGTAGCTAACGATTTCCTTAACTTAATAGCATTGCCCATGCGGGGAAGGCTTAGGCGGAGCGACGCTCCGCGTCGATTTTTGTAAACAGCGATGCCCGCATTCCGCGCACTGGTCGCTATCCTTAGTCACCAGTCACCATTTCCTCTGATCCATGAAAACGTCCGCCGTCCGGCGGGCGTTTTTGCATGCATTTTTCATTTCAAATCTTTGCGGAGACTATGGTATACTAAATGCGGATATGGTTTTTCGTGGCTGGTGATGGGAATTGCGTTTCATAAATAACTGGCAGTTAAATTGACTATCCAATCAAGTGAGAAGTTTGAGGTGAAGGCTCAGCGCATAAAATATGGAAGCGGCGCGGAGTTTTATATAAATCATGAATAGACTGTTTTATAAAATGAGAGGTATTGGGGCGCTATATGAATTGTGCGCCCCTTCCTCCACTTCTCACTCCTAACTCCTAACTCACATGAGGTGATACTATGACTTTTTTGAATCGACTGCTTTCCGCGCTCAAGAATGAGCGCGGGGCGTACATGGTATTTTTCGCAATATTGATCCCGATCCTTTTCGGCTGCGCGGGGCTCGCAGTGGATCTCGGGAATGGCTTTGCCCGTCACGCACGCCTGCAGAAGGCGGCGGACGCGGCGGCTCTGGCTGGTGCCGCTGCTTTTGCTATGAATCAAGAGACTGTCGATAGTCATCCAAAGGCAGATGCGCAGGCGGAAACTTATGCGAAAGTGAATTGGGGGAATGGGAGAGCATCATTCCCAAAGCGGCCCCAGGCGCAGACGGTGGATGGTGTATCGTATTATCGCGTCCTTCTTCAGGAGTCGATACCTACGACATTTATCAAATTTGTGGGCATTAAAGAAGACCTATTCAATATTGAGGCAGAAGCGGTGGCAGTGATTCCGACGAAATCGAATGAGCAATCGAATGAGCAGTTGAAATTCGATAGCCTGGCTTCTTTTAGCGGGAGCATGTCCGGAACATTTAACAATAATAATGGTACGGATGGTCAAATGACGCAATGGGGTTGGGTCAATGGCAATAACAATCCGATAGCTTCGACTTATGATGGGCATGTGGTTTGCTATAATCAGGATTTTTATAATGCCAATTACAATAAGCCGGAATTCCAAAAGTTCTTTACCAAAGAAGCTAGAAATTTGCCAAGAAATGATGCCGTTCAAAAAGGTCTTTATAGCCCTATGGAGAAGGGTAATGAGAGTGATTTTACGGCGTTTTGTCAAAAGACTAATGATGCTATTGAAAAAATGTTTTCGGATTCTGCCAATTATTTTACGCCGCCTAAAGGAGCGCAGAATTATTCTTTGAGGAATGACGATTACAATGGAACGCAGTCCAATAGGATTCTTCTAACCGGGGAACCGGGGATCAGAAATTTTTCGCTGGATCTTAAAAATCTGGATGGAGATCAAAATGAGCCTGTTTATGTTTATCTCAAAGGCGTTTTCGACTTAGTGAATATCAATTTGCAAGAGGATATCAAGCGCCCCATTATTTTTTGCCTTCCGGAAAAGAATCTCGAGCGGCCGACTGAAATCCATTTTAATGGAAATGGTCACGATTTTCGTGGCGTATTGTATACGCCATATGCAAACAATACGCCGCTCAATTTCGAAAATGGAACATTTAGAGGTACTATTTTAACGCATGACTTAACGCTTCAGTCTAACCATGGTTCGTTTGTTTTCGAAGAGTTGGATTCCCTACGGGCGGTTCTAGTTCAAGTGGCGGAACCGGCAGCGGAAGCTCCTCGTCGCAGAAACTTCGTCTGGTAGATGGTAGTAAGCTCTCGTGGCAGTGAGGCCTTAGCTGATATATTTTGGTATTGTCGCTTGAGGTACTGTGATAAACAAGTACGATTTTGAGAAAAATGAAATTCCAAAGAGGGAAGTCCTGACGGGCTTCTCTCTTTTTTAAGTTCTGTTTGCGGCGAATCACGAAATTATATATAATAGTGTGAGAAAGGTCACATAATTATATATAAAAAGGTGATGGATGATGAAAAAGACTTGCGATGAGACAGCTGATTTCCTGGAAGGACTCTCCTTACAGGAAGCCCTTGATCGTGAAGGCGTGCGCCAGGTGGGGAAGACGTGGCTTTTGAAGGAATTTGGGCGGATGCACTATGAAAATACCGCCTATTTCAACTTTGATGAGAATCCGGAATATCGGGATTTCTTCCGTACGACGAAGGATGTGCAGCGTATTCTTCCGAATCTGGCGATGGCGAGTGGACAGGATATCCAGAAGGGGAAGACGCTGCTCATTTTCGATGAGGTGCAGGATTCGCCCGAGGTGCTGAATGCACTGAAGTATTTTGCGGAAAATGCGCCGGAGTACCATGTGGCCTGCGCGGGTTCACTACTAGGGATCACGCTCGCGAGGCCGTCATCGTTTCCGGTGGGGAAGGTGGATTTCCTGTCTCTTTATCCGATGAGTTTCACGGAGTTTCTTATGGCGACAGGAAGTGAGAATCTGGCAGCCTATCTGGGGGCGGTGAATGAGATCGAGCCGCTGCCTGATGCTTTTTTCAATCCGCTCGCGGAGAAGCTCAAGATGTACTATGTCACGGGCGGGATGCCGGAGGTGGTCAGCCGCTGGGAGGAGACGCAGTCGGTGGGACAGGTGCAGCAGGTGCTGATGGATATCATCCAGGCGTATGAGAGAGACTTCATGAAACATCCAGCGCCAAGGGAGTATCCGAAGATTGGACGGGTGTGGAATTCTTTACCATGCAGCTTGCGCGGGAGAATAAGAAATTTCTCTACAATGTCATCAAAGAGGGGGCAAGGGCGAGGGAGTATGAGGATGCGCTCGAGTGGCTGGTGCATGCGGCGCTGGTCTACAAGGTCTTCCGCATCACGTCGCCAGGCTTCCGCTTTCCGCCTATGAGGATCTGTCTGCGTTCAAGATTTATCTCGCAGATGTGGGCGTGCTGCGCCGTCTGTCTAAACTCGATCCAGTGGCATTCCGTGAGGGGAATCGGCTTTTCACGGAGTTCAAGGGGGCGCTGACGGAGAATTTCATCCTGCAGTCACTGGTGCCGCAGTTCGATGCCATGCCGCATTACTGGTCGCGGATCAATCCGCCGTATGAGGTGGACTTCATCATCCAGCGGAAGAATGATATCATCCCTGTCGAAGTGAAGGCAGATACGAATATCAAGAGCCGGAGTCTTAAAAAGTATGCAGAGACATTTGAGCAGGAAACGAAACTTCGTGTGCGCTTTTCGATGAATAATTTGCGTATGGATGAGGGTGTGCTGAATATTCCTCTATTTATGGCGGATCAGGCAGATCGACTGATTGGGATCGCGTTGGGAGAGACGCATGAAAAGTAAACGCGCTGAAAGGGTTGGGAAAACGCTCATTCAATCACAGAGTTCGATTTGGCATAAAAATACATGTCAAGTCGGACTCTGCGATTGGATCCATGTTTCCCCAGGGGGCAACCGCCCCATGGGGGCCCTCTTCAAACTGTATTCTTCGAGGGGATGCCTTTGGGCGTCCCCTTTTTTCCATACCATACTATCAGAATTTCCTTTAACGGGAAGGGCTCCCTATGCTCCGCTATGCATATAAGTCATGGTATAATTATAAAGAGAAACTTTGCCCGCTGTTAACGTGCTTTTTACGGGAGTGGGCTATCATTAAAAGGTATGCTTCTGCGTGTGGCCTGTTTCATAGCACACCAGCCCGGTACGCCCAGCGGGCTAACGCTGACGCTTCGCTTGAATGAGAAATGAAGGTGGCGGCTAGGGATTTGGGGTTGGGGATTAGGAGCAAGCGGTGATTGAAATAGCGCAATTGGTACACTGACCGTTCTGCAAGGAAGATCGAGGGCTACGCTCGAGATGACGGCGGCGCGAAGTGCTATCAAAACTCCGCGGCGCTTCATTATTTTCTGCGCCGCACCACCACTCCTCACTCCTCACTCCTCACTCCTCACTCCTCACTCCTAACTTTTACGTTTCATTTTTACGGATATATGGGATTACAAGATACCCGCTGTTTATAAAAGGAGGGCCACTTATGTCGGAACAAAAGCCGCTCATTTACGGTATCATTCACATCGGCTCGTCGAATCTGTCTCTTCGCATCGTGGAGTACAAGAATGTCAATGAAGTCCGTGTCATCGAGTCCGTGAGGAAGGATACGAACTTTGGGGAAGAGGTATTCAATCATAAGAATCTGTCTTTCGCTTCGATCCGGAAGCTCTGCCGCATGCTGAATGGCTTGAAGCAGCTGCTGTCGGATTATCAGGTGAAGGTATATGCGGCGTATGCGACGGCGGTTTTCCGTGAGGCGGATAACTGCCGCTCGATCCTGGATCTGATCCGTGTCAAGACGGGATTCAATGTGCAGGTCGTGGACATGCCGCAGGAGATCTATTTCAAGCATTTCGGGCTTTCCTACCAGCTGAAGCAGTATAACCGTGCGGCGAATGAGCGTCTGGGAAAGAATTTCCTCTTCGTCGACATCACGTCGGGGTGCGTGGGGCTGACGGTGTGGGAGAAGGGCTCGCTCTGCTACCAGCACAATGTACACATCGGGACGCTGCGGCTTTTGGAGACGTTCACGACGAACCAGCGCGAGTCGCGCTATTTCCCGGAAGCGCTGGCGGAGTACATCCATGCGATCATGGAGCCGCTCTGGGTATCGATCAGAAAGTATGACATCGATACGGTCGTTCTCTCGGGCCGTGAGGCGAGGATCGTCGCGATGCTCTTGCACCATGACCTTGACCAGCGGGATATCGCGGAGGTGAAGCCTCAGGAATTCGGCAAGGTGTATGACGAGGTGGGGAAATTCTCCACTTCGATGATCATGCAGAAGTATCACATCAGTGAGGCATGGGCGCTCACTGTCTCGCCGACGCTGCATATTTATCAGGAGATCCTGAATGCGATCCCTGTGAAGCATGTAGTCATGATGGGGATGACCTTCGTGCGCTCGGCATCGCTCTTCTATGGGGCGCAGAAGACGAATGATCCGGCGCTTGCGTACATGCGCGCGCAGAATCTGGAGCTGACGCGCTCGATCGCGGCGGACTATTACTATGAACCGGTGCATGCGAAGGCGATGGAGCTCTACAGCAAAGTGATCGTGCAGGCCTTTGACCGCGGAAATGGGCTCAATGACCGTGATGAATTCCTGCTCCGCATGGCGATCATCCTGTACCAGATCGGGAAGTATGTGAATCTTCTGGGCTCGTCCATGCAGGCGTGGAATATGGTCCGCGGGACGGATATTTTCGGGATCTCCGACCGCGAGAAGGATATCGTGGCGTGCATCGTCTACTATGATCACAAGGGATCCCGAATGATGACGATGAGCCATTCCGCATCCTGTCGGATGAGTCGAAGATGACGGCGCTGAAGCTGATAGCCATCTTCCGTCTGGTCCGTGCGATGGATATGTCGAGGAAGCAGAAGCTGAAAGATCTTTCGGCCCATATCTCGGGGGATGCGCTTGTCATCGAGTATGAATCGAGTGAGGATACGGCCCTGGAGACATGGCTGTTCAATAAAGAAAAAACAATGTTTGAAACGGTATTTGGCATGGAAGCCAAATTGGAGCGGAGGTAACTATGGACGTGCAGGATAGACATCAGCATTATTATCTGAACCGCGAGCTGTCGTGGCTGCAGTTCAATCGCCGCGTACTGCAGGAGGCGGTGGATCCGAACAATCCCCTGCTGGAAAAATTGAAATTCCTGGCGATCACGAGTTCGAATCTGGATGAATTCTTCATGATCCGCGTGGCGGGGCTGAAGCACCAGAAGGAAAATGGCGTGAAGCGCCGTGACATCGCCCATATGACACCGGAGGAGCAGCTCGAGCAGATCTCCGACACCTGCCAGAAGCTCGTCGCGCGCCAGTATCGTTTCCTTCATATGCTTCTGTCCGAGCTTCGCACGGAAGGGCTCTACTTCATCCATCCGGAAGATGCGACAGAAGCGCAGAAGAAATGGATGGAGGACTATTTCGAGCGGCAGGTATTCCCAGTCGTCACGCCAATGGCCGTCGACTCCTCGCATCCGTTCCCGTTCCTCGCTTCGAAGAGCCTCAATATCGCGATGCTGCTCGAAAGGAATGAGCGTGACCTTTCGCTGGATGAGGAAAATGATATCGATGTGAAGACAGCGATCGTGCCGGTGCCATCGGTGCTTCCCCGTATCGTCCGCCTGCCGGATGATCCGGAAAGAAGGGGCGCCATGACTTCGTCCTCTTGGAGCAGGTCATCCGTCACTTTGCTTCCCGTTTCTTTATCGGCTACGACCTCTTGGAAGCACATCCTTTCCGCATCACGCGTGACGCGGATCTTGCGATCGATGAAGAAGATGCACAGGATCTCGTCGTCGAGGTGGAGCGCCAGCTGAAGAAACGCCAGCGCGGGGAGGCCGTGCGTATCGAATTCGAAGCAGGCACCAGCCGCTTCATGCAGCGCTTCATGACGCAGGAGATGCACCTCGCGAAGGAGGATCTGTATGAGATCGACGGACCGCTCGATATGACGATGTTCTTTTCCTTCTGCGGCATCAAGGGCTACGACCATCTCCGCTATCCGGAAGCGCATCCGCATCGCCCCTGGTCCATGATCCAGCTCGAAAAGGATGGTCGAAAGAATATTTTCGAGATGATCCGTGAGAAAGATCTCCTCGTGCATCTGCCTTATGAATCCTTTGAAGACTCTGTCGTTAATTTCGTCGCTTCCGCAGCGGCTGACCCCGATGTCCTTGCCATCAAGCAGACCCTGTACCGCGTGGCTTCCTCCTCGCCGATCATACAAGCGCTTGAAAAAGCAGCACAGAACGGCAAGCAGGTCACTGTACTCATGGAAGTCAAGGCGCGCTTCGATGAAGCGAATAACATCCTGATGGCCCGCCGCCTTGAAAAAGCAGGCGCGCATGTCATCTACGGCCTTGTCGGGCTCAAGACGCACTCGAAGTGTACGCTCGTCATCCGCCGCGAAAAGGACGGCATCCGCCGCTATGTCCATGTCGCGACCGGCAACTACAATGCATCCACAGCCAAGCTCTATACGGATCTCGGCGTATTCACCTGCAATGACCAGTTCGGCAGCGACGCTTCTGCCTTCTTCAATCTCCTCTCCGGCTACTCTGACCCGCCGCTGTGGGACTCCTTCATCGTCGCGCCGATCAATCTCCGCCAGCGCTGCATGGAGCTCATCGACCGCGAGATCGCCTTCGCCAAGCAGGGCGATCAGGCACACATGGTTGCAAAGATGAATTCCCTCCTCGATAAGGAGATCATAGATAAGCTCTACGAAGCTTCTCAGGCAGGCGTCAGGATCGAGCTCATCATCCGGGGGATCTGCGTACTCATCCCGGGCATCCCCGGCGTCAGTGACAACATCACCGTCAGAAGCCTCGTCGGCCGCTTCCTGGAGCACAGCCGTGTCTTCTGGTTCGCCAATGGCGGTCGTGAAGAGCTGTATATCGGCAGTGCGGACTGGATGCCAAGAAACCTCAATGACCGCGTCGAACTCATGATCCCTGTGCGTGACGCCGATCTCTGCCATCGTCTGAAGACCATGGTCAATATGGAGCTCGCGGACAATCAGAAAGCGCACATCATGCAGTCTGATGGCATGTGGAAAAAGGAGATCGCACCTGCTGATAAAGTGGGCGCACAAGCCGAATTCCAGCGCATCGCGGAGAAGCGTGACCGCGAAGATGAATTGACCCTCGCGCAGAAAATGGAACCCTACATGCCTGTCTTTGGGAAAAAAGAAAAATAAATCATGTATGACAAAAGCCGAAGCGAATGCTTCGGCTTTTTGCGTGACTGGTGGCTAGTGACTAGCGGCTAAGAGCCTAAGAGACGGCAGACTCTCTCGTATTGTCATTTCGAGCGAAGCGAGAAATCTTTGTCATTCGCAAGCAATCAAGGAATGGCACGTTCCATGAGCTTTGATTCTCTATTATCCACTTTTCCTTCTGCCATCTTCTCTTTTTGGGAAAGACTTACAAATTTCAAGGATTTTGGTGGGTAAATTTCCCACTTTACGAAAAAATGAGAAGAACGAAAGGTCAAAGATGGGACAAAGTTGGGCTATCTCGGATGAGAGATGAAGTCGGATCGTGGTTGACAATCAGGTGGAAAGCGGAATGCATAAAATGCGAAAGAAACGATAACATGGGAGATAGAGTGATTCATAATTTGTTAATAATCCTCAAATGTCTATTGGGGAGATACAAGATTGACAATTGATTCAATGAATAATACTCGATAGTATCTGATAAAAACAGTGATAGGACAAAAAGCGCAGGAAATAATAGTGCGCGATGTATACGGGAGAATATGCAGGAAATATTCGATAGATACGGAACAAATGCGAGCTGCTATCATTGTCAACATCAGAAAAATTGACAAAAAGTCTCTCTATGGTAGAATAACGGCCATAGGAGATGCATTTATGAAACCTTCAACGATGAACAAAGCGAAAAAAGTATTAGTATGTATATTGGCGGCGGCTGCCTTGGGAAGTCAGGTGGATCTTGCGGCAGCATCTTTGGATTTTCTGGGCGCAAGTCACGCGAAGACAGTGACCGTATATGATGGGGGTCACAAGCAGGTCATTTCTACGGCAGCCTCCAATTTCAAGAATGTATTAAGCGACCTCAATGTATCACTGAAGGCGTATGACACATTCTGGACAAGCACGAAGGACGTCACGGATGGCGCAGTTATCGTGGTAGAGCGGGCAGTGCCTGTTTCCATCATAGCGAATGGCAAGAAAAAGGTCGTCTATACCACGCAGCAGACGGTGCAGGGCGTGGTGAATGATGCGGGCTTCGACTGGAAGAAGATGATGCCGATCGAAGACGGTCTGATGCAGGTGAAAGAAGGCATGCAGATCCACGTCGTCCCGTATACCGCGCGGAAGGTCTTCCGCAAGGAGCGATGCCGATCCACTATAATAAGTGGTACGATGGAAGCCTCGGGGAGGATCAGGAGGTCGTCGTACAGGAGGGAGTCCCGGGCGAACGGGAAGTGGAGATCGATGAATTCATCTCCGGCGGCAAGGTCGTGAAGACGGTCATCGCGCATGCAAGGTTCTCTCTGATGGCACGCCGGCATTATGAAGACCGGTAAAGCAGAAGGACGATGCTGGGTCGCAATATGCATGCGAGCGCATATC
>ENA-OQEN01000414-OQEN01000414.1-human-gut-metagenome-genome-assembly--contig:-NODE-414-length-18750-cov-8.273909_pt1 | contig 18750 bp, 22 predicted proteins | sample MGYA00242791_ERZ504627 | MGnify/ENA primary metagenome ERZ504627 (study PRJEB26092, sample SAMD00036316) | human gut metagenome | host: Homo sapiens | study: EMG produced TPA metagenomics assembly of... | reverse complement strand
ACCTGCTGCACGCCTCGAGGCCATCTTGCTCGACATCGACAAGGCGATCGCCATCATCCGTGGCACCAAGCTCGAGGCCGAGGTCGTGCCCAACCTTATGAAGGTTTCGACATCGACGAGACCCAGGCCGAGTTTGTTGCCGAACTTAAGCTCCGCAACATCAACGAGGAGTACATCCTCAACCGCACCAAGGACATTGCCAAGCTTGAGGCGAGATTGCCGAGCTTGAGGAGATCCTCTCCAGCGAGGAGAACATCAAGAAGGTCATCAGCGACGAGCTGGCCGCGGTCAACAAGAAATATGTGATGCCGCGCCGCACGGGCAGGATCGAGCCCCATGAGGTCATCGAGGTAAGCCTGGAGCCCGAGGTCGAGGAATATCCGGTTACCATCATGCTTTCGCGCGATGGCTACCTTAAGAAGATGACGGACCGCGTACTCAAGAAGGCCACCACGCTCAAGTACAAGGACGGCGACAAACCCTTTATCGAGTTCCCGTCCTCCAACACCCACGAGCTGCTGGTCTTTACCAACAAGAGCCAGGTGTACAAATGCAAAGTCGCGGCGTTTGAGGATACCAAGTCGGCCCAGCTGGGCTCGTACCTGCCGACCGATCTTGAGATGGAACCCGACGAGAGCGTCATCTGGGTCATCGACCCCGAGGACTACAAAGCCGACGTGCTGTTTGTCTTTGAGAACGGCCGCGTGGTGCGTGTCGCACTTTCCGGATATGTTACCAAGACCAACCGCAAGCGCCTTAAGAACGCCATCTACGGCGGCAGCAAGCTGCTGTATGCCAGGTGCTCAAGGAGGATCGCGACATCGCGCTGGTCTCGAGCGACTACCGCCTGATGAACTTCAACACGTCGCTGCTCAAGACCAAGACGACCACCAACACGCAGGGCGTCCAGGCCTTTACCGCCAAGAAGGGTCGCTCGGTCACCACCGTCGCACGACCGAGGAGATCCTCGGCGCCGGCGTCTCTGCCGAGAAGTTCACCACGCAGAGCCTCCCCTCCGCCGGTGCCCTTATGAAGGAAAACGACATGCCGAGTCTGTTTGACTAAAACAACGGTGGCCAAACCGTCATGGTTTTGCAAAGCAGCGGGGCCCGGAGCGCAGAAACATCGCGCTCCGGGCCCCGCTCGCTGCAACGTAGTCGGAATAATAGAACTCCCCGTTTTTCACTCCTGCAATCCCACGGCACAAGGCATGTTAAGCCATTAGCAAAACTTGCAAAATTTAGCAAAAGTTGCAAAAATTAGCAAAACTTGCAAAGGAGTTACCATGGAGTACAGCAAGAACCCCTTTACCCCAACATTTGGAAGCATCCCTCCCTTTCTAGCGGGTCGCGAGCATATCCTGCGCGACATAAACCGTGGCTTTATCAATGGCCCGGGAGATCCCAACCTGTCGACCATTTTTACTGGCGCAAGGGGAACGGGCAAGACGGCGCTTCTCTCGCTCCTTTCAGAAACGGCGCTTGAACACGACTGGATCGCAGCAAATGTCTCCGCCATGCCAGGCATGCTCGAAGATATTATCGAGCGAACCAAAGAAGCCGCAGATAGCTATCTCTCACAGCCTCACGCGCGAATAAACGGCGTTCAAATTGGTCCAGTGGGCATCGATTGGACGTATGCTCAAGAGGCCCAGGGCAACTGGCGCACACGTATGAATGGCATCTTTAAGCAACTCGAAAAACATGACATCGGACTTCTCATCACCATCGATGAAGTCACAGTCGATCTCGAAGAAATGCTTCAATTTGCCTCTGTTTACCAGCACTTTGTACGCGAAGGTAAAAAAGTTGCCCTACTCATGGCAGGACTGCCCTACAAAGTATCGGCGTTGCTGCGTAACGATTCCGTCTCGTTCCTCAGGCGCTCCCAGTACCATCAGCTGGGACGAATCACTGACGTTGAAATTGCAAACGCATTCCGCAAAACCATTGAAGCAGGAGGCCGCTCAATCACGCCAGAAGCACTCGAGGATGCCGTGAAGGCGTCGACGGATTCCCCTACATGATGCAGCTCGTCGGATATCGCACATGGGATGTTTCGGAGAACTCGCCCAAAATCAGCGCACCTGATGTCCAGCAAGGTTCCCTGCTCGCACGCATGGAGCTGCGCGATCGAATTCTCGAAACAACATATCGAGAGCTTTCCGATAAAGACATTGAGTTTTTGCTCGCGATGCTGCCCGATTCTGGCCCCAGCAGAGTCTCGGAGATAGCCAAACGCATGGGCGTCGCCAGCAACTACGCAAGCCAATACAAACGCCGCCTCCTGAAGGACGGCGTCATCGGAGAGCGCGGGCGTGGTCTCGTTGGCTTTGACATCCCCGCGTTCAGGGAATTCTTGAACGAGAAGGCGTTTTAGCATACCGGAATTGTCCGCAAGGGCATCGACGCATGGCGATCAGCAATCCTTATGGTAAGGGCAGCACGCATTTCCGCTAGCGCTGATTGCCATGCGCTCTTCTTGTCCTTAGGCCAGCTTGCGAGCGAGCTCTCGCACCTCTTTCAACTTGGGCGACGATGCCATGCTGTCGCGCTCGGTCATACCGCTGATGGTGACAATGCCCTGGTCCTCCCACTTGCAGTACGCGCAGGCTGACTTGTACATAGCGATCGCCGCATCATAGACGCCCTCGCTGTGGCTATCGAGCAAAAGGGCCGTCTTGGTGAACGGGAAGCCCGTAGCACCGAAGGCGTACAGGCGGTCGATGGCGGCCTTCTCCTGCGCAGTGATATCAAACCAGTAGATAGGCGAAGCGAAGACAACCATGTCGGCGCCTTTCAGCGGCTCGATCACGTCGGCCATGTCATCCTTCTGCACGCAAGTGCCTCATGGGCGAAGCAATACTGGCACCCCAAGCAACCAGCGATCTTTTTGCCGGCAACGCGGATGACCTCGACCGTATGGCCGGCCTCGCGCGCGGTCTCGGCAAACGCCTCAACCATGGTGTCGGTATTGGCGCCCTTACGCGGACTGCCGCTCAATACAACGATATTCATAGAAATCTCCCTCCCTCATGCCGCAGGCGCGCGGCATATTTTTTGTTTTAACCAAAACGTACGGAGTTATTCAATCGCCTCGTTTCAGCTACTCCCACTCGACAATAGGAGCCACTGGCCAAAAGCCTGTCAACATCAAAACAAGTTTTCAATCTATCGATTCTACGTGAGGCAATGGTCCTCATTTGATACCCGCGCTGTTTGCGCACTAGGGAGCAAAGGAATCTGGCCGCCGCTCAAATAAGATCACCGCCATCTTGCATAAACGACGCCATGTTAAGGTGCCTGATGCCATCCCTCTCCTGCAATAGAGGATCAAGCGTGAACAAGTAGCGCGGATAACCATCCCTGATGTGGCCGAACGGCCTGTACTCGCGCTCCTCGACGCCTCTGTCGGCAATCGACATAGAGACCTGGATGTAGGCGTAAGCATTGCGCCTACGAGCGATGAAGTCACACTCGAGCTTCCCAATACGGCCCACAGAAAGCTCATACCCGCGCGATGCAAGATAGAGGTAGATCTTCACGTCGGTATATACGCAAGATGCGCCCCCTTTTTTCTCAGCGTCCATTTCATCAGTTATGGGGGTGCTTTTTTACATTTTATAAAAAAGCGTACCGATAACTTATTCCCACTCAGTTTCGAAAATCGAATGGTTTTGAAGTTTCGAAAGCGGCAGGGCACCATGCATAAGGGCATGTTGGGATCCGCACCAGTAAAACAGGAATTGACTCACGCGAGAAGGCGCCGCCCCGTCGCCTCGATGCGTGCGACAGGCAGATTAGGTTTGGGGAGTAGAACGGCCCTTGCGCGAGGCGTGAATTGTAATCGATAAAGCCGAGCTTTGAGAACATGCGGTTTATCTCGTCGAACGTTGAGTCAACAGGGGCTTGCGCCCCGTCGGCCGACTTGGCGACGCCCATGTCCATGATGCCGGGCACAAGTGTGAATGCGCCACGTGGAGGCGAAGGGGTCACCCGAAAGGTTGATGGTAAGCGAGCACCAGAGGTCAAGGTGGTCCTCGCCTTCCGGGTTTGTGAGGTCGAGGGCGAGTGCCCCTCCCTCGGTCGCGTACAGCGGCGGCAGGCACTCGGCCAGCTCCTCAGTCATAAGCGCTTGCATGTCCGTCTCCCCTCCAGGCCACGTCGGACCCCTAGAATCTTCGCCCCGCGGGCAAAGCCTCGGCGCGCACCATGCATCTCGCTTTGCCCCCTGCAATGTCGCGCAGCGGAGACACCACCTGAGACGGATGTCGATGCATCGAACCCGAGACCGGGCGCGGCGGCGGGGAGCCTCTCGCGCGAACAATCTGCTCGATCCTGCCGCACCCATCTTAAAAAAGTTCGAAAAACGTTCAATCGTACGACATCCGTCGAACAGTCGGGGGTACACACCACTACAGAAGGCCCACGGAACGGGGGGCGAGATGGTCGGCGACGGGTTCAAGGCACTCTCCGGCCCCACGCTCCGCTAGGGAGGCGTCGGGAGGGAGGCCGTAATGGGTGAGAAGGACGAGCGGCCGGAGCGGGTGTTCCCCGGCAGGACAGACCCGTGGTTCATAGCGGCCATGGTGATTGTGGCGGGCGGTTTATCCGCGGCGTGTATCGCGTGTTTCCTGAGCTCGAGTCCCGCGCTCCTATGGGGCTGGTTCGCGCTGCTGCCCGTCCCGGCCCTCGTGGCCCTGGCCGCCCTTCCCGTCCGCAGCAACCGTCTCGAGCTCTACGGCGACCGCCTCGTCGTCGTGTACGCTAGGATGCGTTCGGTGATACCCTACGCCCACGTGCGGGGCGTCCGGCGCACCAGGACGCTCTGGGCGGGGACGGCCAACTCGCTCGACCGCGTCTATATCGAGGCGCCCTACGACGGCGACGCCATCGTCTCGGTGACCGACAACGATGCCCTCGTGGCAGAGCTCGAGCGTAGGTGCGGCCTGCGGCCCGGCTGCGAACAAGGCAACTAGCTTCGCAGGGCGGCTATCAGCGACTTGCTGCTCATCGTCATATCACGACGGTCAATTCTGGGTCGGGCTGGCGGAGCACGTCGAGGGCGGAAGGTATGGCGTCGCCCGCATCGTCTTCGGCGCGGAGCCGTCCGATGAGGAGATTCTGCGATTCGTTACAAGCGAATGGGAAAAGTTCTCGTTCTTCGGCGACAAGGCCACTGAAACAAGCAAGCCCGCGAAGAACCCCAAGCGGCGCGCTCGTGAGGCAGCGAAAGCCTTAAACGGCCCGCGGTGAGCACCAAGGCACAACAGGCGCTCGCGGCACAGCGGGAAGCGATGAAGCGGGAGTCGGCTCAAGCAAGAAGTCAGCGTCGTGCGGATGAGGCGGAGACGCGCTTCGAGCAGCGAAAGTTGAAGCGCAAGCAGAAACATCGCGGGCATTGATCGCTATTTGCAGCAAGGCAAACCATATACAGCAGCGGCGCCAGTTCCACTTGAAGCCGACGCCGCGTAGACGCTGATGGTGACGGCTATGCACGGGCACGGGCGCGCCACCGCACTTCACAGCTTGTTTCTCAAGTATTTGGGACGCACACACGGCGTTCAAAAATGCGGAGCGACTCCACATGGCTCGAGACTGAGCCGAGATGCCCTACTTCTCGCCCTCCAGCAGCCCCACGATGCGGTCGATGTCGACGGCAAAGCGAGGCCTTCCCTCGCGCTCGTAGCGGTCGAGGTATGCCTGGCACTCGGAGACAATGCGCTTGGTGTTGCCGTCGATGATGCGCTGGAGCGTCTCGTAGTAGGCCGAGCCCTCGGTCCTAAAGCGGCGCTGGTAGGCCTTGGTTATGGGGAACATCTTGATGTAGTGGATGCCGTGGCGGCAGCCGGGGCGCGTCGTGGGGCGGGGTGGCAACGCAAAGTACTGGTCTTTGGGCACGTTAGGGGCGATGTTGGAACGCAGCGGCACGGCGAAGTCCCTGCGCTTCCCGCGGAAACGCAGCCTCACCACCACGATGCAGGGGCGATTGTGCTTAAGCATGAGCTCGCGGTCGCCCTCGACGAGGTCGAAGAAATCCTGAGAGATGGATACGATCTTCATCGGTTACGCCCCCTTCATACGAAGCGGGGCCCGCATCGCTGCAGGCCCCTACAGGTGGGCGATATTCTACGCCTTGCGGCACCCCGTCGCCCACGGAGGTTAAACGTACACGTAAGCCGTACTCTGAAAGCCGCGGCTTCCGGCAAGTAGTTTATACCACGAAAGGTCGCTTTCAATGCGCATAGCTCGCAAAATAACACTCGCTGGGCCGTTACTTAACCACCGACTTCGCTTGATGCAGAGGGCATTGGGGCAACGATAATGCGGGTGGACGCCGAGAATCCAAACAGGTCTCGCACCGTCCTTCCCGCGTTCATGCGTCCGTCTTCATTGCCTGGACTAATTATTCCAAAAAGAGCGTTTTGGAGTGCATCGCGGCGTTGCATGAAACCCCAGATAGCCTATTCTACCTGTGGTTTCATTGCTATTCACTACCTTTTGTAACGTGCCGTTTTAGGCTCTCGGTTTACTCCCGCTCAGTAATCAAATCGTGTATTCCCATGGTCTCTCGTCTACGTGGTGCACTGCCGTCTCCCCATTTACTGGAATCAGGCGGTTTTCGGATACCCAAATTGAACTCAAAATGAGCTCAACGCCAATTTCTGGCGAAAGGCTTCCAACGCTAGCAGTCAATACCGAGCACCCCTTTTATCACCATTCGCCGCCATCTTCATTTCATATCCAATTGAATTCTCACGACAATCACTACGGCTTCCAAACACTAATCAACGGACACGCCCCAAGGAAGAACGTCTTTTCCCCTTCCGTTCGTCTTTCCCTGCCACGTTGCGAACAGGTATCTGTCGAACTCGAAGAACTCTGTTTCTCTATAGGGATGCTGTCTGTCATAGCTGCCAATATTCGTTATATATGCATGGTCGACAGACCTCAGTTCATAGTCTCTACATTTCAGCGACGGAGAGAGCTGTTTGTACAGGGCATAGTTGAAGGAATCATCTATTTTCATATGTTTAATGAGCGGAGAGTAATCCTTGTGCTGATCATAATTAACAAATAGAGCGAGGTTGACGGCGCAGCGTGCGAATACGTCGTCTTCCACGCGCCGGGAATAATAGGCGACCCCGTCAAGACCAAGCTTCTTACACGCCATCATTATTGCCTGGGGGACGATGTACTCAGACTTGAACGTTCTGTCAGCTTCGTCGATTCTGTACGAGGTCGCTATCATGAGCATGAATAGTTTAAGCCAGCAATGAACGCGCCCCTCATCGAAACCGTCCAAGCCGCCGAAATCTCTCACATTGATTGCCAAGTTAAGTATTTTCTGCGTGCCGTCTAAAACTACCGGTGAGACATTGAAATCGATTTCCGGCGAAAATCCCGTCTCTATCCAGCATCCATACGAAGAATTTGCAAGATAATAGGCCGGGCTGCCGGGGATACTAAACCTGTAGCTTCCGGTCTTAGATCTCAGGCTCTTCGGCAAATGCAACATCTCTTTTGCCGCATAGGCGCTAGAAGGACTCCCTGTTCTCGACCGAAAGAATTGTATCTCCTGGCTCCTGTTCCCCGGAAAGGCCCAACTCTCACCTAGCTTTGCAACCGCAAAAGGATCGGAACGAACTTCTGAAACCAAATTCCTGATGATTGTGTTGCTTTTTGCAATATCGGCCTTGTAGTAACTACGCAGGGCTTCGAGGATTTTATTTCGATATTTCTTTATTATTGCCAGGCTGCCATCATCCGCACCGGCCTTTTCCGCCTGGTTGAGCACAATGTTGTATTTCTCCATAAGGCAGGAATAGTAGTCATTGTCCAGTTTGACAACAAACGGAGCATATAGGTCATTACAGATGAAATCATTCAACAACCAAGATAACCCCATCTTTGCACCATCCTCAATTAGATCCCAGTTGGTCAGCACATCCTTAATGTCGAATATACATCCTGTACTATCCGAAGCAAAACGAACTGGTCGGTTTCGGATAGCGAATGCCGGGCACACTACGCAAGAACGCCCCAAGCTATTGCGTTTAGGAGGAAAGCCGCGCTGTATATGGATGCAAAACTCGGCAAACCAGGAAGCATACAAACTGTGTCCTCCCCACCCTGACGCCCTCTTTCAAGTCGACTGGGCGCAGAAAAAAGATCCCGCAGCGCCTCAAAGCCATCAGTGCTCCCGAATAATGCAAACACTCCGTTAATGGACCGTATTATTGCGGTTTAGCAAGGAATGCCCCTCAACCGCCAAAATCTATCTTCCGCCGAACCCGCGCTTCCAGTCGAGGTACTCCTCCTCGGAGATCTCCCCGGAGTCCCGTCTCGCGCGCATCGCGGCCCATGCCCCGACCGCCGCATTGAATCTGAATCTGAATCTGCCCCAGATCCGTTGACAAGCGGATTTCCGTTTCGGCATGATGTCCGAAAGCGGGGAAAGGGAGCACGATGGGGAGGCCATCGCCCAGGTACACGGTGGAATTCAAGCAGAAGGCCGTGGAGCTGTACAGGAAATCGGGCGCGCCGTACGCCGAGGTGGCGCGAAGCTGGGCTGCGACGCGGGCAGCCTGGCCGACTGGGTCAAGAAGCCGACGAGGCCGAACGCCTCGTCCGTGCCGTCGAACTCGAGCAGTCACCAGTCCCATCCGTTCACGCACGAGAAGTAGTGGACGTATACCGTGGGGTCTTCCACGCCGTCTTGCTCATAGAGCCTCGGTAGCCCCTCCGCAATCTCCCTCGTCATCAGCTGCTGCATGTCTTCCTCCGTTTCCGGGCACGTTGCCCTGAACATCTCGCCCTTGCGGGCAAAGCCGCACCGGAGCGAAGACGGGTCAAGGGAGTCTGTGACGACCTCCACCAGCCGGAGCGAAGCGGAGGTTTGTGCGGGGTCTCATGGGCCCCTTGACGCGGCGTAGCGGAGGTGCCACCCGCGTAACGGATACGAGATCATGACCGGCAAATGCCACCGAAACGTTGCAAATCATGGGGTCAAGTCTGAAGAGAGGCGGCCGCCCACTATCGGACGGCCGCCTTAGCGTGCCTTACTATTTCGCTTCTGGTATATGGTACGAGACGCCTGCCGAGCAAATCCCGACAATCCTAGTGATAGTCGTTTGCGAAGGAGCCGTAGAAGAGCGCCTTACAGTCGACATCGCTGTAGCCCATCACGGCATCCTGCACATCGGATCGCAGGAGGTTGAGCACCTTGTACACGCCCTCGCCCATATCCCCGACGAAGAGCACCTGCTTGAACACGTCGGGATAATCGCGCAGATAGGTCACATAGCCCCTAAGCTTTGCCAGCGTGTCGCCGAGGAACTCACCGTGCGGATCGACGATCGACGGCCTGATCGTTCCGTCGCCGTCCTTCACGAAGAAGAGGAAGTCTGGATGCAGGGCCTTACGTCCCACCGAAGACATGTACGGAATCGAAAACGCCTTGGCAGACATGCTGCCCGACGGATTGCGATAGAAAGCAACCGTGCGATTCTTCGCCAATTCGTTCCTAACGATATAGTCTTCCGCCGGGTTCAGGTCGAGCGGGCAGAGGCCGTCCTCTTTCTGCACGATATGGCACGGATACTTAGCGAAGTCATCCGACGTGCTGGCAGACGTGGGCCACTCTATCTTTGTGAGGCGCTTGCCTTCGGTTTCACGGGCCAGCTCGTCGTAACGCTGCTTTGCCGAGTCGTTAAGGTAGTCATAATCGCCAGATCCATCGACCTTATCGAAGTATTCCTTTCGGCATTGAGCCGCCCAGCCCTCGAGCGCATCAACGATGGCCCGCGTGCGCACCGCTGCGGCAAGGCGCAGGTCGCACTCGGGGCGCCCAAGCTCCTTGAAGTTGGCGCGACGATACTCATTCGCAAACTCTTTAGTGAAGTGCATGTCGGCGTCGCGGGCGGCCTTTCTGAGGCCCTCGGCGTCCGTGCGGGCTTCCTCCTGCTCCTGGTCCTCAGTCTCGTTGAGCTTGTCGAGCGTGATCTTGACGGTCTCGGCAACCTCTACGTCGTGTTTGGCTTCGCGGTACTCGTCCTCGTTAGCAACGATGTATCCCTTGAGCTTCTGGACGAACTGTTTTTTCACGTCGGCCGCGGCATTGACATCGAGGCCAGCCTCGACAAGCAGAGTCGCCGTCTTAACCAGGCTCTGGAATTCGTTTCTAGCCTTCTTCGGAATGCGCTGGACAGGGATGGAATCGAAGGCTGTGCGGATGCCCTGCCACTCCTGATGCGTGAAAGACTGCTCGCGTTTGGTGGGCGGCTTGGGCTTTGCCATGGGGACGGGTTTTACGACCGAGACGGGCTGGGTCGGCTCGGTCTGTGTGGAACTTGCCTCAGGTGTCGCAGGTTGCTGCGGGACAGACGCTGCAACGTAGTTGCCCGTTGCGGGCTGAGGCGCCAGCTCCGCTTCTGGCGCCGGAACGTCGACGGGCCTGACCGCCGAGGCAAGCGAGGGCTGCGTTCCCTGCATGTCCAACGGCTCCTGAATCGCGATGCCGGCAAGCGGCGCCTGGTAGCCGGGTTGTGCCTGCCGCGCCGCCTCGATGGCCTTCTCGTTCTCCTCGTACGCTTTGAGCTCCTGTTGGTAGTCGGCTTCGGACTTGGGCGCAGCCGCGTGATAGTCACGGGGTTGAGAACGATGTTTTGCTTGCCGATGGAGCTCTCGCCCATGTCGTCCTTGCGGCCCATGAGGTAGTCGACCACGTCCTGAGTGCTCTCGGGATTGAACTGGGGCAGGTAGCAGGCGACGGAGTTCAAAAGATCATCGGATTCGATGCGCCGCGCAAGTGGAGTGCGTACCATACGTCCTACGAGCTGTGCGATATAGGTCGAGTCCGAACGCCTGCGCTGCGAGAAGATGACCTCCGCTCGCGGCAGTCCCATCCGTTGGAGACAGCCTCCTTGGCGAAGAGCACGCGAATGCGCGAGGTGTCCTGAACGAACTCGGGCTCGACATAGGGGATGAGATATTTTCCCGCCGCGATGTCCTTATGCTCGCCGAAGACGTTGGCGAACGACATCGCCTCGGAAAGGCCGGGGACCAGGCCCGTGATCTGGGCGCACATCTCAGCCAGGGTCGAGCTGCTCACGTTGTCCGCCGCTTGGATGAGCAGCAGCGGGTTGACGGGGCTCTCGCCCTCGCGGGCACAGTACTCGCCCCACTCGCGGCAGGCCAAGGCATAGCGCTCGCACGCCATAGTGAGATACTGGTGCTCGACTGGGTCGTCCTTCTCTGGCACGCGCAACTCGATGATGTCCTTGAGCAGACTGATTCCTGAACCTCGCGAGGGGTTACGGCGACCTTCGGCATACGCACGCGATCGGCGCGCTGGTCCATGGCCGCCTCGAACCTCTGCGGTGTGGCGGAAATCCCGATGACGACGGGCATCGCGGCCCGGCCATCAAGCCCATCAATAAGGTTTGCGTAGATAGTCGCCGTGCCGCGCTCGCTCGAGGCATTGACGCCCAAGCCGCGGTGTGCCTCGTCGATGAACAGGTAGAGGTTGCGCTCGGGGTCCCTGATGGTGCGGTCAAGGATGTCCCAGAACATACGCCCGGAATTGGCCTCACCACCTTTGGTGAGCAGGCCATTCTTGCTGAGCAGGTCCTTGCTGAGGAAATAAACGTGACGGGTCTCGAGAATATCGTGCGCGGCTCCGAAGTCGTTGGTAATCGTGACCAGATGGCGCCTATCGAAAACGCTGTCTGCGAGCTTGTCCGACACATTGGAGAAGCGCACGCCCGTCTGCTCGTTAAGGCTCGGGGAATCAGAGAGCCAAAGGACCACGGCGTTCTCGTCGGGAACGAGGCCCAGATCGTCGTCTCCGAAGAAGAGCGCTTCGATGGCTGCCGCGCACATGACCGTCTTGCCCGAGCCCGTGGGAGATGCGAGGCACACCGAAGACAGTTCGCCGTCCCGCTCATAGCGGCGACGCATCGACTGCAACCTGTTTGCCAAGGCAGCGACAGCCCCGGCCTGGAATTCCTTAAGTTCGACCCTCATATTTACCTCACCGCATCCTCGGCGGCAATCTTGAATGATTGCAGATAGTTCTCGTAAAGACGGACCACGTCGAGTCCGGGGAGCTGGGCCCTGACCCCAGCGAAGCGCGCCGTATCGTCGGTGATCACAAACGCGCAGACAACCTCGGGACTGCCCTTAAGTGCCTTGACAAAATCGCCGACGGCGGCGAAATCGAAGAGCACGGCATAGGTGTCGGAGCTGGCGTAGCCCGGCTCCTCATGCTCGATGACGCGTCCGCGGGCGCCGGCGCGCAGCCACAACAAAGGTGCGATCTCCTCAAACGCCACACCAAGCTCAACGGCATCGGGGTCCTCGTAGGTGAGGTCGAAGAAGACCGCGTTCTCCTCGAACCCATCGGCCATGGGGAACTCGTCCGTAAATTTATAGTCGCCCTTGATGGGGTCACCCGCGGGCGTCTTGCCCGTGATGGCCGCCGTGAGGCGCGGCTTGGTTATGTACTGGCAAATGCCTGAGCTTCCCACTCGGGATCGCCTTGGCGCAGACCCCGTTTAATTAACCTTTTCGCTTCTTCATCGGAGACTTCGTTGTTTGTAACGCTGATGGACCTGCGATGGCCTTCGTCTAGATTATTTAGTCGCATGACGGCATGTGCCGTTGTGCCTGAGCCGGAAAAGAAGTCAACCACAAGAGCATTGGGCTTGTCTGCGACGAAAAAACGAATGGTGTCTTCGACAGCATAGAGAGATTTGGGGAAAGGAAACTTGCGATCAGGCATCATTGAGAGGAGTAAACGCGACCCGTAGTACGTTGCGTTGTGAGAGGGAATATCCCATTGACTTCCAGGGATATATCCTTGCTCGCTAGCGTTTTCATCCGGTATTACTGAACCGTCCGCTCGGCGACCAACAATAGTGACCTCGCCAGATTCGATTTTTTTGACCTCTCCAGCCTTGAGATAGGTTAGACGCATTCCTTTTTCTGTTAGCTTTCCGAGTTTCACAAATCCGCGTTTGTAGAGAGAGCGCAGCTTGGCGGGGCTCACTTGCCAATTGCCCTCGACTCCATTCGCCTTTATTGGCCATATTACGCGGGTGCCGGAAGTGGGAGTATGCTATCGCGCGGCGTATCTGGGGCAACGGGCTCTCCGATTTCAATGATGTGACTGCCGTCTTCCGCAACATAGATGGGATAAAAAAGGTTGGGCCTGTCGACGCGGCGTGAATTGGTGCCAGCTCTGGCGAGCTGATTCCAAGTCAGAATTTGCTTTTTATTCTTCACTTTTCCGTGCCATTCGTCTGGCAAGACAAGTTTGCGCGGTGCGGCGGATCCGAACATGACGAAAAACAAGTATTCATTGCTGCGGGAAAAAGAGTCCCCGCGTGATACGCCGGCAGAGTTAATAACACTGCTGATCATTTGAATTCGCTCTCCGGGAAATCACGTTTCACGCAGCTGAACCAGTCTCAGGTATTCTTTCTCATCGATTGTGACGATAAGTACGGAATCGTTGGGATTGAGCAGCTGCTTGGCGAGCTTGAGGCGACGCTCCATGAAGCGAGCCATTTGGAGTGACGATAGGCGTCGGAGCCGTCGACGTAATCGTTGTTATATTTCCAGTCGCGGGCACCGGTGTTATAGGGTGGGTCAATATATATGCAGTCCACTTTGCCCGCATAGGCAAAGGCCAAGGTTCAAGAGCATGGTAGTTTTCGCCGTTAATGACTACTTGATAGGCTTATCGCCACCTCGCTCGACACGCCCAGTCTCTTTGAGGCCAGCATAAATCGGCTGGTCATATTCAGCAACAGGCACGACATCGTTGACGGCAACGGAGCGGGGCTCGCATTCGTTTTCGTCATATGAGGGCGATTGATATGGCTTTAGATCAGCAACCCCCCCCGAACGGTATTTACCAGCCATAGCAGTTGGGAGTTAGAGTCCTCTTTTTTACCACGCTCGGGAAGCACCTGTACGACATCGCCCTTCATGATAGGTTTGCCATAAAGGCGAAGTCGTTCTGGACGGTTGTGTTCAAATACAAGCCCAAACTGGCGCTGCGCCGCAAAGGCGCGAATGTCAGCGGCAAGCTGACGGTCGCCCAGTTTAACCGCGCGATCAACGAGGTTTTGAACGACGGCCTGTGCTGTTTGAGACATTAGTTCTCCCCCTTGCACTTCTCGTTGATCCACTCGCGCAGAACTTTGGCAACGGTCTTGTCTTGACGCGCTGCGTACGACTTAAGAGCCCGCTTGTCCTCGCGGGTTATCGAGAGCGTGAACTTGTCCAGTTCCTTCGCGTTCTCCTTGAGTTGCGCTTCGGGCATGCGGGCCTCCTTTGTTCAGTTGTATTGATTTTATACGTAATTACGTAATTACGTATAAGAAAAAGCAAAAAGGCATCTGCTGCTAAACGTTGACCTATTTGAGAAGCGCTTTTTGCCTAAAAGGTTGAGCGTTGACGGAATAATCCAAAACACAAGCTAAGAGGTCGTTTTTAGAGACCGTGAGTACGCGACATTAGATCCTCAAAAGGTCGTGAGTGCAATCTGAGTACCAAGTCACTCGGCTTTTCGTCAACAACAACAATCGACCGGTCAGCATCATTTCGCTAAAGATTGATGGAGCGGTTTGACGAATTGGAATTGAGCCGAAATCGTACCAGTAAACAATCATGCCAGCTAAACAGCTTAAGAGGTGCATCGGTCGGCTTGTAGGTGCTACGTACACGGGAGTGAACAGCAACCCATAGCACCCAAATAAAAAACGAGGGAGGCCGTTTCCGACCTCCCTCGCAAAGGGCTATTTACTATTCCCACTCGATGGCTCTGTTTTTGTCGTCCCGTCATTCCAGTTGCACCCAGTTTTCGGTGCCGTCTCGAGACGAGTGCCGCCAGGTAACGCCATGTCGCGTTTCGTCGGCTTCGGGGACAAAAGCGGGGACAACTCCAAAAACTTTTTTCAAACTCAAGGGCATTGAGTTTTTGTTTTTGTCCCAAAGGGCGCGGCGGACCGCCTTTGGAGGCTCGATTTCGCCGAAAACGCCCGTTTTGAAACTCAACCGACCTTTAGCGTGCAAGCCGCCAGCTTCAACCGCAAGTGAGTCAGCGCTGGTGGTTTTCGAGCCGTTCGCAAAACCGCAGGTCACAGGTCTTTGGTATCGGTGGGCAAAGTGAGTAGTCTCGGGGGGCTTGCCCATGAGTTGACAAGCAAGCCTTCAGAGTTTCGAGAAAACATACTGGTAGAATATGGTCTGCAAATCAATGACAGGAGACCGACGATGGCCGATATCCCGAGCAGGAAGCCCATCCTCACAATAGAACAGCAGATCGAGCACCTGAGGCGGAAGGGCGTCTCCTTCGAGCTGTGCTCCGAAGCGGAAGCCGCGCGCATCCTGGCCGGCCAAGATCACTATTTCAGACTCGCTGCCTACCGCGTGTTGTTCCCCAAACGCGTAGGCGGGCCGCGAGACGGCCAATACGCCGGGCTCGACTTCGGGCACCTCGTCGACCTCGCCGCCATCGACCGCGAGCTGCGCAGCTTCCTGCTGCCGCTGACCCTTGACGTGGAGAACTCCGCGAAGACCAGGCTGGTCGAGCGCATCACCGAAAAGCCGGACGAGGACGGCTACTCGATCTTCTCCGACTACCTTGCAGCCCTCAACCACGGCGACCGCAACCGCAGGGAGGGAGAGCTCAACCGCCTGAAAAACGACGCCTACCTCGGATCGCTCGTTTCGAGGTACCCGATTGGCGAGATGCCGGCGTGGGTCTTTCTGGAGCTGTCGTCTTTCGGCGCTTCGCCGACTTCTACCTCTTCTGCGCCGATCGATGGGGCGATTCCGAGATGAGGGACGAGCACTACATGCTCAGGCGCGCGAACTCGCTGCGAAACGCCGCGGCGCATTCGAGCGCCATCGTGAACGGGCTCGGCTCGTCATCGAGCGCGCCGCAGCTGAGGTACCCCGCGCCGCTGGCCGCGGCTCTCGGCGAAATCGGCGTGTCCAAGCGCCTCAGGCGCTCGAAGATGCGCAATCCACGCATCCTGCAGATGACCGTCCTCGCTTACGCCTACTCTCGATTCGTTCCTAGGGAGAAAGCAGAAGGGACTCCCGAGAGGCTACTCGCTCTTGCCGATAGGTCCGAGCTTCACGGCGACTGGTACGCGGGCAACACAGTGATAGCCTCGTCGCACGACTTCATTGCGATGGTCTTCAAAGCCTGGCTCGGGTAGGATCTGCTTCCCACTTGCGCGCAAGCTTTGCTCGGTGCTGATGTGCGCGTCAAGCATCCATGGGATTGACAAAGAGGCGTTTAGCTGCATAATGGACTTTAGTTAGAAACCCTCGGGTTTGCGGGGCGGGATCGTGAAAGCGATTCTGCCCTATTTTTTGCTCGCACATTCCTCTTCTCGACGAGCAATTCCGGGCTACCTAAAGGAGAACATGGATGAAGCTGTTTTTATGTTCGCACTTTTCAAGTGTAGGAAGTTTGATAAAAGAAGAAATTGATAACAAGAAAGTTGCATTTATTCCCACAGCTTCGCTGCGTGAAGGCTACACCGGTTATGTCGGCTCGGCTCGAAAGCTATTTAATACACTGGGAGCAACCGTAACTGAAATTGATATTTCAACGGAGGCTTATTCAACGATACAGTCCGTTTTTGAAGATGTGGATGTAATCTATTTTACCGGTGGAAATTCTTTCTTCCTTATGGACCAGCTCTGTAAAACGGGAACGGATGAGCTGTTGAAGAAAGAATTGGCAAAGGGAAAACTGATGATCGGTGAATCGGCAGGTGCGATTATATGCGCTCCTACCATCCAATATATTGAGCAAATGGATGAAAAGCCGGAGGACTACTCACAGGAAGATGATGCAGGGCTTGATTTGATCGATTTCTATGTTCTTCCGCATTATCTTACGGCACCATTTAAGAAGGTTACCGAGAAAATAATGACTGAGTTTTCGGATTTGAATCTATGCCCAATTAACAACCGTCAGGGAATTGTAATTGATGGTGAAGGCTCAAAGGTTATTTGCAAAGACTAATTTGAAAATTCGAGTGTCCTTGAATTTTCGGACAGTGCATGATACAAGGTAATTGGTTTTCCGTTAGGAAGGCTTCCAAGTGCCGGGGACGTTTTTCCCGGCTTTTTTCTTATCCATGAGAGCAATGCGGGAACTCAGCATCTTCGTCGACGAGTCGGGAAGCGACGGCCTTTCCGACCGCCACTACCTGCTCACCGTCGTCATGCACGACCAATCCGAGAGCATCGCGGATTCGATCGCGGCATATGAGGGCGCCCTTCGCGCCAAGGGGCTCCCGGACATACCCTTCCATGCGTCGCCGCTCATGAACGGCAAGGACCAGTACTCGGGGCTCGACCTGAGGACGCGCAAGATGATGCTCGGCTCGTTCCGCGTCTTCTTCCGCCACATGCCCGTAAAGTACCACACCTTCGCATACGCGACCAAGCAGTTCGCCTCGCTCGACAAGCTCGCGGGGGCGATGCGAAGGGATATCGTGAACTTCCTGTTCGACAACCTCGCGGAGCTGCAATCCTACGATATGGTCAAGGTCTACTATGACAACGGCCGGCGCTCCATCGCCGAGTCGCTGCACCGCGCAATCGAGTACGCGCTGTCGAAGGACGCCGTCGTCTACCGATCGGCGCAGCCTCCGAGTACCGGCTTTCGCAGGCGGCGGACTACATCTGCACCATGGAACTCACGGCAATCAAATATGCGGAGCACACCGCCACCGCGACGGACGAGAAGTTCTTCGGCAAGTGGTCCGATTTCAAGAAGGGCATACTGAAAGAGACGCGCAAGAAGCTCGTCTAGAGAGGCGATCAGCCCTTGGCGGAGCGTTTACCGACAATGGAGTCTGTTACGCGGGGGGTGTTGATAAGACGCCACTTAGCTGCATAATAGGTTCCAGTTAGAAACCCTCGGGTTTGCGGGGCGGGATCGTGAAAGCGATTCTGCCCTATTTTTGCCCCTATTTCTTGCATGCCTCAATGGTTCCGCATTCGCTCCCCATTGGTTCAGAAAGGGTTCGGGGAAATCGTCGAGTTGATTGCGCCCTCGCGTTTTACAAAATAGAGCGCAAGGCCCTTTAGCTCGACTTATTGCCTTTTGAGCCCCGCCGCTCGTCCATCCCAGCTTGCCCAGAAAGCCCTCCCGCAATGTCCGTGTCCCAACGGATGGGTACCATTTATCAGGGTGCACCTGGGGCAACGGGCTGAAAAACCTGTGCAAGGTCGCTCGCAGAACACGCAACATCAAACACGACAAAAGAGGCGAACGACAGATGCCGGACCCCGGACGACAGCACCGCGGAAGAGAAGCATTCCAACCAAAACTGAACAACTCCAGCCACTAGGCAGGCGCCCGCATGGGCGCCTTTTACTTTTCAGGGACTTAGCTGCGAGCTAAGGCGCGCGGCTCATGGCCGTTTCGTGAAGGCCCGACCAGCTCGACCCACCTCGACCCATCTCCGCCCGCGCCGTGCTCACTTATCGCCATCAGGCGGTTCAATCGTCGCGCAGACGAAAAGGCACACGGTGTCGTGCGGTGTCCTCGCGCGGTGCCGCACGGGAAGATTGGAGGAACCATGCACGCACAGCCGGATGCGCCGCGCCCGAGGGCAACCAAGATCGCGACGAATGGATGACGGTGATCGAGATGCAGGAGTACATGAGGCGAGCCGAAACAAGGCGTACGACCTCATCTGGTCGGGAG
>ENA-OQEN01000413-OQEN01000413.1-human-gut-metagenome-genome-assembly--contig:-NODE-413-length-18774-cov-2.258755_pt1 | contig 18774 bp, 20 predicted proteins | sample MGYA00242791_ERZ504627 | MGnify/ENA primary metagenome ERZ504627 (study PRJEB26092, sample SAMD00036316) | human gut metagenome | host: Homo sapiens | study: EMG produced TPA metagenomics assembly of... | reverse complement strand
GGTTGTGGTGACGAAGAATCACGTCACGCATGCTGCGGACGCATTTTTCCCGAACCTCGACGATGACCCAGATGGCGCGTTTCCGCAACGGACGGCGGATACGTGGTCCAGCAGGGCGAGGGTGATGCGGGCGTCGCTTTCGAATTCGTGACCTATGAGCGGCAGGAATCCGGAAAGAGCGACGAGGGCTCCGGTGCACGTGGTTTGACGTCGTCCTCGATCTCGGCTCTACCGTCATCGACCATCTGGTGAGCTAGCATGGTCGAGGTTATCCGTATCGATACCCTCGCCGATCAGCGGCTCGATGCCTATACGCGCCTGACCGAGCGTCAGCTGAGGAGCGTGCTCGAGCCGGAGAAGGGGATCTTCATTGCAGAGAGCGCCAAGGTGATCGAGCGGGCGGTCGCAGCCGGCCTGGAGCCGGTGAGCTTCCTCATGGGGGAGCGCTGGCTCGATCAGTTCGTCCCGCTCTTCGACGATCTTGCTGCCGCGCGCCCGGAGCTCGATGTCCCTGCGTTCATCTCGCCGATGGACCTCATGGAGGAGCTCACCGGTTTCAATGTGACGCGCGGTGCCCTTGCGGCGTTTCGGCGCCCGCCCATGCCCGAAGCGGGGGCGTTCCTCGACCGCATCGTCAACCATGCGGAGGGCCGCCCGGTGCGCGTGTGCGTGCTCGAGGGGATCGTGGACCATACAAACGTCGGGGCAATCTTCCGCAGTGCCGCGGCGCTCAACGTCGATGGCATCCTCGTGAGCCCGACCTGCTGCGATCCACTGTACCGGCGCGCTGTGCGCGTCTCCATGGGGACGGTCTTCCAGGTTCCGTGGACGAGGCTCGGCTCTGTGGCGCGCGCGTGGCCTGAGGACGGCCTCGCCACGCTCCATGATGCGGGCTTCGACTGCGCCGCTATGGCGCTCTCCGACGACTCTCACTCGCTCGACGACCCCTCTCTTGGCGAGATCGAGCGCTTGGCGCTCTTCATGGGTACCGAGGGCGACGGTCTCTCTGCCCGTACGATCGCTGGCGCGACCTCACCGTTCGCATTCCCATGGCCCGTGGGGTGGATTCGCTCAACGTTGCCGCCGCCTCGGCCGTCGCCTTCTGGCAGCTCTGCCCCCATGCATCGAACAGCTATCACTACCAGCACGGTATATACGGCTGAGCTCGTCGGCGCGACGCGGTGCGGGCCAAGCGTTTTGCTTGGTATTCGGGCGAGGAATCGAAGAAAAGCGGGGGCGCTAAATTGCCCATTCTGAGATTTCTTGCCTGAAAAACTCGGTGTCCGATATTTGCCCGAAGGCATCCGCCGACTAGATTTCACTGAGCATCAAGCTCGTCCGTTTAGGGCACTTCCGCAGGGGGTATCATGCACAGCATATGCCCCAAAGAAACGGAGTAGCCCTATGGAGATGGACGACCATAAGCGTAGACGGAATATGATCCTCTACGTGCTTATAGCCTCGTCTGTACCTTGTGCTCAACACCCTGCTGTTCCCTAACATGGCGCAGCAGGTTCAGATCAACGATGTGAGCTATAGCCAATTCATCGATGACCTCGAGGAGAAGAAGGTCGAATCGGTCCAATACACCGATGGCGATTATTCGACGCTCTACACGCTTAAGGGCGGCGAGGACAACGTTGCCTATCAGTGTACCGTCATGCCGAACGACTCGGGCCTCACCGACCGTATCGTTGATGCTGGTGCAACGCTTGAAGTCATCATTCCCAATAACGACTCGAGCATCTGGACCTACTACCTTATGACGCTCGTTCTGCCCTTGCTCATCTTTGCCTTCATTGGCTGGTGGCTGAACCGCCGCATGAAGAAGGCCATGGGCGATGACGGCCCGTCGATGAACTTCGGTTCCGGCGGCTTCGGCGGCGGCATGGGCGGCGGCCTCGGCAAGAGCGGCGCGCGCATCGTGGCATCGAAAGACGTGGGTGTCACGTTCAAGGATGTCGCGGGCCAGGAGGAGGCCAAGGAGTCGCTCAAGGAGGTCGTCGACTTCCTTGAGAACCCGAAGCGCTACGAGGACATCGGTGCGCGGCTGCCGCGCGGCGCCCTGCTCGTAGGCCCTCCGGGTACCGGTAAGACGCTCCTCGCCAAGGCAGTTGCAGGCGAGGCAGGCGTGCCGTTCTTCAGCATCTCGGGCTCCGAGTTCGTCGAGATGTTCGTTGGCCGCGGCGCCGCCAAGGTACGCGACCTCTTCAAGCAGGCGAACGAGAAGGCGCCCTGCATCGTCTTCATCGACGAGATCGATGCCGTGGGTAAGCGGCGCGACCAGGGTCTCTCGACCAACGACGAGCGCGAGCAGACCTTGAACCAGCTCCTCACCGAGATGGACGGCTTCGATAACCACAAGGCATTGTCGTGCTCGCGGCCACGAACCGCCCCGACTCGCTCGACCCGGCGCTTCTGCGCCCCGGCCGCTTTGACCGCCGCATCCCCGTCGAGCTCCCCGATCTGGCCGGCCGTAAGTCCATCCTCGAGCTCCATGCCAAGGATGTGAAGGTCCAGCCGCCGATCGACCTCTCGGCCATCGCGCGCGCCACGCCCGGTGCTTCGGGCGCTGACCTCGCCAACATCATCAACGAGGGTGCGCTCCGCGCCGTGCGCCAGGGGCGCAACCGCGCCACGCAGGAGGACTTCGAGGAATCGGTCGAGGTTGTCATCGCGGGCCAGCAGCGCAAGTCCACCGTGCTTTCGGACCACGAGAAGCAGGTCGTCTCGTACCACGAGATCGGTCACGCTATCGTTGCGGCCAACATGAAGGAGGGCGCGCCGGTCACGAAGATCACCATCGTGCCGCGCACTTCGGGCGCACTCGGCTACACCATGCAGGTGGAGGAGGACGAGAAGTTCCTCACCACGCGCCAGGAGGCGATCGACAAGCTTGCCGTGTATTGCGGTGGTCGCGCGGCCGAGGAGCTCATCTTTGGCGAGATGACCACCGGTGCCGCCAACGACATCGAGCAGGCCACGAAGCTCGCGCGCAACATGATCACGCGCTTCGGTATGTCTGAGGAATTCGGCATGATGGCGCTCGGCACCGTCCAGAACGCGTATCTCAACCAGGACACCTCGCTCACCTGCGCGCCGGGCACCGCCGAGCGCGTGGACGAGGACGTGCGCAAGCTCATCGAGGCCGCGCACACGCGCGCCATGCAGATCTTGAAGGAGAACAAGTTCAAGCTGCATGAGCTCGCTCGCTACCTCTACAAGAAGGAGACCATCACGGGCGACGAGTTCATGACGCTCCTGAAGCGCGAGAACCCGCTCATGCCGCCGAAACCCACGGCATAAGCATTCACACATCGCTTCTTTGCTACGGCCCGCACCGGATTGTTCTGGAGCGGGCCGTTGCATGTCGAGGCATCATGCTGTGCGCTTTCCTGAGGCAGGCCCTCGCACTAGGTGCCGAGAAATTGTCGTAGGTATGTCGAAAAACAAGACAAGAAACCTACAAATATTGCGACAATCTTTTAATTCGTACCATGTGGTAACAAACCCTTGCCCTCATACGTGTATAGGGTAGGGAGGTGATTGATGTGCGGGAATCACATAACGAGCTCCGTAGTGAGGAGTTCATGGACGAGGCAATTGCGGCACATCAAGGAGCCGTGTACCGGCTTGCGCTGAGCCAAACGCGGAGCGCGGCGGATGCGCAGGATGTCATGCAGGATGTGTTCATTAAGCTCATGCGCTCGCAGGTGCCGTTTCGCGATAGCGACCACCTGCGCGCCTGGCTGCTTCGCGTCACCATCAACCAGTGCCGCGATCTTGCAAGGCAGGTGTGGCATCGACGTGTCGAGGTAGTGGAAGAGCCCGATTTGGGCGCAACTGTTACGCAAGACGAGGCGGTTGAATTGCTGATGGAGCACCCTGTGTGGCAGGCAATGGATGCACTCAAGGAATCGGATTGCTCTGTGCTGCATCTTCGATACGTTGAGGAGCTTTCAATCCCAGAGATCGCCGAGGCGCTTTCGTGCACGCAGGTTGCGGTGCGCGTGCGGTTACGGCGGGCGCGGATGCGGCTCAGGCAGATGATCGCTGCGCAGCGTGAGCAACAGAGCGCGGATGTTCCGTCCTTTTCCCAGCAGACAGGAGTAATACGATGAACCGACAAGGATTTGCCTCGTATGTTACGCAGATGAAACAAGTGGGCCCAACATCACTGGGACAAGAGCGACTGCAGGCAGCATTGCAGCGCGAGCGCTCGGCGGCAAGTGTACGCGCGAGCGAGCATGTGGTGACGCATCGCCACGGGGTGCTTCCCTCCGCAGGCGTTGTGGCACGGCGCGCGGTGCTCGCAGCCGCTGCGGTTGCGGCGGTCGCACTCGTGATCGGCGTGGTGAACGCTAATCTCGTAGGGGAAGGTCAACAGGGTGGCGCTGCTGTGACTAACGGCCCGGTGCCTGCAGCCTATGCTCAAGGTGTCGAACAGCCCGACGGTTCGGTGCTTCTGCCGGCGGAGTTTGGTTCGGTGGTGAGCTGGAGCCAGGGCGACGATGGTGCCTATACGGTGAACGTGAACATGGACCTCTCCTTGGCCGATGGCAGCTATCACGATGTTACCTATTCGATCATTGAAGGTGATGCGACGTTTACGTTCATGCAGAGCCGCGCGGGCGTAAAGACGGGAGACATGCTCGCTGACTATCAGGGTGTTACCACCTTCACGCTTAGCGATTCCTCTATCGAGGGTGCGTACAGCCTTGATGTAGTGATACCGGAAGACGAAGTCGATGCAGCTACGGATGATCCGCTGCGCGACCTTTACGTGGTTAACACGCTCGCTGCGAAAAAAATCGCGGGCACGCGCATCAAGATCGCAGCAACCGATGCGCAGGGCAACAACAGCTCGCATACGTATGAGATCCAACCGGTCGAGAACGTTGCCGAGCGGTATAGGGAGCTCCTGGAGCAGAAAGAGTCGGATGAAGAGCAGCAGCTCGGGGAGCCGCTCTTTACCATGCGCGAAGTTGCATAGCGCTACACGAAGGTCTAGGCGGTTTCATGCGTGCGTCGACTCATCGCGTGCATGATGCATACCGTGTACTCCGGCGGCTGTCGTGCGCACTGGCCCGCGGCAGCCGCTTTGCAGCGGAGTGCGCACTTTTGGGTATCATGAGGGCATACGTTTCGAGTAGAAAGGCCCGTATGCCAGCTCAGACCAGCTCCGAGCCCAGGTTCGCCATCCTCATCGATGCGGACAACATCTCGGAGAAGTACATCAAAATCATTCTCGATGAGGTCTCGAACGCAGGCGTTGCCACGTACAAGCGCATCTACGGCGATTGGACGAGTCAACGCCTCGTTTCGTGGAAGAACTGCCTACTCGAGAATTCGATCATTCCCATCCAACAGTACAGCTACACCTACGGCAAGAGCGCGACCGATTCCGCGATGATCATCGACGCGATGGACATCCTCTACAGCGGCAACGTGGACGGATTTGCCATCGTGAGCTCCGACTCGGACTTCACGCGACTCGCCGCGCGCCTGCGCGAAAGCGGCATGCAGGTGATCGGCATGGGCGAGCAGAAGACGCCCGAGCCGTTCATCAGCGCATGCAACCAGTTCAAGTACCTCGACCTGCTCTATGCCGCGCAGCGTGCGGAGGCGAAGGAGGAGGCCGAGGCGGAGCGCGAAGCGGAAACTGCGGCCGAGGCGCCGCCAAGAAGAGGGCGGGCAAGGGAACGGCCAAGAAAGCCATAAAGGACGAAGGTACTGCGGCGCAGAAGAAGCCTAAGGCAAAGTCCTCCGGTATCGAGAAGTCGGCGGATAAGCAGGCCGCACCTGAAAAGGCGGCCGTGCGCCCCAAGCGCTCACCGGGCGATATGGGCGGTGATGCGTCGCTGGCAGCCGGCACCGAAACCGACTTGGGCGATGTAGAGTTCAGCGAGCTTAGCCGCGCCGCGCGCCGGCGGCATATGAAGCGCATTCGCACGGCGGTCGATTCGGTCATCGACCAGTTCTCCGACGAGGAGGGATGGGTCTTCCTCGGCACTATCGGTGGCGAGCTGCCCAAGCGCCTGCCCGATTTCGACGTGCGTAACTACGGGTACCGCAAGCTTAGTCCGTTCCTGAAGTCGATGGGCGTCTACGAGTTCGATGAGCGCGCGAACGCTTCGGGTGCCAAGGCTATGTATCTACGCATCAAGGAATCGTAAGCTGCGTGTTCGCGCACGTGGTTCGCGGCGTTAATTGGCCGCGCCACCACCGCACTGTTTGAGTGCCGTGGTATAGTGGCCGTGGATGCGTGGCACCGTGCCTTGCAACCCGATCGGTATCTCTCATCGGTGCTTTTTAATGGGTGCCTGAGTTAGAAGGTGGAATCATGGGATTTCTTGACGATGTTCAAGCTTCGCTTAACCGTGGCGTTGCCGGCGCCAACCGCGGTGTTGAATCGATGAAGCTCAAGAGCCAGCTGAACGATGCGAACAAGCGCCGTTCCCAGCTGGCTGCGCAGCTGGGTGCAAGCCTGTATGAGGCAACGAAGGATGACGAATCCTTCCGTGCAGGCCGCGAGCAGCTGTACGATGGCATCGCTCAGATCGACCAGGAGCGTGCGAATATCCAGGCGCAGCTCGATGAGATCGAGCGCCAGGCTGCTGAGTCCGCTCAGGCCGCAGCGCAGATCGAGTGCCCATTCTGCCATACGCGCATGAGCGCAACCGACCTGTTCTGTGCGGGTTGCGGCAAGCCCATGGCTGAGGTACAGGCTGCTTTGGCTTCTGCAGCCCCGGCTCCCGCCCCTGCGCCGGCTCCTGTCGAGGGCCCCACGTGCCTGGATGCGGCGCGCCCATCAACGATGGCGATGCGTTCTGCATGTCGTGCGGCGCGAAGCTCTAGGAAATCGCTGAACACATGGTCCTGAACGATTTTGATCGAACGTGCGAGCAGGTTTTGGGCACTTCCGGTCTCTCATCCCGAGTAGCCTTTCGATTTTGCGAAAGGGATGCGTCGCCTGAGTTGCACTTTCTTTGAAGGCCTCTTTGTTTGTACTTTGTCGTTCTGTCCGGAAGTGCCCAAAACTTGAATCTTGGAGTGGATCGGATGCCGCTTTGGGCTTCAAAGTGCCCAAAACCCGCATCTTGGGTACTCCAGAGGCTTTTTGGGCACTTTCACGCATTGTCTTTCTTGCGCAGGCGTTATGCACTGGCGCCAACGGCGCTCGCACGCGTGCCAAATGTGCTGGGTGCGCGCTCAAGCGAGCTAGTGCGTCGTGAACATGGGTTGGGAGGTACGAGCATTGTGCGTATTGCGGTGAGCGCCTGCCTCTTGGGCGAGAACTGCAAGTATAGCGGGGGCAACAACCTATGCCCCAAGCTTGTCGATGCGCTTTCAGGCCATGAAGTGATTCCGGTTTGCCCCGAGGTGCTCGGTGGCCTTCCTACTCCGCGACCTCCGGCCGAGATTGTGCATGGTGAGGTTCGCACTCAGGCGGGGGAAAGCGTGGATGCGCGTTTCGCCTTGGTGCCGAGCGAGCGCTTGATCACATTGAAGCTGCTGGCGGTTGCGACCTTGCGGTCCTGCAGCCGCGCAGCCCTTCCTGTGGCGCCTCGGAAGTCTATGACGGTACGTTCTCAGGCCGGCTCGTTCCAGGCAGCGGAGTGTTCGTTCGGCTTCTGCGGCAGCATGGCTTGCGCGTCATGCAACCGGATGAGTTCCTAACTGAATTCGCAAGACTTTGATGAGTGGCGGCGCGTCAACCGTGTCGTTGGTGTGCCGATATGCGAGCACAAACGATGATATGAGCGGCATTCGCCGCCTTGCGGCTAGCGGTTAGCGACAAACTTCAAGAAGCTTGGGTCTGCCGTTCAAGATAGGGGAGCGAGTCTCCCAGGTCGAGTACTCCATCGTTCATCTTTGAGAAGCCGAACGGAATCGTGAGGCGCGGTTTGTTCATAACGTCCATGTTGAGGAACGAGATGAGCGCAACGAGGTGATCCTGGGCAATGGCGGTTCCTGAACCTCCTGCAGAAATGCCGCTAATTGCCGCTGGCTTGCCGTCGAGAACCTGGCCTTGCGCCGCGCTCACAGGGCGGGAAAGCCAATCAAGAAGGTTCTTGAGTGGGCCAGGGAAGAAATGGTTGTATTCGGGTGTGAAGAACCAGATGCCGTCGGCATCGAGAATTTGCTCGCGCACCCGCGCGACGGCTGGCGGCGCGGGCCGCTCGATGTCCTCGTTGAACATGGGCACATCGGCCCAATCGAGCAGGGTGAACTGGATGGCCGGGTCGAACTCGTATACGGTGCGGCGCGCGGCCTCGGCGAGCTGGCGGTTCATACTTCCTTGGCGAAGCGAACCTGCGATGGCGACGATATGCATTTCGATTCCTTTCGGTCAGATGCTCTCGGCATGCGACATGGTATTGCTACATACCGTATGCCCCATATCGACGCAGAATGACGAGCCCGCCCATTTATCTTTGAAAAGCATCGACGGACGGACCTTGTTCAGCTTCGATAGTAGTTTTGCATGAGCTCGGCGAGCGTGGCCTCGGCCCAGCTATAGTTCTTCAGATAGCTGCCTCTAAAGGCGGCTTTCCTGTTTGGAACGGGGGAAAGAAAATCAAAGAGGTCGCAGGCGACAGCTTCCGGCACGATGCGGCGCTTTCCCCGTACCGACTCCATGATATGCGCCGCCCCGTTTGCTTCGAGCGTTCGGTTGAGCCGAAGGGCCACCTTCCGGCAGCGTGTACGGGTCTGGGCGGTTATCGGCTCATCTTCCCAAAGCGCCGTGATGATGTCGGCTGAAGTTACATAACCGCCTCTTCGGTCAACAAGCAGGGCGAGCAGCTCCTTGGCCTTCTCGCTTCGAAATGCGATAGGCCGACCATCGACAAACACGTCGAAGTAGCCGAACGTACGGATCTCTATGCGGGGCATCGTATCGACGATTTCCCGACCCGATTCCGAAGTCTGCTGGCTTTCTGCCGGTAAGGTTTTGCCGGGAACGGCCGTGTTCGGGGCGGCGTTCATGGCTCCAATAAAGCGCGAACACAGGAAAAATGCCCCGCCCTCCGCATCGACAAGGATAGCTTCACGGTAATCTGCTGCCTTGCCGGTCGGCTCACTTCGTCCGGCGAATACCATTCGTTGCGGGACGGCGGCAAACGGCTCGCTGCATCGATATGCATGGCACGCTGCCTGGATGAACGCCTTGAGAGTGGTTTGATCTTGCGCGGCGGGCAGATGCTCGATGAGTTGGTCGACTGCATCGGATAGGCTTACTCGCAGGGTGCCCAAGCTCGCGAGGCGTTCATCTTGAGCGAACTTGAGGCAGCGGGCGCGCTGCTCATTCGGTTCAACGAGAAGAACGGTGTCGTAGATGAGCGCGAGCTCCTGGGCGCGGCGAGCGCGGCTCTTCGCGCGCGATGCGTCGCGCTTTTGCGTGACATCCACGATGACAAGCTGGTAGATGCCCTCTTGTTCATCAAGGTTGGGAAGGCGTGAGAGCCAGCATGCGATTTCGATGAGGGTTCCGTCTGCACGCCTGATGCGCGTATCGAATTCGGTCGGTGGCTGGGCGGCGCCCGCCTCCTCGAGCAGCGTTCGAAACGGCCCCTGGTCCGCTAAGGGTACGAGGCGATCTATGCTTCGCTTACCGCAGCACGAAGCCCGCATCGCTTGAGTCGATACCCACGATGCGCCATGCCTGTTCGTTGCAGCCGACAATGCTGAAATCGCGTGCTCTAAAGTGGACGATTCCGACGGGCGATGCCTCGCAGTATTCCATCGGGGCAGAGGCAGCGTTGCCGATGGAGTGTGATAAAAGCTGGGTTTGCATGATGGCTTCCATTCGCTTGCTGGATGGTGTGGTCTCGCGATGTATTGCGAGCTGGATATCTATGGTGCGCTCGAGCGTATGACGCGCGAGTACGAGATTCGTTCCTAAGCCGTTCCTCATGGGTGCGCCCGAGGCTCGAATTGTTACAAAGCTAGGGCTACATGTTCCCGAGCGGCCCAGCTGCGAACGTACCTTCGAGTTGATTTGTGGGCGAAACCATCGTTCCTGCACAAGACAGGTGCCGCGCGTGACGGTTCGAGGAACGCCCGTGGGGCGATTCCTCGGTAAAGTCCACCTCAATGCTTGGGTTGCATCCGGAACGGCAAGGATGTTCGCGCGGGTCATTCACCTGCGTGCGATTGACGCAAGAAAGGGATGGGCTTCATGAAGAAGAGGATAAAACAGGGGCTGCTTGCTATCGCGACGCTCGCGCTCGCGGCCGCCACGTCCTCCGTGGCGTTTCCAACAACTGCCCGTGCAAAGGAGGAGTCGGGTTCATCGTACATTACGGTAGAAAAGATATGGGAGGATTCTGATAATAAGGACGGAGCGCGGCCTGATTCGGTGAGGGTGCGTGTGAAGATCGACGCCGTGGAGGCTCGTAGCGATGAGCCTATCGATTACTTCTCCCTCATCTCGCATAACGGCGAAGGCAGCGATGATGAGCTGTCGGCTGAGGGGCCGGACGGGATTCTGGGAACTGACGACGACTGGACTGGTGCTCTCAGAGGAAAATGGTTGGGAAGTGCAGATAGAGACGATTACCGGTGGTTCGCGCATACGAGGCATCGAGGCCGAAGAGCTCGATGTTCCCTCCGGGTATACCTCCTCTATAGAGAAAGACTTTAGTGGGGATATGCTATCTGGGTACATCGACGTGACCAACACGAAGGCGGTCGAGGAGCCTGGCGATCCCAAGGACCCAGATCCTGTGAACCCAGAAGATCCGGTCGGTCCGGTTCAACCCGAAACGCCTTCCTATCCAAAAGAGCCGGTTGCACCGACGGAGCCTGGCAATACGACGCCGGATGCTCCCGACACCACTTCCAGCGCTGAGGCACCTGCGGCCAGCGGCGATCGCGAACAGGCATCTTCGGAAGCACCGGAGCTCCCGCAAACCGGCGATTCGTCCGTCTATCTTTTGGCTGCGGGCGCGGGCTCCATCATCCTTCTGGCGGGAATAGGGCTTTTGAAGAAGCAGTCATAGACATGGAGAGTCCTCGCTCACCCATCACGGCCATGCAAACGTGCTACAATACCGCGCAATGGCTGTGATGGGGAGGAGTAGCCGGCCTCCGCACTGTTAAGAGAGCGAGCGGTAGCTGAGAAGCTCGCCGGTGCGACCGAGCGAAAATCACCCCGGAGCTGCGGTCCGAACGAATGAGCCCGATCTGGCGGAGTGTGCAAAACAACCCCGTCCCGTTTTGACTCATTTCAGTAGGCGTCGCCGGGATGGTCGCCGTGATGGACCAGCCGAGTAAAGGGTGCGGGCTGCCTCCAGGCGGCAGGGGCACCTAAGCTGGGTGGTAGAGCGAGGAGCTTTAAGCTTGTGGCCGCACATGCTGCGGCAGCGAGATTCTGGAAGCGCTTCGTCCCAGCTTCGAGGGACGGGCGCTTTTTCTTAGGCGCCCATGACGGCGGGGCGCCGCGCCAGTGTTCCGCCTGTAGCAGGAGGGCACATGGCGAAGGAGAAAAGCAAGTACAACGACACGATGCAGTTGCCCAAGACGGGCTTCCCCATGCGCGGCGGGCTTCCTAAGAACGAGCCCAAGCGCCTGGCAGCTTGGTACGAGAACCACGTATACGAGCAGCTGCAGAAGAAAAACGAAGGGCACAAGAAATTCGTCCTTCACGATGGCCCTCCGTATGCGAACGGTCCGATTCACATCGGCCATGCCATGAACAAGATCTCCAAAGACATCATCATGCGGTATCACGCCATGCAGGGCGAGCAGACGCCGTATGTGCCCGGTTGGGACTGCCATGGCCAGCCCATCGAGCATAAGGTCGAGGAGATGCTCGGCACCAAGAAGTTCAACGCCACGCCCACGGCAAAGATTCGCGAGCTCTGCAACAAGTTCGCTGTTGAGAACATCGACCTGCAGCGCGAGGGCTTCAAGCGCCTTGGCGTGCTCGGCGATTGGGATAACCCGTATCTCACGCTCTATCATGAACACGATGCCGCGGATATCGAGGTCTTCAAGGCCATGTTCGATAAGGGCATGATCTATCGCGGCCGCAAGCCGGTCCATTGGTGCAAGCACTGCCATACCGCTCTCGCCGAGGCAGAGATCGAGTATTCCGATGAGGTCTCGCCGTCTGTCTTCGTTCGCTTTGAGCTCATCGACGTGCCCGAAGCACTGCGTTCGGCGGGTGTGCCGGTCGATGTGGTGATTTGGACCACGACCCCTTGGACGCTTCCCGCGAACGCTGGCGTGGCGTTGCTCGCCGACGCGACTACGTCGCCGTCCAGGCGGAGGGCCGCTTGGGCATCATGGCCAAGCGCTCTGGGAGAAGGTCTTCCATGGGGTGGCCGGCGTCGAGGATGCTTGCCTGTACGTGCCCGAGGGTGCCGCCGAACCGTGGAGCGTCCACGGCGAAGAGCTCGTCGACATCACCTATACGCACCCGATTTTCAGCGACGTACAGGGTAGGGTCGTCACTGCCGATTACGTTACGCTTGAAGATGGTACCGGGTGCGTTCATACCGCCCCTGGCCATGGCGTGGACGACTATTACACGGGCATGCGCTGCAACTTGCCGATCATCATGCCGGTTGATGACGATGGCCACTTCTACGCAGGTGACGGCTTGGGAACGGGCGGCCCCTTCTCCGGCATGGACACCGATGAGGCTAATCCGCACATCATCGAGTTTTTGCGCGAGCGCGGTACGCTCGTTGCCGAGAAGAAGATCAACCACAGCTATCCGCATTGCTGGCGCTGCAAGAACCCGGTCATTTTCCGTGCAACCGACCAGTGGTTCGTTTCGATGGACGAGACCAATCTGCGCGGCGAGGCGCTCGATCAGGTGCTCAACCATGTCGACGTGGTACCCCGATCACGCCAAGAACCGCATTGTCCATGGTGGAGGGCCGCCCCGACTGGTGCATCAGCCGCCAGCGCAACTGGGGCGTGCCGATTCCGAGCTATACCTGCGCCGACTGCGGTGAAAAGGTCATGAACGACGCGACGCTCGACGCCGTTATCGCCCTCTTCAAGGAGAAGGGCTCCGATGCCTGGTTCACCGATGCGCCCGAGGACTACCTGGGCGAGGCTTGCGTGTGCCCCAAGTGCGGTGGGCACCATCTCAAGGCGGACCGCGATATCCTCGACGTCTGGTGGGATTCCGGCGTCTCCTGGAAGCCGTCTGCGAGAACCGCGAGGAGCTCGAGTATCCGGCAGACATGTATCTCGAGGGCTCCGACCAGCATCGCGGATGGTTCCAGAGTTCGCTCCTCACGAGCGTGGGCGCGAACGGCGTGGCTCCGTACAAGGCCGTGGTGAGCCAGGGCTTCACGCTCGACGGCCAGGGCCGCAAGATGTCGAAGAGTCTGGGCAACGTGATCGATCCCAACAAGGTCTGCGACGAGATGGGTGCCGATATCATCCGACTTTGGGTTGCGAGCGTCGATACCTCGACCGACGTCGCCATTGACCATGAGATCCTTGCCCGCACCTCCGATGCATACCGACGCTTCCGCAACACCTTCCGCTTCCTGTTGGGTGAGCTTGAGGGGCAGTTCGAGCCCGAGACCGACGGCGTTCCTTTCTCCGACCTCACCGCTCTCGACCAGCTCATGGTCGCGCGCCTGACGCAGGTGCAGGCCGAGGTCGACGCTGCCTATGCGGGCTATGATTCAACCGTGCCTATCGCGTGCTCTACGACTTCGTGGTCACGGAGCTCTCGAATGTCTACCTCGACGCGCTGAAGGACCGTCTCTATTGCGAGAAGCCCGGTTCGCTCGCGCGTCGCAGCGCTCAGACGGTGCTCGCTGAGCTGCTGAGCATGCTCCTGCGCGATCTCCAGCCCATCCTTGCCTTCACCTGCGACGAGGTCATGGCCTATGCACCTGCCGGCTGCCGCGGCGGTGAAACCTACGCGGCCATGCTCGATTGGTACCAGGCTCCCATCTCGGTCGAAGAGGCCAATGAGTATTCCGAGGTCCTAACCGCTGCCCTCAGCCTTCGTGGCGCGGTGACCAAAGCGCTCGAGGATGCGCGCACGGCTGGCACCTTCACCAAGAGCCAGGAAGTTCGCATCTCCGCCACGGTTCCGTCTTCGGACTTTGCGCTCCTTACCGGTGAGCGCGCCATCGACCTTGCCGAGTTCTTCATCGTCTCCGAGGTTGCGCTTACGGAGAACGAAGATGCTGAGGACGACGGTATCACCGTCACCGTCGAAGCCGCCCGCGGCGAGCGTTGCGATCGCTGCTGGAACTATCGCGAGGACACCGGCGTGCATGGCGAGCACGAGCACATCTGCTCCCGCTGCGCCGCTGCGCTCGAATAAGACGTTCGTGGGGCAAGGTGCTGGTCGTCTTGCCCCGCATGAGACAGTTGTGCCAGGCACAAGTGTCTCATGTTGAACGAGGCGGATGGTACCTGGACACCTGGTTCAAGTTGGAAGGTTTGGTTGTGGCAAAGAAGCGTGTGGACGTCAAAGAGTTCAAGCCGCCGCTCCTGTGGAGGCTCGGCGTGCTTTTGGTGGTCGGTGTCACGGTTGCGTGCTTCGACCAGATCGCCAAGGCGGTCGCGCGCGTTGCGCTATCTCCTGCGGGGACAGTGGGTGTCCAGGTAATCCCCGGAATTCTCAATTTCGAGCTCGTCTATAACGAAGGCGCTGCGTTCGGGCTGGGGGAGGGCTACACCCTCGTTTTCGTCACGCTCGCTGTGATCATGGTCATGGCGTCGCTTATCTACCTCTTGCGGGCTCCGCTCGTCTCGTCTTGGGAAGTCGTTGGCCTGGCGCTTGTGTGCGGCGGAGCGGTGGGTAACGCCATCGACCGCGTCGCCCATGGCGTTGTGACCGATTTTATCGCTACGGCTTTTATCGATTTTCCCGTTTTCAACATCGCCGATATCGGCATCACCGTGGGCGTCGTCGTCGCGCTGATCGGTTTCATTTTCCTTTCTCCCGCAAACCTCGCTGCGCGGGAGCGCGCCGAAGCCGAGCGAACCGCCCATGCCGATAGCGCTATACGGCGGCGCGCCTCACGCAAGAGCGGGCGGAAGGGGCGTTAACCATGCCGGGCGACCTCCATATTCTTGTAGCTGAGCCCGATGCGGGAACAAGGCTCGATGCTTATCTAGGGCTCAGGATTCGTGTCCTTCGCGTTCCGCGTGCGCGCGTCTTGTGGAGGCTGGCGCCGTCGCCGTGAACGGTGAGGTGTGCCTTTCGAAGAAGTATGCCGTTGCGGCGGGTGACCGCATCTCGGTCGAGCTTCCCGAGGAGGAGGCGCTTTCCGGTGCGGTGATCCCACAGCCCATTCCGCTCGATATTCGCTTTGAAGACGATTACCTCATCGTCTTATCCAAGCAGCGCGGTCTTGTGTGCCATCCGGCGCACGGCCATGCGGATGGCACGCTCGCGAACGCGCTCGTGTATCATTGCGGCCTCGATCATCTGGGGACATTGCAAGGGGAGGACCGCCCCGGCATCGTACATCGCCTTGACCGCGATACCTCGGGGCTCATGCTCGCCGCGAAGGACGATGATACCCAGCGCGCGCTTCAGGATCTCATCCGCCTGCGCACCCTCGACCGGCGCTACATCGCGCTCGTTCACGGCTATATCGCGCACGATGAGGGTACCATCAGCACGGGGATTGCCCGCTCGACGCGCGACCGGGTGAAGATGGCGGTCTCGGACGATCCGTTCGCACGCCAGGCGATCACCACGTTCAAGGTTCTTGAGCGCTTCGAAGCTAGCCGTACCGATGACGGCTACACGCTCGTCGAATGCCATCTCTATACCGGCCGCACGCATCAGATCCGCGTCCATATGCGGCATATCAGCCACCCGCTCGTTGGAGATCCCCTTTATGGCAAGGGGAAGGGGGCTGAGCGCGCCGACCGCGGTCTCGCAAGGCAGTTCCTTCACTCTTGGCGCGTTGCGTTCACGCACCCGGTAACAGGAGAGGCCATTGAGTGCCGCGACGCGCTCCCCTGGGACCTCGCTGCGGTGCTCGAGGATATTGAGCCGCTTTCGATCGGTCGACACCGGCGGGCGACAAGATCATCCCGCAGCTTCTGGAGTGGTGACGCGCCGCGAATCGCCAGCACCCGGTGCCCGCGCTTCATTGAATCGCCAACACCCGGTGTCTGTGATTCATTTCCGTGAGGGATGCTCGTTGGCTTGTCTGTGTAGATGCCTTGAGATGGGCTTACGGGCGGTGGGCGCTCGACTAGACTAACAACACGTATGCATTGCGACCATGGAGAATTGCCGTGCTTCAATTCCTCCTTAACGACCCCGTCGGCGCGTTTCTCAGCGCTACGCCCATCGTGAAGTTCAATCTGATCGTCATGGTGCTGTTCGGGGTCATCTTTTTCTACCAGATCGTCTTCTTCTTCATCGGCATCGTGAAGGGCGAATATCGCTATCCCAAGGCCAAGAAACTCCATCACTATGCGTACTTCATCGCCGCCCATAACGAGGAGGCGGTCATCGCCAACCTTGTCCGCTCCATCAAGCAGCAAGACTACCCGCAGGAGCTCATCGATGTCTTCGTGGTGGCCGATGCCTGCACGGACGAAACCGCCCGTGCGGCCCGCGAAGCTGGCGCCATCGTTTACGAGCGCAACGACCTTGCGCGCAAGGGCAAGAGCTGGGTCATGGATTACGGGTTCGAGCGAATTCTGCGCGAATACCCGGGCGTGCACGAGGGGTTCTTCATCTTTGATGCAGACAACCTGATTGGCCCTGAATATACCCGCATCATGAATGATGCCTTTGACCAGGGTTATATGGCGGTGACGAGCTATCGCAACTCTAAGAACTTCGGCAGCTCCTGGATCTCGGCGGCGTATGCGACCGCGTTTTTGCGCGAGGCGCGCTTCCTCAACAACGCGCGCATGATCTGCGGGACCTCCTGTGCGGTTTCGGGGTCCGGATACCTTATCTCTGCCAAGATCGTCGAGGGCATGCGCGGTTGGCAGTTCCATTCGCTTACCGAAGACATCCAATTTTCCACGTTCTGCGCCGTCCATGGGGTGCGCATCGCCTATGCGCCTGCTGAGTTCTTTGACGAGCAGCCGGTTACCTTCGCGGCATCATGGAAGCAGCGCATGCGCTGGACCAAGGGGTTCTACCAAGTGTTTTTCACCTATGGCGGACGATTGGTAAAGACGCTTTTCACCAGGCGCCATTTTGCCGCATACGATATGCTCATGACGGTTGCGCCTGGCAACCTCATAACGCTCATCTCGATTCTCGCAAACGGCGCGTTTCTCGTCGTCGGGCTGCTGAGCCACGGGTTCCTTGCCACCGACGCCGAGCTCGAAAGCTGTTTCGAGTCGATCATCATGACGCTTTTCACCCTGTACCAGACGTATTTCGTGCTGGGGCTGCTCACCACCGTCTTTGAGTACAAGCATATCCACTGCCCGCAGCGTTGGCGCATCGTCTTGAACCTCTTTACGTTCCCCATCTTCATGTTCACCTACATCCCGCTCATCGTAGCTGCGCTCTTCCTCAAGGTCGACTGGGTACCCACCCCTCATAGCCTCGCGCTCACCCTTGATGATGTGGTGGGCGAGGCCAGCTAAGCCGCTTATGACCTAGCTGGGCCCGCGCACCAAGGCTTTTGCAGGGCGTGGTGTTTTGCGCGTCTTGCGCACCCGAGTCATTGCGTGCTTGATGTGGTAATTGAAAGGAGCACCTATGGAGCAGCAAAACCTTATCCATGGTCGCACGGCAACGCCCATTGCTCCCTCATGCGACCATCCGGCGCCCCTGGACAGCTGCGCGCTCCAGGCCGAATACATCGATATCGCCCGCGAGCTCGAAGGCGACGCCTCGTCTCACGAGGCGGGTGATGCCCACCTGCTCACCACCAATGCGCTCTATCACGGCGGCCCTGTGCAATGGAGCTTCGTTCCCAAGGTGTTCTCTCGCCGCGACCTAGGGTATCTTGCGTGGATCGCTGAGACCATGGGGCGCATCATGGATAAGGTGACGCTTCGCTTCGTAGAGGACGAGGGCTTTCGCGCCGCGTTCGAGCTCGATCCGCGCATCGAGCGTCTCGCCTGCATGCCCAACGCCTTCGGGACGCAGATTCCCATCGCCCGCGTTGACATCTTTCTGGACGAGGAAACGGCTCGTTCAAGTTCTGCGAGCTCAACACCGATGGTTCTTCGGGCATGCTCGTGACCGAGGAGGTCACGAAGACGAATCTGCTCACTAAGACGGGGAAGACGTTCGCATCGCGCCACGCGGTCTCCACGTTCGACATTTACGGTGCATGCGCTTCCGCCGTGCTTGACTGCTATCGCGAAGCGGGTGGGAAAGCCGCCGTGCCCGAGGTGGTTGCCGTCGATTATGCCGAGAGCATCGCCCGCGAGGAGATCGATGAATTCGCTCGCGTGTTCGCCGAGCACGGTGCGCGGCTGCGCTTGCGGACATCCGCGACCTTCGATATGAGGACGGTGTGCTCACCGTCAGCTACCGCAGCGGCACGGGCGACTACACCGACTATGTGGACATGGACATCACCTTCGAGATCGAGGATGAGGAATTCTCCGACCTGAAGGTGGAGTACGTGGACGAGCACGGCGACCCCATCGAGAGCCAGCTGGCCGACGGCTACACCGCCAGCGTGGATATGACCAATCCCTCGATCACGTTCACCATCGACTCCCTGAGCACCACGCCCACTTCCATGACCTATGAGGTCTCCCAGGGCAGCACCGTTCTGGCCAGCGGCACGGAGACTCTGGATTCCGGCGACAGCTGGGCTGATACGGAGTTCTCCA
>ENA-OQEN01000412-OQEN01000412.1-human-gut-metagenome-genome-assembly--contig:-NODE-412-length-18856-cov-2.974905_pt1 | contig 18856 bp, 18 predicted proteins | sample MGYA00242791_ERZ504627 | MGnify/ENA primary metagenome ERZ504627 (study PRJEB26092, sample SAMD00036316) | human gut metagenome | host: Homo sapiens | study: EMG produced TPA metagenomics assembly of... | reverse complement strand
TCTTGGTTTTCAATGAGAGCCATTTTATTCAGACATTTCAAAAACGGGTTGGAGAGACGCCGAACCGCTATCGTAGGAGGTGTTTCCGCACGGAGTGGGAATTTAAAACAGAATTAGTAAAAATGTACAAATAATTCAGAAAGAATAAATGAATAACAGACAAAATCAATAAGATGTCATGAATATAACACTTATGACATTATTTAAACATAATCTTCCTTTGCTTTTGAGTATGATTAACATATCAAAAATGAAGGGAGATTTTTTATGAGAAAGCTGAGAAAAGCAATTCCTCTTGCACTGGCAATGAGTGTAGCTCTTACGATGACTCCAATTCGGGCATCAGCGGAAGAACCGACTCAGGTACAGGCAGAACAAAGTGATCTTGTAGAAGAAAACGAAGTCTGAGTGATGAAGCAGACAAAGACAATGAAGGGTACAAACTGGTATTTGAGGATGATTTTAACGGCGATCAATTGGATCGTAAGGTTTGGAATGTCGAAAAGCATGAGAAAGGCTGGGTAAACGGGGAGCTTCAGGAGTATGTAGATTCTGATGAAAACATCAAGGTACAAGATGGTTATCTGAATATCATTCCTGTTGAAAAAGTTGAGACAACATCTACAACTGATGGACAGAATTTGTTGTCAAACGCTGATTTCAGTTCCGGTATGGACGATTGGACTGAAACAATTGCAAACTGGGGAAGTAATGGTTTTGACGCATCTGCGCAGAGCTCTGTTGCTGATGGGGCTATTACTTATACGATTACCAATCCTGGTAATGACTTATGGCATGTACAACTTAAACAAACTGTTAAGTTGGCAGCAAAAAAGCATTACACATTAAGCTACAAAGTAAAATCGGATGTTGCTCGTACAATTGAAACGGGTGTGCAGGGTGATCAAACAAATAATTATATCTCATATGGAGCAAAAACACAATCATTGCAAGCGGGAAAAGAAGAATCAGTATCTATCGATGTATATGCAGAAGAGGGATATGATACAGCAACTTTATATTTCTCTTTAGGGCGTAAGACTGGAGATACATCGATTCCAGATGAATCTGTAGTAACAATTTCCGATATTAGTTTGGTGGAAACAACTGCAAACATGCTTCCGGCAAATGCATTTGGTGACAATGCAACTGCTGGAACAAAGGTCAAGAAATCTTATACATCTGGTCGTATCTCTACACAGAACTTAAAGACATTTACCTATGGTAGGTTTGAAGTAAGGGCAAAGGTTCCAAATGGACAGGGATACCTTCCGGCATTCTGGTTAATGGCTAACGATGAGAATGTATATGGTCAGTGGCCAAGATGCGGTGAGATTGATTGTATGGAAGTTATGGGGCAGGATACAAATAAGTTGTACGGAACCATACATTACGGAAATCCACATGCAGAAAGTCAGGGAACCTATACAATCAAAGATGGTAAGGAGTCGTTCTCCGATGGATTCCACACATTTACATGTGATTGGGAACCAGGCAAGATTACATGGTATGTAGATGGAATAAAGTATCATGAGGAAAGCAACTGGCATTCAACAACAGAAGGACAGGGAACACTTACATATCCAGCACCTTTCGATCAACCTTTTTACATTATTTTGAACCTCGCAGTTGGTGGTTCATGGGTAGGAAATCCAAACGAGAAAACAAATTTTGATAACAATCCGTTTGTTGTTGATTATGTAAGAGTCTATCAGAAAGATTCTTATGATGAGAATGTAACACGTCCAGAAGTTAAGTTTGAGCCTACAAACGAGCCAGACGAAAGCGGAAACTATATTAAGAACAGCACATTTGCAGAGGCAGAGGATTTGACAGATGATACAAATTGGAAATTCATAACTGCTTTGGATGGTGCTGCAACAGCAGAAATCAAAGATAACTCTATGGTTATCAAGACAGAAAAAGCAGGTACTGTTGATTACAGTGTACAGTTAGTACAGGCAAATGTTCCTTTTGAAAAGGGTGCAACTTATGAAGTAAGTTTTGATGCACAAGCATCTGAGAATCGTAAGATGAATGTAGATGTTAAGGCTCCAGACCGTGGATACCAGTCATATATGAAAACCCTGGTTCCAGAGCTTACAACGGAGATGAAGCACTTCAGCACACAGTTCGTAATGAAGGCAGATTCCGATGTGAATGGACGTTTAGAGTTTAATATGGGTAATGCAGGTTCAGGCGATATCGTTCTTAAGAACGTAGTTGTTAGGAAGACTGCGGAGCCAGATCCGAATGCAAAGGAAGAAAAGACAATTCTTGCAAATGGAAGCTGTATCTATAATGGATCTTTCCAGGAAGGTAAAAACCATCTTGGATATTGGGATATAACACCAGAAGGTGCAGATATTAAGGTAACAGGTCTTTCAGATGGAAGAAGATTGGTCACAGAAGGAAAAAGTGTAACAATCAGTCAGTCAGATCTTGCATTTAAGGAAGGAACAGCATATGCATTGAGCTTTGATGCGTATGCGCAAAATGGAGCAACTGTCGTTGCAACTGTTGGCGGAAACACATATAAAGTAAATGTTGAAGCAGGAAATGAAAAGAAAGATTATGTTGTAAAGATTCCTGCAACAGCAAAGTTTACAGACAAGACAGTTTCATTGAAAATCGAAGGTGCAATCTCTCTCGATAATGTAAAAATGGTAGAAGATGCAAAGATTAAGAACGGATCATTCAATGATAGTCTTTCAGGATATGAAGTATATGTAGACAGCGCAGCAAAAGCAACTGTTGTTGTTGACAGTTTAAAAGAAAATAATGCATTGGATGTGACTGTAGATAATACAGGTGCGGATGACTGGAGAATACAGATTAAACAGAACAATGTATTGCTGGAAAAAGGAAAGAAGTATAAATTATCATATGAGGCTAAGTCATCCATTGATAGAAAAATCAGAGTTGTAATGCAGGGGGGAGAGGCTCTTGGATGGCCGGTATACTCTGAGCACAGCGATGATCAAGATGCAAATGATGGAATTGTAACACTTACAAGTGAATATCAGAAGTTTACTGAAGAATTTATAATGACAGAAGAGACAGACGCACAGGCATTCCTCAGCATCTGTTTGGGAAATGTAGGTGGTCAGATTACTGATCAGCACAGAATTGTAATTGACAATATTTCTTTGGTTGAGGTAGAGAATCCGACACCGGAGAATCCGACACCGGAGAATCCGACACCAGAGAATCCGACACCGGAGAATCCGACACCAGAGAATCCGACACCAGAGAATCCGACACCACAAAACCCAATTGTGAAGCCTGTAACAGTATCTTATTCTACACATATACAGAGTTATGGATGGAATAAAAGTGCAGCGAAGAATGGAGCAGTGGCAGGAACAACAGGAAAGGCAAAGAGATTAGAAGCGATTAAAATTTCTGTAGAGGGAAATGAAGATCTTGGCATTCAGTATACAACACACTGCCAAGGATATGGTTGGTTAAACTGGTCATCAAATGGTGAAATCAGCGGAACAACATGTGAAGCGAAGAGACTTGAGGCAATCAAGATTCAGTTGACAGGTGCAGACAGGGATAAATACGATGTATATTACCGCGTTCATGCACAGGGCTATGGCTGGATGAATTGGGCAAAAAATGGTGAGGCTGCCGGTACAGCAGGACTCGCGAAGAGACTTGAAGCAATCCAGGTAGTAGTTGTCAAGAAGGGTGAAAGCGTACCAGACAAGTTCGAAGGTGTAACAGCATCAGAAAAGAAAGCTATATGGCAAGTGCAGCTGCAACAGCTGCAACAGTTGAAGGCTCAGATCGGGCACATGTTCAGTATCGTTCACATCTTCAGACATATGGATGGCAGAACTGGAAGAATGACGGAGATATTTCCGGAACAACAGGTAAAGCAAAGCGATTAGAGTCTTTGAAACTTGAACTTAAAAACAAGGATTATACAGGCGGTATCTGTTACAATGCACATGTGCAGACAATCGGATGGCAGGCCGATCCAAATAAATCTGCAACATGGAAGAAAGATGGTGAGTTTTGCGGGACAACGGGAAATGCAAAGAGATTAGAGGCAATTCAGATTGAGCTTTATGGTGAGATGGCAGAGCATTATGATATTTATTATCGTGTGCATTCACAGACATACGGCTGGATGAAGTGGGCCAAAAATGGAGAGATGTCTGGCACAACTGGTCAGCATAAAAGAATCGAAGGAATTCAGGTTGTGCTTGTGAAAAAAGGTGAACAGGCACCTTCGGATAATTACAAGGGAGCTGTTACAAATACAACAAAAACATTTCTCTCAAAATAGAAACTATCGATAGTCAAAATGGCGTTATCCATTACTTTGGATAACGTCATTTTTAGTGCGTCTTGCGGCGCACGTTTCTGGATGGAACCTGGTTATGAAAAGAAATAAAATTGTAACAGTATTGATGCAGAATGATGCATGCCGGATGTATGATGCAGGTTATAAAAAGAAAATCGGAAAATATCTGAAGAATTGACACATTTAGATAGAAAAAAAGCCTATTTTCTTTTTATATCAATCGTTATAATACAACCGAAAGAAGGAAAGAACTATGAGAAAGAAAGCATGGATTTATGTACGGCAATGGTAGTGGCTTTGGCGGGATGCAGCAATGTGAGTGATAATAATACGACCGATATCATCCAGGTGAGCAGCGAGACGGTGACTACAACGGAAGCAGCAACGGAAGTTACGACAACCACCGAAAATGAAACTACGACCGAATCTGTTACGGAGAGCAATACCCCGGACAGCACATTACAGTCAGAAGGTTCGAATACAGGGAAGACGGAACCCGCTGCGACAGAAGCTAAGACGACGGAATCCCAGTCACAGGAAGGCGAGCCATCCGATGATTCGTGGAAGGAAGAGTTCGAGAAGACGCTGTATGAGGAGTATGGTGTGGTGCCGGATCATTACGAATATATCGGAAATGATGTCTATCAGGTCTATGTGAAAATCGACGGGAAGATCGTGCCATATGTGGCAGTGAATTGGAAGACGGGAGATTTCCACGGATAGAAGAAAGGATAAAGACGGGTGAAAGAAATGGGCGATGCAAACAAAATCACAGGATATGGAGAACATAGAGAATTATATCGGATTTCAACGGATGAAATCCTGTATTTTGAGGCGGTAGGAGAGAAAGTGTTTGCCTATACGGAACAGGAAATTTATGAGATAAAGAATCGCCTTTACCAGATTGAAGAGAAGGTGAATTCGTATGATTTTACCCGGGCATCCAAATCCATGCTTGTAAATACAGACAGAATCTCAAGTATTGCTTCGATTTCAGGCAGCCGCGGGAAGATTATGATGGACAATGGTGAGGCCGTTATTGCGAGCCGCATGTACTACAAACCATTGCTTTCATCCATGAAATGGAAGAAAATCAGTTGATTTTTTTTGTGTTTTTTTCTGACAAAAAATATGCTATGATGAAATGCGAATTGGCATAAAGGTTAGAAAAAGGAGACACAAAATGAGCAAGAAATTACTTTTGATCAACGATATGGCTGGCTATGGAAAGGTTGCGTTATCTGCGATGATTCCAGTGCTTTCCCATATGAAATACGAGGTATTTAACCTGCCGACAGCAATCGTATCGAACACACTTGATTATGGCAAGTTCGACATCCTGGATACAACTGATTACATGAAAAATGCAATCGCTGTCTGGGAACAGCTTGGATTTGAATTCGATGCAATCTCAACCGGATTTATCGTGTCGAAGGAGCAGACCGAGCTTGTGACCGAGTTCTGTAAGGCACGGGCGGAAAAAGGTGTGACGATCTTCACAGATCCGATTATGGGAGATGAGGGAAAGCTCTATAACGGAATCACAGAGGAGACGATTGATTTGATGCGTGAGCTGATTTCGGCTGCGGACTATATCGTACCGAACTATACTGAGGCGGCATATCTGACCGAGCTTCCATATAAGGAAGATGGCGTGACAGAGGAAGAGTATCATACGATGATCGACAAGCTTCGTGCATTCGGTGCGAAATCGATTGTGATCACAAGTGCGAAGATCGCGGGCACAGATTGCAGATCGGTTGTCGGATATGACCACAAGAAGGAAGAATATTTTAAGGTTGATTTCGAAGAAATTCCAGTACATTTCCCGGGAACGGGAGATATTTTCTCCGCCGTATTTATCGGAAAGCTTATGAGTGGCAAGGATCTGCAGACGGCAACCGCAGAGGCGATGGATGCCGTGAAGAGCATGATCGGCCAAAATGCAGATAACGTGGATAAATATAAGGGAATTCCGCTGGAAACCTGTATGGAGGTGCTTGACTGATGGCAAGACCGAAGATCCGGATTACACTGATCGACCAGAAGGGCGAAAAGGGCTGTCACAGAGGACATAAGATCGGTGATTCTTATGATTTTGATACGGAGCGTGGAAAGCTCTGCCCGATGGCGATGCATGTCGCATTTCCATATGTGGATATCCTGCGCTATGGCGGCGAGATACCGGGACAGGAGAAGGGCACCGCTGTTTTCGCATGCCCGGATGTCGATACGCTGAATGTCTTTAAAATTGAGCGGATAGACGGCTGAATGTACGAAAAGAAAAACAATAAAATGATAGGGATTATTGATTTTATTTGAAACATTTTGTATAATACAGTCAGAGTTTATATTACATCTAATATAAAACATAATATAAATAATTTGAAAGGAGAAACTATTATGTTACAGAACCAGGAATGGGAATCATTCACAGGTAGACTCTGGAAGGAAGAGTGCAACGTAAGAGACTTCATCCAGAACAACTACACACCTTATGATGGAGACGAGAGCTTCCTTGCAGGACCAACAGATGCTACGAACAAGCTCTGGGATAAGCTTCAGGCTCTTCAGAAGGCAGAGAGAGACAACGGTGGTGTATTGAAGGAGGACGCAGATGTTGTATCCAGCATTACAGCATATGGTCCTGGTTACATTGATCCAGAGACAAAGGATCTTGAGCAGATCGTAGGTCTTCAGACAGACGAGCCACTTAAGAGAGCATTTATGCCTTATGGTGGTATCAAGATGGCTGAGGAAGCACTCGAGATGTACGGATACAAGCCAAACGAGAACTTCCACAAGATCTTTACAGATTATCACAAGACACACAATCAGGCAGTATTTGATGCTTATACACCAGAGATGATGGCAGCTCGTCATACACATATCGTAACAGGTTTGCCAGATACTTATGGTCGTGGTCGTATCGTTGGTGATTACAGAAGAATCGCTCTTTACGGTATTGATCAGCTGATCGCTTGGAAGCAGGAAGATAAGGCTAACTGCGGCGATGGTAATATGTACGATGACGTTATCCGTCAGAGAGAAGAGTTGACAGAGCAGATCAGACGTCTTCAGGAGATGAAGGTTATGGCTCAGTCATACGGCTATGATATTTCTAAGCCAGCTTCAAATGCGAAGGAAGCTGTTCAGTGGTTATACTTCGGATACCTTGCAGCTATCAAGACACAGAATGGTGCTGCTATGTCCGTAGGACGTGTATCTACATTCCTTGATATCTATATCGAGAGAGATATTAAGCTGGTAAGCTTACAGAGGCTCAGGCTCAGGAGCTTATCGATCACTTCACAATGAAGCTTCGTATGGTTAAGTTCGCAAGAATTAAGTCATACAACGAGCTGTTCTCAGGTGACCCTGTATGGGCTACACTTGAAGTCGGTGGTATTGGTATGGACGGACGTTCAATGGTTACAAAGAACGACTACAGATTCCTTCATACTCTTGAGGATATGGGACCTGCTCCAGAGCCAAACCTTACAGTACTTTACTCTTCAGCATTGCCTAACAACTTCAAGACATATGCTGCTAAGATTTCTGTAAGAACAAGCTCAATCCAGTACGAGAACGATGATGTAATGAAGCCAATCTGGGGCGATGATTACTCAATCTGCTGTTGTGTATCTGCTACACAGACAGGTAAGGAAATGCAGTTCTTCGGAGCTCGTGCAAACCTTGCTAAGTGTCTCCTGTACGCTATCAACGGTGGTAAGGATGAGAAGTTCCTTGATAAGAAGACAGGTAAGCCAATGCAGGTAGGTCCTGACTACGCTCCTATTACTTCTGAGTACCTTGACTATGATGAAGTACTTGCTAAGTACAAGCAGATGCTTGACTGGTTAGCAGGACTTTATGTAAATATCCTGAACCTGATTCAGTACATGCATGACAAGTACTACTATGAATCAGCAGAGATGGCATTGATCGATACAGATGTACGTCGTACATTTGCTACAGGTATTGCCGGATTCTCACACGTTATCGATTCCCTTTCAGCTATCAAGTATGCTAAGGTTAAGGTTATCCGTAACGCAGAGACAGGACTTGCAGAAGACTTCGAGATCGAAGGCGAGTTCCCTAAGTATGGTAATGATGATGACAGAGCAGATAATATCGGTGTATGGCTGCTTCATGAGTTCCTTACAGACATCAAGAAGAGACACACATACCGTAATTCAGAGCCTACAACATCTATCCTTACAATCACATCTAACGTAGTATATGGTAAGTTCACAGGTAACCTTCCAGATGGTAGACGTGCTTGGACACCATTTGCTCCAGGTGCTAACCCAAGCTACGGTGCTGAGACATCAGGACTTCTTGCATCTCTGAACTCAGTTGCTAAGATTCCTTATGAGTGGTCTTTGGATGGTATCTCAAATACTCAGACAATGAACCATCTGCACTTGGTCATGATGAGGCTGAGAGAGCTGAGAAGCTTGTAAGCGCTATGGATGGTTACTTCGATCAGGGCGCTCACCACTTGAACGTAAACGTATTCGGTAAGGATAAGCTCTTGGATGCTATGGAGAACCCAGATAAGCCAGAGTACGCTAACTTCACAATCCGTGTATCTGGATACGCTGTTAAGTTTATCTCTCTTACACGTGAGCAGCAGCTCGATGTTATCAACAGAACATTCCATGACTCACTTTAATTAGAAGTTTGTCAAAAATGTTTTTGATAGATAAGTAATTCACTGGAGTCCCGGAGATACTATCTCCGGGACTTTTTATAAAAATAAAATTGTTAGAGGTGGAACATGCCGGAGAAGAAACAGATTTTAGGTTATATTCATTCAACAGAAAGCTTTGGAGCCGTAGATGGACCAGGTATCCGATTTGTAGTATTTTTGCAAGGCTGTAAGATGCGTTGTAAATACTGTCATAACCCGGAGACGTGGAATCTGGTAACCGATTACACAAAGCTCTATGCTGACACAACGGATGATAAAGAACGAGAAGAACTCGAAAAGAAAATTGAAGAGAACACAAAACTGCTGCTAGATAAAGGCGTCAAGGTTGAAGCGAGAACTCCGGAAGATCTGCTCAAGCAGGCACTTCGTTATAAGCCTTATTGGAAGGGCGATGGAGGAATAACCGTCAGCGGAGGCGAAGCGCTTCTGCAGATGGACTTTTTGATTGAATTCTTCAAGCTTGCAAAAGCACAGGGGATTCACACAACGATTGATACAGCGGGCAATCCATTTACAAGAGAGGAGCCTTTCTTCTCGAAGTTCAATGAACTGATGGCACTCACTGATTTGTTCCTGCTTGATATCAAGCAGATTGAGGACGACAAACACCGGGAGCTGACAGGGTTCTCGAATAAGAATATATTAGACTTGGCACAGTATCTCTCCGATCAGGGAAAGCATATGTGGATTCGACATGTCCTTGTGCCGGGCATAACAACCGACGAAGCAGATCTGAAGAAGACGGCTGAGTTTATCAGGACTTTGAAGACGGTTGACCGGGTGGAGGTATTGCCATACCATAAGCTTGGAATTCAGGAGTGGGAGCGCCTTGGAATCCCTTATAAGCTGGAAGGAATCGATCCTCCAACGGACGAACAGCAAAAAATTGCAAGAGAGATTCTGGATGCAAAGTAAGCGTTGAACATAAGAGTCGCAAAAACAATATAAGAAAACAAATGAGACTGCGCAATATTCAGGAATATGAGTATTGCGTAGTTTTTTTGATATAGTTGATATAGGAAAAGATTATAACAAACAATCATTTTTATGTATGGCTGTCTGTATTGACATAACAGAGGAAGCACGTTATAATCTGAAACCATGAAAGGGAAATAAATAGTTTATCAGATAGGAAAAGTAGGGTATAAAACCTGCGAGGGAAAGGAAGTACGTCTATGGCAATTATCCAGATACAAGATGTATCCAAAAAATTTCAGACAAAAGACGGCGAGATTGACGCGTTGAAGCATGTGACGCTCGACATCGAAGCCGGAGACATATATGGAATTATCGGTATGTCCGGTGCAGGAAAGAGTACGCTCGTACGATGCATCAACCATATCGAAGTTCCGACTGAGGGAACAGTGATCGTGCAGGATAAGGATCTGAGCAAGCTTTCCGAGAAAGAGCTTCGCAAGCAGCGGGAACATATCGGCATGATCTTCCAGCATTTCAATCTGCTGATGCAGAAGTCTGTATTGGAGAATGTATGCTTCCCATTGTTCATTCAGGGGAAGTCGAAGGTTGAGGCAAAGAAGAAAGCGTATGAGCTTCTGGATATCGTAGGTCTGAAGGATCGTGCGAAAGCATATCCATCCCAGTTATCCGGCGGACAGAAACAGCGTGTGGCAATCGCAAGAGCCTTAGCTTCTGATCCCCAGATCCTTCTGTGCGATGAGGCAACGAGTGCGTTAGATCCGCAGACAACATCTTCAATTCTCGCATTGCTGAAGGATATCAACAAACGGTTTGGTATTACGATCGTCGTAATCACACATCAGATGGCAGTTGTCCGGGAGATTTGTAACCGGGTAGCAATCATGAAGGATGGACAGGTGGTCGAGAACGGAAGTACCGTGGAGATCTTCAATCATCCAAAGTCAGAGGTGGCAAGAGATCTGCTTAGAAAGGACGATGGTGGAGATACCACCGGTGACGATCAGCAGACAGCAAACCAGATTCAGGACGGAACGAAGATACGAATCGTATTTACAGAGAACTCCGCATTTGAACCGGTCATTGCAAATATGATTCTGACATTTAAGGAGCCGATCAACATCCTGAAAGCAGCAACCAAGAATGTCGGTGGCGTGGCAAAGGGAGAGATGATATTAGAGATTCCGAGTGGCTCCACGAATGTGAAAGCGATGGAACAGTATCTGATCGACCGGGGGCTTGAATTAGAAGAGTTATCGGAGACAAAGACAGGAGGTGCGTTCTAATGTGGACAGAACAGGTTCGTTCCATGATTGGAACAGGTATTCTTGAGACGTTATACATGACAGTTGTTTCAACTGTATTTGGATATTTATTTGGACTGCCGATGGGAATTCTCCTCTGTATCACAGATAAAGAGGGATTGAAGCCAAACAAGGTGATATATAAGATTTTGGATGTGATCGCGAATATTGTACGAAGCATACCGTTTTTGATCTTATTGATTCTGTTGATTCCATTTACAAGACTGTTGCTTGGAAAAAGCTATGGTTCTACCGCAACGATCGTCCCACTGACGGCAGCAGCGATTCCGTTTATCGCAAGAATGGTGGAGTCTTCACTGAAGGAAGTCGATTACGGCGTTATCGAAGCAGCAAAAGCAATGGGCGCAAGCAACAGCAGAATCATCTTCAAGGTATTGCTTGTTGAGGCAAGAACTTCCCTGATCACAGGCGCGACGATTGCAATCGGAACGATTCTTGGATATTCCGCAATGGCAGGTGCAGTCGGCGGTGGCGGACTTGGAGATATCGCAGTCCGTTACGGATATTACCGGTATCAGACAGACATCATGCTTGTTACGGTGGCGTTGCTGATCGTGATCGTACAGGTATTCCAGTCGGTTGGTATGTTCGTTGCAAACCGTCTGGATCGCAGAAAATAATTTGCAATATATGCGGGTATCGGAATGTGCACACCGGAACCTGCTTATATATAAAGTAATGGATCATTTTATAAAAGTTTTCAATGATTACAAAAACAGGAAAGAGAGGACATGAATTATGAAGAAATCAATTAAGAAATTACTCGCACTGACACTGACAGGTGCATTTTGGTAGGAGCACTCACAGGCTGCGGAAAGAGCGGCGAGGACGATAAGACAATCACAGTTGCAGCATCTGCAACACCACACGCTGAGATTCTGGAGTATGCAAAGGATAAGCTTAAGGAGCAGGGCTATGATCTGCAGGTGACTGTCTTTGATGACTATGTAAAGCCAAACGAAGTGGTAGAAAGCGGAGACTTCGATGCCAACTACTTCCAGCATGTACCATATCTGGAAAGCTTCAATGAGGAGAAGGGCACACACCTTGCAGTTGCAGGTAAGATCCACTATGAGCCATTTGGTATCTATCCGGGAACAAAGAAGAGCTTGGATGAGATCGCAGACGGCGATTCTATCGCAGTACCAAACGATACAACAAACGAGGCAAGAGCATTGCTTCTTCTGCAGGATAATGGCATCATCACATTGAAGGATGGCGCAGGTATCAACGCAACGGTCAATGACATCGCTGAGAATCCACATAATGTAAAGATCGTTGAGCTTGAGGCTGCACAGGTAGCCAGAGTTGTCGATGAGACAGCATTTGTCGTATTGAATGGTAACTATGCACTTGCTGCCGGTTTCTCTGTAGGAAAGGATGCCCTTGCATATGAGAAGAGTGATTCTGAAGCTGCTAAGACATATGTAAATGTAATCGCAGTGAAGGAAGGAAACGAGGACAGTGCAAAGATCAAGGCACTGGTAGATGTATTGAAGTCTGATGATGTGAAGAAGTACATCAACGATACATACGATGGAGCAGTTCTTCCTTACGAAGAGTAATCGGATAGAATACAAATCAAAACAACATATAAACCACATACAGACGCTCTGCGATGGGATATATTTCCTGTGGCAGAGCGTTTTGTCATTGGCGGGCGTAAAAAGAGCATATGAACACATGAAAATTGCTAAAAACATAAAAATCCAAAGTAAATATCCTGAATATAGAGAAAAAATATAGAGAATTATCTATTTAACTCTTGTTTTTTTAGAGAAATGTCTATAAAATAGAAAACAAACGGTTTAAATGCATAATTTATACGATGCAAATAAATGTGAAAGGTATAAGGTAGCTGAAATGAAGAAATACAAGGATATGAGTAAAGACGAGTTATTGACATTAAAAGCCGCTCTTATGGAGGAATACAAGGAAGAGCAGGCAAAGGGCCTCAGCCTCAATATGGCAAGAGGAAAGCCTGGATTCTCCCAGCTGGCACTTTCCATGCAGATGTTAGATGAGATTAATAGCAAATCTGATATGCGTACCTTGCTTGGAAATGATACAAGAAACTATGGAGATCTGGATGGTATCGGAGAGTGTCGTCAGCTTATGGCAGACATGATGGAAGTAAAGAAGGAGAATATCATTGTATATGGTAACTCCAGTCTGAACGTTATGTACGATACAGTTTCCCGTTCGATGACACACGGTGTCAATGGTTCGACTCCTTGGTGCAAGCTGGATAAGTCAAGTTCCTCTGCCCGGTACCTGGATATGACAGACATTTTAAGATCACAGAGTTCTTCGGTATTGAGATGATCAACATCCCAATGAATTCCGATGGACCGGATATGGATCTGGTTGAGAAATACGTAAATAATGATGCCGCAGTGAAGGGTATCTGGTGCGTGCCGAAATATTCAAACCCAACCGGAATCGTATATTCCGATGAGGTGGTAAGAAGATTTGCAGCATTAAAGCCGGCAGCGGAAGACTTCCGTATCTTCTGGGATAATGCATATTGCATCCATCATCTGTATAAGGATCAGCAGGCAGAAATTCCGAATATCTTAGAGGAGTGTGAGAAGGCTGGGAATCCGGACATGGCATATATGTTTGCTTCGACATCGAAGATCACATTCCCTGGTTCTGGTGTTTCTGCAATCGCAACTTCTACAACAAATGTAGAGTTTATCAAGCAGCAGTTGACAGTACAGACAATCGGTCATGACAAGATCAATCAGCTCCGTCATACAAGATTCTTCAAGAATATTGATGGACTGAAGGCACATATGGAGAAGCATGCGGATATCTTACGTCCGAAGTTCGAGGCAGTTTTAAATGCATTTGATCAGGAGCTTACAGGACTGGAGATCGGTTCGTGGGTAAAGCCGCTCGGTGGATATTTCATTTCCTTTGATGCACTCGAGGGCTGTGCGAAGAAGATCGTAGCAATGTGTAAGGATGCAGGTGTGGTACTGACAGGCGCCGGTGCAACCTATCCGTATGGCAAAGATCCAAAAGACAGCAATATCCGTATTGCTCCATCGTTCCCATCTGTGGAAGAGATGGAAGCAGCATCGAAGATTTTCGTGCTTTGCGTGAAGCTTGCAAGTATCGATAAGTATCTGGAAGCATAAGCTTGCCAGGGCAATTATAGATAGAGTATTCAAATCCCGGTGTGAAAGCACCGGGATTTTTGCAAAATGCTGGAATGAAATAATTTAATAACTGACATACTAATTTCAGAATGCGGAATACGAAATACGAGAATAATCAGACATTTGATATATCAGAAATGCCAGAAGCAATTCTCGTATTTTGATTCGTGAATAAATGGAGGAATTCGTATGAAGGATCGAATCGAGACATTGAAGGAATATCTGAAGCGGCTTGGAGATGGAGAGCCGCTGGAAGCAGTAAGAAAAGATTTCGTGGAAGTATTTAAGGATGTTGATCCTGCGGAGATCATGAAGGCAGAACAGGAGATGCTTGCGGAGGGAACACCGCTTTTGGAGGTGCAGAAGCTGTGTGATGTACATGCCGCACTCTTTCATGGAAAGACGCGGGAGGAACAGATTGCGAATGCAGAAAGGGCAGTGCATGCGTCGGTGTTACGGGAAGAACGGGAGTCAAAGACGCGGGAGCTAGCACAGGTCAAAGGACATCCGCTGTGGCTGTTTGCAAATGAGAATGGTGCTTTTGCTATGCTGTTAGAACAGGCAGAGGAGAAAATCAAAGATGGCAGTGCAAATAAGAAGACGTTGGAATCATTGCGAGGCATCTCCACTCACTATGCGAAGAAGGGAGATCTCCTGTACCCGGTTTTGAATGTGCGGTATGGAATATCCGGACCGGCAAGTGTGATGTGGACGGTTGATGATGAGATCCGGGATGAAATCTCATTTCTTGCGAAGATGAACGATAAGGAACCTGAATGGCAGGAGCGGTTTGCAACGGTGGTAGCACGGCACAGGAGATGATCTACAAAGAGGCAAATATTTTGTTCCCAAACTGTGCGGCAAATTTCACGGAGGAAGAGTGGATCGGCATCTACCAAGACCAGAAGGATTATGCGGTTTGTTTCGGCGTGGAGCCGGAGATCTGGCAGAAGGCAGAGGATAACCAATATGTGCCGGAGACGTCGCTCACAGAGACGGAAATCCGTATGCCGGGCGGGCATCTGACGATTGCGCAGTTGATCGCACTTCTGAATACGATTCCGATGGAAATCACATTTGTGGATGTGGACAATATCAATCGATTCTTCAATGAAGGACCGAAGGATTTTAAACGTCCGGGGATGGCAATCGACCGGGAAGTATTTTCCTGTCACCCACCGAAGATTGAAGCGACCGTGCGAAGAATTATTGGAGAGTTCCGTGCAGGGGCATTGGACGAGGTTCCAATCTGGATGGACAAAAATGGAAAATGCATGCTTGTCAGATACATGGCGGTACGGGATAAAGAGGGGAAGTATCTCGGTACGCTGGAGCTAGTGCAGGATATGGGATTTGCAAAGGAACATTTTCAGCCGGAAAAGCGCCAGGAGGAGATATGGTAAGCGGAGAAATGGCTTGTATATGCGGCACGTAAATGATAAAATCTGATGTATATGCCAGAAATAAATGTACGACTTAAAATAGGAGAAATCAGATGAAAATTACAATCATTGCAGTGTCCGTATCTGCACTTTCACAGATCCAGATATTTCAAAAAGAATATGCAAAAAAATACCCGGAGGATGCAATTGATTTTGCAGTCTTTTATGTGGCAGGAATGGAAAACAAATATCTGATGCATCCGGAGATTCTGGAGAATGCAGTCCGTGAGGCGGATGTTGCAATCATTGACCTGATGGGCGTTTCAGAGGCGTTGCGGGAGATTGTCAGACGCGGTTTAGAGGAGTGCCGGGGACAACGGATTGTGATTGGTAACGAATTGCGTGAATATCTGCGCCTCGGAACATTTTCCATGGAAGCAATGGGTAAAATGATGAAGTCCTCCCAGAAGAAACCGCAGACAGGAGATGTGTCAGAGGAGGAAGCTAAGCAAGCGGATACGAAGGAAAACAAAAAACCGACAGCCAGTGCGTTAGAGAAGATGCGCCGGATACGAAGAATGGCGATGATCCTTGGCAATGTCCTTCCATTTGGCATGACAAAGGATATGAAGCAGGTGTTTTTGCTGATGGACTATTGGCAGCAGGCAACCTACACGGATATAGAATCATTCTTCTATCTGATTTTACGAAGATATTGCGGCAGGAGCTTTCTGCCGAAGGAAAAGCCTTGTACGATGCGGTACGGAATCTATCTGAAAGATCCGTTTTCACTTGCATGCGAAGATACGCTCGAGAAATATTGGAAGAAAAATCCGTATGACAAAGGCAGGGATACGATAGCATTTTTGTTTTACGGACATGCATATCCGAACGATTATCTGCCAATCGTGCGTATCATTTGTGAAAAATTAAGAGAAAAATATAACATACTTCCGATTGCATTCTCACAAAATGAGGATCGTGATCAGGAGAAATTAAAGAGTTATCTCTGCCAGAAGAAGTACCCGGTATCCGCGGTGATCAATACGATGCCATTCCGGCTTGGGGCAGGTCCGATGGGCGGAAATGCAGACGGTGCAGTGCAGATTCTGAAGGAACTGCAGGTGCCGTATATCAACCATTCTGCCTGACGAAAATCACAGAGCAAAGATGGCAGGAAGCATCCGCGGTCAATCCGGGCGAGTTCCTGATCAGTATGTTGCTGCCGGAATTAGATGGGGGAATCCTGACATTTCCGGTTGGTGTGATGGGGGAAGCGACGGTATCCGAATTGCAGCCAATCACAGAACGGATTGATACACTTGTGGCACGGCTGGAAGGATATCTGAGGTTACAGAAGCTGGCAAATCAGGATAAGAAGCTGGCGTTCGTGTTCTACAATTACCCGCCGGGCGAAAGCAATGTTGCATCCGCGGCATTTCTTGATACCTTTGCATCGGCGGCAGAAGCTTTGAAGCAGTTAAAACAGGCGGGATATCAGGTGGAAGCCTGACGGCTGAACAGCTTCGGGAGGCGTTCGTTATGGATGGAAACTGCAATGCGCCACAGTGGAGCGACGAGGCCGAGGCTGCGATTACATACAGGCTGGATGGAGAGGACTATCCAGTGAAGGGGATTCGATGTGGAAATGTATTTCTTGGGTTACAGCCGTTGCGGCAGGACGGAGACAGTAAAGCGGATATCATCGAGAACTACCATGACCGGAATCAGGAACCACCGAAGGCATATCAGGCATTTTACCATTATATAGGGGAAGAATTTGGCGCGGATGCAGTGATTCATTTCGGTACACACGGGACTTTGGAATTCCTGCCGGGTAAGGACAATGGCATGATGGGACAATGCTGGCCGGACCGTTTGATCGGGACAGCTCCGCATTTTATTATTACTATATCGGGAATCCTTCGGAAGCGATGATAGCCAAGCGGAGAACGCATGCTACGATTATCAGTTATCAGGCACCTGCTTTGAAAAAAAGCGGAATATATGGTGAATTGCAGGAATTAAAAGAGACGATTGCTGAGTATAGGGAGAGTATGCAGAGTGCACCGGAACGCTGCGATGATCTGATGAACCAGATTGACCATCTGGCAGAGACATGTGGATGTACAGGGGATCTTGAGCAGATTGAGGAATATTTGTATGAATATGAAAATAGTCTGATCACGGATGGCTTGCATGTGATGAATGCGGAGGAGGCACAGGGACTTTTACATGCCTTAGATGGGGAATATGTCCCTGTTGGAACTGCGGGAGACGTGGTGAAAAATCCGGATATCCTTCCATCCGGGCGGAATCTTGTGCAGTTTGATCCGCGGTTGGTTCCGACGAAGACGGCGTATGAGCGGGGCGCGAAGGCCGCACAGCTTGCCGTGGAACAATATAAAAAGCAGACAGGCAGCTATCCAGATACGACAGCCGTGATTCTCTGGGGATTGGAGACATCCAGAAGTCAGGGCGAGACAGTCGGGCAGATCTTATATTATCTGGGACTCCGTCTAAGGACGGACCGTGCGAGCTTTGATGACCGTCTGGAGATTATTCCGCGGGAGGAGCTTGGAAGACCGCGTATGGATGTGGTGATCCATATGTGCGGATTCTTCCGGGATATGTATCCGAATCTGGTAGATAACCTGAATGAAATGCTACAACAGATTCTTGCGTTGGATGAGACGGACGAGGAAAATTATTTTGCGGCAAATACAAGAAAATTGGCACAGATATTGATGAAAGAGCAGGGAATGGACGAGACACGGGCATGGGAGATGGCGTCCTGCCGGATCTTCGGCCCGAAGGAGGGAGAATATGCGACGCGTCTTACGGATGTTGTGAAAAAAGGAAGCTGGAAAGCAGCGGAGGAGCTTGGAACAGGCTTTACAGCGGATCTTTCGTATGCGTATTCGTACCGGCACAGAGGCGAGGCAGCAGCAGCGTACTGAAACATCAATATGAAAATGTAGACTACATCTCGCAGATACGGAACAACGTGG
>ENA-OQEN01000409-OQEN01000409.1-human-gut-metagenome-genome-assembly--contig:-NODE-409-length-18899-cov-2.562327_pt1 | contig 18899 bp, 32 predicted proteins | sample MGYA00242791_ERZ504627 | MGnify/ENA primary metagenome ERZ504627 (study PRJEB26092, sample SAMD00036316) | human gut metagenome | host: Homo sapiens | study: EMG produced TPA metagenomics assembly of... | reverse complement strand
GGGAACTCCCTTGCCCACGACATCTTTGCAGACGAAGTCTGAAAGTGTCATAGTGGGTTACACACATTCAAAGAATGTTGTGTAATGGCTTCGCCCTACCGAGAAAGGAGAACGAAAATGGCGAAAAACAACAAAGCGGATATGAGCTGTGCAAGGGTAAAAAAGTATTCCGCTTCTGATGTGAGCAAGGCGGAAAGGCATAACGAACGCAAAAATGAAACCTATGAAAATATGAATGTCATTGAAGAACGCATACCTTTTAATGTGCATTTCAAAAAGCCTTTTGCTCAGACCTATATGGAACAGTTAAAGCAAATGGAGGCGGATGGTTTGGTGTCGCTTCGGGGGTTGAGAAAGGACGCAACACTCTTTAACGAGATTGTGATTGATGTGAATACGATGTACTTTGAGCGTAACGGTGGCTATGAGTATGCAAAGCAGTTTTATGAAGAAGCCTATCATTCATCGAGGAAAAATTCGGTGCTGACAATATCATATCGGCTGTAATGCACGCTGATGAAATCAATGTAGCTGCCACGGAGAAACTCGGAAAAGAGATTTACCATTATCATCTGCACGCTATGGTGTTGCCTGTGGTCGAGAAAGAAATCTTGTGGAGCAAGCGTTGCAAAGATGAAAAACTGCGAGGAACGGTTAAGGAAGTAGTCAATCAGATAAGCCATTCAAAGAAGTGGAAATCGGATATTCCGCTAACCGATGAAAAAGGTAATCCGTTATTGCGAAAGAATGGAAAGCCTATGTTCAGAGCCTCATACAGCATACTTCAAGATGAGTTGTTCAATTATATGACTGAGCAAGGATTTAAGGGATTTCAGCGTGGCGAATACGGAAGCACCGCCGAACACTTAACCTCTCTGCAATATCAAATCAAGCAGGACAAGGAACGCTTGGAGAAACTGCAACAGCATATTCAGAAAGAACAAGTGAAATATGAGCCTGCCCGTCATATCTCAAAGACCTTAAACGAGATTGACGGTATGGGACAGAAAACCTTTACAGGCAAGATGGCAATATCCAAAGAGGACTACTCACAACTGACTGCACTTGCCAAAGAGGGCATTACAAGTCGTGCCGAAATCAAGTCATTAGAGCAAAATGCAAATTATTACAGGCAGAAGTATTTTGACAGTGAAAACGCACTTGAAAGAATGAAAACCAAATACAACGAGCTGAAAGAAAAATGCAGACCTTTTCTTGAAGCATTGGAACACTTCCCCGAAGTTGCCAAACTTTTCACCGAAAAAGTAAGGCAGCTTTTTTCTTTTAAGGAAGCACAGGAACGAGCCGAAAAAGAAGCAAGGGAAAAAGAAAGACAAGAGCGTATCAAATCTTAATTCTGTAGACTACACAACATCATTAGAGGGTGGACTTGCCATTGAACGTGTTGCATGTATCAAGCAGGGAAACTGGGTAGCTCCAGCAGTAGAGACAACGGATCCGGAAGTCTTCAAAAATTGGATATGTTACCATATTCTGTTCCGGGATATTCAGATGGCAAGTATTTTGTAGGTGTATCAGGATATTGGGCAATTCATAGCAAGGCAACCGATGCGCAGAAAGCTGCTGCAAAAGACTTCATCAATTGGATGTTCACCAATCCGGAAGCACAGAAAATTGTTGTGAATGATTGTAAGTTTATTCCTCCATATGATAATTTTGATGGAATAAAAGCATCCGATCCACTTTCACAGAGAATTATGGATGCAAATAATTCCGGAAATACCATGAACGGATGGGTATACAGTGGAGCTCCAAATACATGGGGTCAGCAGGTGGCTGGTGTAGAAGTACAGAAATATCTTGCCGGAGAAGCTGATTGGGATGAGGTTACAAAGACCTGTATCGAGCAGTGGAGTGAGTTAAGAAAACAACAGAACAACTAGTAAGAGTTAAAGAGGGTTCCGGGATAGAGCTTCTATCCCGGAAATTCAAATAAGGGTAAAATCCTTTGTTTGGAAAGGACGGATAGAAGAAGTATGAGAAAAAGTAAATTACGGTTTTGGGGCTTTTTGGCACCGTCATTAATTGCATTTTGTATTGTTGTAATCATACCTACATGTATTGGATTTTTCTATTCCCTTACAAACTGGAATGGAATTGTAGGCTCGGACATTAAGTTTGTAGGTTTTCAAAATTTTATTGACATTTTTACGAGAGATGACTCATTTGTACATGCTTTTTTATTTACTGCGCTTTTTTCGGTGTGCGCAGTTGTATTGGTAAACCTTGTTGGCTTTGCTCTGGCGTTGTTAGTGACACAGAAATTTAGAGGCGCAACGCTGTTACGTGGAATTTTCTTTATGCCAAATATGATAGGCGGATTATTGCTTGGATTTACTTGGCAGTTTATTTTTATATCGATTTTTGAAGCTTTTTCAAAAAGACAGGAATTGCAGCCTTTAGCGGATGGCTGTCGAATCCGGAAACCGGATTTATAGGATTGTTGATTTTGACTGTGTGGCAGATGTCTGGATATATGATGATCGTATATATTGCGCAGATTCAGCAGATACCGGAATCGGTTAAGGAGGCAGCAAGAATTGATGGAGCAAACTCATGGCAGCTCATGAGATATATCATCCTTCCGTTGATGATGCCTGCGTTTACGATCGGATTATTCTTATCTATTTCGAGTTCATTTAAAATGTTTGATCAAAATTTAGCTTTGACACAAGGTGGACCATACAAATCAACAGAAATGATTGCGTTAAACATTTACAATTCTGCCTTTGGAGCAAATGAATTTGGTTTTGCACAGGCAAAGGCAATCGTTTTTCTGATTATTGTGGCAGGAATCGGAGTTACGCAGTTGGTTATAACAAAGCGCAAGGAGGTTGAAATGTAATGAAGAAAAAAATCGCTTATGGAGTAACAGGACTTATTCTTGGATGCATTTTTTTGTTTCCGATTTATATTTTGATTATGAATTCGTTTAAGACGACCAAGGGGATTTTTACAGATGTGTTGGGATTTCCGGCGAAAGGAACATTCACACTTGAAAACTATAAGAATGCGTTTCAAGAACTGGATTACATAAGATCTTTTATGAATTCGCTGCTTATCACGGTAGTGACAGCGGTTCTGGTGCTGTTGATATCGGCTATGGCGGCCTGGGTACTTGTACGTTATAAAACCAAAGCAAGTAAGATTATTTTTTTGATATTTGCAGGTTCTATGTTGATTCCATTTCAGTGTGTCATGCTTCCATTGGTTGGATTTGCAAGCAAAATCGGTTTGCTGTCTCGTGGTGGCTTGATCTTTATGTATATGGGATTTCAAACAAGTATGGCAATCATAATGTTTCATGGGTTCATAAAAAATATTCCGGAGGAATTGGAGGAAGCCGCTACAATTGACGGGTGTGGTTCAATACGTCTGTTTATTTCAATCGTGCTTCCTTTGATGAGAACGATTATAGTCACGGTTGCAGTTATTAATGTTATGGGAACATGGAATGACTTCTTATTGCCATCGCTGATTATTAATAAACAGGGCTTACAGACGTTGCCTTTAAAAACATATTTGTTCTTTGGACAATTTGCAAAACGTTGGGATTTGGCTTCTGCCGGATTGGTTATGTGCATGGCTCCTATTATTATCTTTTATTTGTTTAGTCAAAAATACATTGTAAAAGGTATTACAGAAGGGGCAATAAAGTAAGGTGAGGAATTTGTGAATGAAAAACAATTGGTGGAAAGAGTCCGTAGTGTATCAGATTTATCCGCAAAGTTTTATGGATAGCAACGGAGATGGAATCGGAGATTTTAACGGAATTATCCGGAAACTTGATTATCTCCAAAATCTAGGCGTAGATGTATTATGGATATGCCCGATGTACGCTTCTCCACTTGTGGATAATGGATATGATATATCGGATTATTACAAGGTAAATCCAATCTTTGGAACAAACGAGGATATGGAGCATTTAATAGAGGAGGCTCAAAAAAGAAAGATTAAAATCATATTGGATCTGGTGGTCAATCATTGCTCGGATCAGCATGAATGGTTCCAGAAGGCAATGAAGGATCCTAATTGTGAGGAAGCGTCTTATTTTTACTTCCGCAACGGAGAATGATAAAGAACCGAATAACTGGCGATCCAATTTTGGCGGATCCGTATGGTCGAGATTACCGGATGGCAGATGGTATTATCATACGTTTGCGAAGGAACAGCCGGATCTGAACTGGGAATGCAAAGAGCTGCGTCAAAAAATTTATGAGATGATAAACTGGTGGTTGGAAAAAGGAATCGCCGGTTTTCGTATCGATGCAATTACCTTTATCAAAAAAGACTTAAGTTTTGCCAGTCGTCCTACGAATGATGGGGAACGATATCCGGTTGAAAATCTTACGGATTATAAGGGAATCGGAACATTCCTTGATGAGATGAAAGAACAGTGCTTTGATAAATATAACTGTATGACAGTTGCCGAAGCACCGGGGGTTGACGATGCTGCTTTTGAACGGTATGCCGGAAAGAATGGTTACTTTTCCATGATTTTCGATTTTGGATGGGAAAATATGGAAGGGGAAAATGATAAATCAAGCATTCATGCGGTAGAACGGTGGAAGAAAAAAATGTTTACACATGTAGCGCATAATAGCGGAATCGGTTGGAGTGCTATCTTTTTAGAAAATCATGATCAGTCCAGATGCCTGAACAAATTTCTGGAAAGAGAAAATATTAGTTTCTATAGTGCATCGGCACTGGCGAGTATCTATTTCTTTTTATATGGAACGCCTTTTATATATCAGGGACAGGAAATTGGCATGACCAATGTTAAGTGGAAGAATATTAATGATATGGATGATATAAGGGCGAAAAGAACATATGAGGAAGCGGTCGGACAGGGCAAGGATCCGGATGAAGTACTTGCATACTTTTCAGAGTTAGGAAGAGATAATGCAAGAACGCCGATGCAGTGGGATGACTCGGAAAATGGAGGATTTACGTGTGGAAAGCCATGGATTAAATGCAATGATAATTATAGAACAATCAATGCACAGAGTGAGGTGAATGATCCGGATTCATTGTACAATTATTATAAGCGTTTGATTCAGTGTTACCATGACCATGCAGATATTGTGAGACAGGCGGAGTTTCGCCCGATGTACGAAGAATATCCGGGATTATTTGCATATGAAAGAGAAGTAAACGGCAAAGGTTTATTGGTGATCGTGAATTTTACAAATGAAAAGCTGATGTTTCAAAAAATTGATCAAAAATGTGTATTGTGCAATTATCATGAAACGGAGTCCGAATGTTGCAACCATATGAGGCGAGAATATACAGCAAATAAAAAAATTCTATGTGTAAAAGAAAACATTTTGGCGTTAAATGAAATTGGACTGTCAGTCGATTAAACTTTTTATAAATACAGACCTCTCAGATACTGAAAAGTGTAATGGGAGGTCTTGTTTTTATTGTTTAAAATTCATTTTAGGTAGCCATACAGCAGCGAAATTGCCTGTTGCATTACATGAATGCTTGTGCTACAACACAGCTACGTAAGAAAAGTGAATAGAAATCTTCAAGGCAGGGTCAGATTCCCTACTGGTGGTATAGCCCACGAGCCGTTAGGCATGATTCGGTGAGATTCCGATAAGGAGAACCTCTTCGCAGAGATTCTCCTTGATTTTAAACGGTAGGTTTTGTAGGTCTTACTGTAAGCTGTAAACCGAGATGCTGAAAAATATTAAGCAGTGTTCCGAGATTCGGGGTTGTTTTGCAGGATTCAATCCGTGCTACGGATGATTGTGGAATACCACACATAGCAGCAAGCTCTCTCTGGCTAAGTCCAAGAGAAGTACGCTGTTCCACCATGGCACTTACGATGGAGGAAATATTTTCAACTTCATCGATGTCTTTTCCAATTTCAGGATCAACGGTTCTTACATGTTCCTTATAGTCATTCCAGGTTTTCATAATCATTCAGCCTCCTTTCGGGCAAGGTAATCATCACGTTCAGCCTTTGCCCGTTCAATTTCGCGCTTGGGAGTTTTTTGAGTTTTCTTGCGAAATTGATGCAAAAGCACAAAGGTATCATTTTGGAAATAAAAATATAAAACACGGTTATTGCCTGGGCGAAGCTCCCAGATATCATCATCAAGGTGTTTTGTGATATTTTCATTAAGCCGTGTACCATTATCTTCGAGGAGCTGGATGTACAAACTTATCTGCTTGTATTGAATACGGGCATCTTTGTTTGTAGCTGCTTTGACTCGAAGAGATTCAAGAAATTCCCAAAGCTCTGATCTGCCATTGGAATCTTCGTAAAATTCAATGTTGTACATTAGTATATGTTCTCCAAGTGGAAATATTTATTCTATATACATGATAGCATTTATGCTATCAAAAAGCAAATAAAAAATGAAAGAAGGAAACAAAATTTGAGTGAAAAAAATATAAAATTAGTAATTGCCGAGAAAACTTCGGTGGCGCAGTCCATCGCAAAGGTAATCGGTGCAGATAAGAGAGAGGACGGATACCTGGAGGGCAACCAGGTTATTTTCTACCCTGTATGGACAGACACTGAATGTAGGAAGAGTTATGACACCGACTCTTGCGTGTTATATTGTGAGCGGAAGGAGGCATGCGGATGGATGCTATGAATGATATACAGAAAATCAGGACGCAGATTGAACAGCATCAGGCTGAGCAGGAACAGGTCCTTCGTCGCACCATGTCAGTGCCGGAAATGCGAAAACTGCTTGGATTAAAGAAGACAGAGAGTTACTGGCTGATTCACAGAAAATTTTTCAGAACAGAGACAATCGGAGGAATGATGAGGATTGACCTTGAAAGTTTTGAATGGTATGCCAATCAGGTGAAGTATAGAAAAGTAGTTGGTGAGGCGCCGGGAAAAGAACTAAGGGAAAAATCTTATTCATTTAAGGAAGCTGCAAATATTCTGGGAATAGTAAAGTAATAATATCAACATGACGATATAGAAAATGCAGGGAAGCATTGTATTTCAAAGAGTTTGAGATACAGTGCTTCTGCGTTTCTATAGGAGATAGTCGTTCTATGCGCAAAATAGTCATTTGATGCAGAGAATGATCGAGTGAAAGATTTGTTTGATATAATAAAGAGTGCCAGGTGAGACTTGTATGGTTTACAGGTATGAGAGCAATCAAAGACAGGAATGAAAAATATGAACATTATTATTTGTGATGACAGGATAGATGACAGAAAAAATTTGTCAGATTTGCTGTCAGACTATGGTGAAAAAAAGAATTATGAGTTTGCTATTACAGAATATGAATCCGGAGAACAGTTATGCGAAGAACAATCGGCTTTGGAAGCGTGTCAGCTATTATTTCTGGACATCAATATGCAGGGGATGGATGGGCTGAAAACAGCTATGAGGATTAAAGAAAAATACCCAAAACTTCTGGTTGTACTTGTGACGGCATACATGAATTACGCACTGGATGGATATAAGGTGAAAGCAAGCCGTTTTCTGCTGAAAGATAACCTTGCAGATACTATAGAAGAATGTATGGATGATTTGATAGCAGAAATTAATAAAAACCGTAGGATTCTCGAATTTCGTTTTGTAGAAGGAACGATAAAACTTTATGCAGATGACATCATTTATATAGAAACAGAGCTTCACAAAAATGTATTTTATACAGAAAAAGGGACATTTCAGATTTATAAAAAACTGGATGAACTGGAAAATGAATTCAATGATATGGGATTCGTGCGGGCACATCTAAGTTTTCTTGTAAATATGAGGTACATCACAAAAATCAGCGGTTATGTGATGACACTTACCACGGGAAAAAAGATTCCGGTTCCCAAGGCACGATATGCACAGGTGAAGAGGGAATATATGCTGTATAAAGGAGAAGAGAGAATAAAAATTGCGGTACTTACGGAACAAAATCAGAAAAATCGTATTGCAGATTATCAGGACCGGGAAGAAATCTATGAGCGTCAGCGAAGAAAAATGCACGATTATAAAAATCAGCTTTCCACGATCCAGACATTGATAAAGAATGGACACACAGATGAGGCACTTTCCTTTACGCAGAAGCTGACAGAGAGCATAGCTGTCGAGATGTCGGCAATCAACACGAACCATCCGGTGGTCAATGCTGTTTTAAACCAGAAGTATCGCAGCATGCAGGAGAAACACATAGCGGTTATCCTGAAAGTAGGGGATTTGTCTGGAAGAGGAAGAGATTGTGATTCTGCTTTCCAATTTACTGGATAATGCAATCCGGGAGAGTGAAAAGGTACTGAAAAATACCGGAAAAGCGGTCATTCATCTGAAATTAGAGTGCGAAGATCATAAACTGATATTTGCGATAAGAAATCCGGTGACAGAAAAGGTGGAAATTGAAAATGATACGATAAAGAGCAAAAGAGGGAATCATCACGGTATTGGATTGTTAAATGTAAAAGCAGTTGTGGATAAATATGGCGGTGATATGGTGCTTTCCTGCGATGAAAATGAATTTAAGGCAGTGGTCATCTTGTAAAGAGATGGTCTTTGTGTGCGTAATATGGTCGTTTGATGATATGGGACTAGGAGAACAGGTTATTTTATCCGATAAAAAAATAGAGGAAATAAGTATGTTATGAGAATTTTAAAGAATGAATATGATAAATGGATAAGTATATATAGAGGTTAAAATATATGCAGAGAAGGTAGAAAATATGAGGTGAATTCATGGGAATATCGATTTCAAATGCAACGAGTTCTGCCATTACAAAATATAGTGAATCGCTGAGAAGTGGAGAACCTGATTGGTCTATGATTCCAAGTGCAGGGAAAAGCAGTAAGTCACAGGCAGAGTTTGTCTCTGAGATTAAGGAACTGGCTCAGAGAGCTGCCAACACTACGAGTAAAACGGAATTAGAATCTATTCACAGGCAGAGAACAAGGTTATGTGCAGAATACATATCCGATGTATCCCCTGACAGAAAGGCATTATATCAGCAGGCTAAAAATGCGGTAAAAAGTCAAAATGGTAATCCGAAATGCAAAGGAATCGGAGAATTATCATTGCTCGATTTTCTGGAGAGGGCAGAGGGGAAAAATAACAACCTTGCGCAAAAGAAGTTTGCTCTGGCGGGAGGAGGCACACTGGAATGTCCGATTCTGACAGGCGAAGGATATGGTGCCGACATTTCTTATCAAGGAACAAAAGTGTTGACCTATCTGGGAGATAGTTATGGATGGGGATGCGAAAGAACTCCGGCTGAGCGGGAAAAGGAAAGAGAATTTTACGGAATTTACTTCAATGAATACCATACGCAAAAGAATGCCCAAAGCTCAGAATTGAAAGAACTGCCGAACTATTTGGAAGAGAAAACGTCTTTTGATAGGAAAGCGTAAGGATATAGGTAAGATAACAGGTTTAATATGGGAGGTGACTTTAATGAAAGATTTTTCATGGAAAATTTTTGCTATAAAAACAATAATTTTTAGTATATGGGGTTTAAGTACACTTCCGTTCCTTTCAATTATTGTTCAATATATTGACTCAATAACCGGATTTAGTTCTGGAAACGGATATCATACCAATCACATGGATTATATTTTTGAAAGTCCTCTTGTTTATATGGGAGTTGTTTTTTGTATCAATATCATCCTAGCAATCGCTTACTTGATATATTGTTTTCTTAAAGCAAAACGGGAATGACTTTTAAATAAAAATTAAAATAAAGTAAGGAAAGTTTATATTATAGACAAGTGTTTCGGGACAGAAACTGCGGGATAGCATTATATACAGACACAGAAAAGACATCATCAGACAGACATTCAACATTCATAGGATAGAAAATTTCTTGAAAAATGAAAAGATTGTGTTATAATATATTTAACAATTAAGTTAAATGTTAAATGAAGGAGGGAATGGACTTGGGAATGCAAGACACGCTTCGTGCGCTTGCCGATCCTACAAGGCGCGAAATACTTAATCTGCTCAAACATTCAAGGTTGTCGGCTGGCGAGATTTGCAATCATTTTTCGATTTCAGATGCAGCAGTTTCCCGACACCTGTCCGTTTTAAAGGATGCTGATCTGATTCGTGATGAACGTGAGGGAAAATTTATCTATTATGAGCTCAATGCATCTGTGCTTGAGGAGATTATTTTATGGATTAGTGAATTAAAAGGAGAAGATGACTATGATCAGACAACATAAAAAAATGATTTTACTCACATCAATTATAACGCTGTTTCCGATTTTTATCGGCTTGCTATTGTGGAATCAATTACCGGATTCGCTGGCAACACATTGGGGAATAAATAATGAACCAAATGGGTATGCATCCAAAACATTCGCTGTGTTTGGACTTCCGCTCATTATGTTATTGGGACATGCAGTGAGTGTGATTGCAATGAATATTGATCCTAAAGTAAAAAATATCAGTGAAAAAGTATACTTTGTTATCTTATGGATTATTCCATTGTTATCGCTTTTCATTTGTAATGTACTCTATGGATATAATTTAGGATTTCAGTTGGATATGGGATTCCTGTGTGGTCTGATGATCGGAGTTTTTTATCTGATTTTTGGGAAATTTTATACCGAAAGTAAAGCCAAACTATACGATTGGATTTCGGATTTCGTGGGCATTATGCGATCCGGAAAACTGGTATCGCACGCATCGGTTTGGAGGAAAATGCATGGTGATCGGTGGGATTATCATGATTGTTACAGCACCATTCCAAAATATGTGGATACTTATTGCACTTATTCTCGTCCCTTGCATTTTACCGGTAATCTATTCTTATCTGTATTACCGCAAGATAATTTCATAATTATGTTATTCCATTTTACATTCAATCAGCGGGTAATATGCCCGCTGATTTTTTCGTCATTCATCCAGAGAAACTACCGATGGCAGGTGGTATATATTTTATTTATGCAATGTATGGTCTTTGTGTGCGTAATATGGTCGTTTGATGAGATGGGGCTAAGAGAACAGGTTATTTTATCCGATAAAGGAAATAGAGAAACTGAGCAGATTATGCTTTTTTATTTCAAAAAACGTTCGGGACATCAGGAGAAAATGTAATAGGCAGTTTTCAGTTGTCTCAGTTGAACAGCAGTTCTGTTCAGTCCCAGTTAAAAGCTGCCGGGTATACGCTTGAAAAATATGAGAGAATTTACAGACAGGCATTTTATGATGCCGCAAAAAAGGCTGATCCTAACTGGAAATTGGTAAGCCAATCAAAGATGGTGCATTAGATAGTGTTACAAGAGAATTGGCAGAGTCGGGGAAATCTCCTGCACAGGCAACGCTTGATACTAAAATTTAACATATCAGGTATATTTGAATAATTAAAAAGAGAAAATTTTGAGCTGATTGGAGAAACAAAAATATGAACATTAGTTCTGGCCTGAATACCGTATCTTCATCATACGGTCAACAAAAAGGTAATCAAATGAAAACTCCTGCATCTGGGGAAAAGACATTTTATACGGCAGAAACACCGAAGGTATATCAGATATTTACAACAGATAATATGTTGTGGACAGGAGGTAATGGTACAGGTCTTTCTTATTGTCTTAAATATGCGGATGATTCGACGGATGAAAATCCTGTAGTGTTAGCGAAAGGTGTGGATGAAAATGGAAAAGAGTTTGAACAAAGAATATATATAAATGACGTTAATCCATCAAATGCTACAGTAGTCGAAATGCGTGCATTGGAGGCACATTACAAAGTGGAGAAGCAGGGAGGTTTCACGTCTCTGCCGCTTGAAGCTGGTAATATGGGACTTAACGACAGAAGAGATTTTATCGCAATGTTCAAAAAAGCATAGAAGATTTAAACAAATTGGGAAGGTTTGACTTATCGTTGCTTTGGACGAAAAGTATGGATACATATCTTAATTTGCCAAATGCAAATAGTAAGTATAAATAAGGCTTAGTTATTTGGACATAGAAGGAAAAGAGAATTTAGAATAAACGAAGGAGATTGAGACAATGCAGTCAATATCAAGTTATATTAATCCTAATACAAGAGGACTTACATCTAATTACAAAAATACAGCTATTAAAGATAAGGAAACCTATAATGAGGCGATGTCGCAGCACTTACTAAATCCGGTAGAAGATTTGGTTCAAGTGTTAAAAACACCTATAAAATTGGCGAAGAGTTCGTCACTTAGCAGACAGAATAATTCTGTTAATATTGCGGAAGGGCAAAGAATCCGTGTTAATGGAGGTCATGTGCTTACGGTTACGGCGCATGGAGTAGAGGTTTCTGGTGGAGATAATCCGTATGATACACAATCATATGTAAAAGCACAGAGAATGGCAGATGCATTGGCATCCATGCTGCGAAATGCAGGTGGGACAATGACTACTGTAGCACATTCAAAGGAGGAATATGCCGGTATACAGAGGGAATTACGGATGTTATGTCTTATCTGGGTGTAGACACTTCCAAAGATTTTACGGTCAATGGTATGAAATATAGCAAAAATAAAGATGGTTGGTATGAGTCAGAAGCGAACAGTGATGCGCAGGCGGCATATGAACAGTTAAAAGCGAATAACAGAACCTACCAGTTTGCAGATGAAAAGACCAAAAAGCAGATTGCATATATTAGTGATTATTACCTTCAGACAGTGCCGGAGAGTGTAAAGGCGGCGTGGCAGGAAACATTGGAAGAAACTGGTTTTAATCCATTTCAGACGGATGTAACCAGTACATTAACGCAGTTATCTGTAGAGCAGGATTTTCTGACAGGTGGTGATGACAATATTTTTGGTGAAACGAAAGAAAGTTGTTTAGCAGCTATCGACAAAGTATTGGAGAGAATAGAAAATCCGTTGGCAGCAGTTACAGAGGAAAGGGCAGCATATCTGCAGCAGGAAAAAGAATTTTATACCGTACTGGCATCTAAAATAAGAGAATAAAATGCCGGGAGGAATTTAAAGATACAGATTATAAGACTTATATAAGGCAGGGGGATAATATGGTTACTGTAAATAATTCTGACTATTATAATAACATTCCAGCGGGCAGGGATTTAAACAACCTGCCCAATACTTCCAGCGCTGGTACAACTGTAGGATATCAATATGATGGACTTACAGAGGAAGATCGTTTCGTACAAAAAGTTTTGCAGGAGCATTATGATAAAGTGTACAAAGAAAATTTGTCTCATTCTGATCCAATGGCATATATCGAATCAAAATATTGTGATGTGACCTCACCTAATTTTTGCTCATATATGACAGAAGATCAGCGTTCCATAGCTTACCGCAATGAGAAAGAATGTTACAAACAGGAGGAAAATATTCGGCTGGATTTGCCCGGTATGATTATGCATTAAGAAATTACAAGGATGTATATACAGGTGGTTCAAGAAGTGTTGGTTATGTACGCAATACTGACAGGGAAAAACAGCATGCCAGAAGTGTTGTAAATCAGCAAATTTCAAATCTACTTTCAAAGAATGGGATATCAATATCAAAACAGGCAGATTTGGTATTTTCTATTGATCCATATACATATCAATTAACAGTGTCGGGAAATGCAGATAGAGATACATTATCGCAGATAGAAACATTACTGAATGAAGGGGATAATGCGAAAAATATATGGACACATGCGTGGATTTGTATGCATGATGCAGATAATGAAATTGTTAATTCGCAGGCAAATATGACAAAGGCAAACCAATATTCTTTATGGCATGAAGTGTATGAGACAACTGGATATGATGCACGCAATGCGACATATAAAAATGGTACTTTTATTGCAGAGGATGGTACAGATTTACTGGCATTGTTTAAGGAAAAATCTAAAAATGGTGCAGGGTATGAACTTAATTCTAAGAGATGGCTGCAATATGCTAAAAATGGCTGGAAGAAAGAAAATGATTTGGTATTGAAAATAGGCTTTGACAGCAGTGGGTTGTATGATATAGGGCAGGAAAGAGGGTATGGAGCAACGCAGAATATGTGGATGAAAGGTATTAGTCAAAGTATATTTGAAGCTAGCGTGTAATCAATATTATATTGATTCTGAGAGAAATCCAACAGGTGGCATAGTTGGAAGGACTCCGAATAATGAAAGGAGATATGTTAATATGGCAGTTACAGGAATAGGAACATATGCGTCATATACGAATAGTTATGGCAATACACAAAATGCTGGAAACAAAACGGGCAGGACATATAAGAATGCTCATGAATATAAGAACTATTTAACACAAAAATACGAATGTTTACGAAGCAGGGATTATTCCGTAAATATAAACAGTTCTCTTTTGTCAAAGGCTATGGGAGATGAAAAGACAAAACAATGGTTGGAGTACAATTTATCGCTAATACCAAAAACAATAGAACAGTCAAGAGCTTATGTGGCAGCAAGAGGAGCAAAGATACTGAGTTATAGTATTACTATAAATGGATATGATAGCATGAGTTCTGTAATGTGTACTCAAGATGAAGTTGATCCGGGAACAGAAAAAGCAAGGAAAGAACTTGAAGAAAGACTCGAGAAAAGGAAAGCAGAAAAGAAAGAGACAGAGGAAAGACTGGAAAAACAGGAGAAGGAAGAACGGCAATATAATCTGAAAATTGATGGAAAAGATGTAGATGACTGACAGGAAAAATGGTGGAATTGCTAGGTACTTCAACTTCTATAGGAGTGACAGAAAATGGAGTTTCGGCATTTGATGCTTTGGCATAGGAACTTTGATATGAAACCGTAAGGTGTGCAATTAAAATAATGACTTATGCTAGAACATAAAATAAACAAAAATAAATTTTTTGATTTTTGCAATGGAGATGTAAAGGGAGAAGATACAGAGACACTGAATCATTTTGATGAACATACAAGATATCAGTTTACAAGAATGCTGTATGCATATGGAACCGGGATGACCGGACAGAATCCTTTTGCCAATGATGAGAAAGTCGAGATTACAGCGGATATAGACAGTGCAACCCATACTTCCTTTTATGTGAATGGGCAGAAAGCAGTGAAAAGATACAAAGAAGTATGTCACAGCTTTTGAATGGCGGAACTTGGTATAGATGGTCATAAAAGTAATAGATCACTTGGACCGTTATGGAGAGTGAATAGGCGATGGTGAAATGTGAAAGGAACTGATATGAAAATATTTCAAACACCTTCTTACGATAGGTTTTGTTTATTCGAAATGGAAAGAAAGAGTAAAGATTTCAGAGGTATGGATGACAATGTTGCTTATAAAAATAAGCAGATAGACAATGTAGAAATATCGAATGAAGGAAGGCGGGCATTGCGGGAAAAATTAAGAGAAGTAAAGCCAAAAGTTGAGGAACCGATAGGATATGAATTAACAATACAAGATACAAATGAGGTTGAATGGGAACATTATACTTCAATGAGAGAATATAGTGGACTGACGTTAAAAGACGGAAAATACAATCTAGAAGATGTGATGAAGTCTATGATGGATGCTTATGAAACACGTTACAATTATATTGTGAAAGAACATGAGAATGGAGAACGTCAGGTTTCTTATGACCTCACAGGAGAAAATTCATTAACACTTGATGAAGATTTGGCAGGTTTAGACAGGCATATAATAAGCGATTAGCAAATCTGGCGGGATATATTGTATGTCAGCAGACAAATGACGGTTCTAAATTCTTTCAAACAACTAATGTGAAGAAGAATACAGCAGAACAAAAAGAATATATAGATACTGCGGTATCCATGATGGAGAAAGCACAAAAAAGATTTTTAGAAATGCGTGAAGAACCGAAATACACAGCAGGAATTGCAAAGAGTGTAATTTGGGATATTATGAGTAGCGATAAGAACTTTATGGAAACGACTCAGAGGTTATTTGCTAAAACAATATATCACAATACTTAAAAAAATATTTTCTAGAGACATGAAAGGCTGTTTAATGTTATAAGAGAATGTTGGCAGTTGTTATGAGACTTATATAAGGTAGGAGATAATATGGTTACTTATATATTTATAAATCACTTGGACCATATAAGGAAAGTGATTGCAAATTCCGAATGACAGAGGAATATCAACGAAAAAATGCAATGGAGGAAATGCAATGGGTATAACAGGCGTAGGAAGTTCTTATAATTTTGTTTATAACACAAAAACAGGTAAGCTATCTACAAAGGATGGCAGTAAAAATGAATTTGTTGATTTTTGCAATGGAGATGTAAAGGGAGAAGATACAGAGACACTGAATCATTTTGATGAGCATACAAGATATCAGTTTACAAGAATGCTATTTGTATATGGAACCGGAATGACCGGACAGAATCCTTTTGCCAATGATGAGAAAGTCGAGATTACAGCGGATATAGACAGTGCAACCCATACTTCCTTTATGTGAATGGCAGAAAGCGTTTACGGCAATTACGGGTATGTCATATCTCCCATCCGAGATTCAAACCTTTGGAACCGTACAGCAGCCATTTAAAACCAGAGGGTACAAACCATATAATCCCAGTACAAACAGTATCACGATTGGGGTTGGAAGCAGATTTAATCTTGGAAATGGATACAGCATGACGGTACAGGAAGATTTTGTCTGGGGCGAGGGCTATGGAAACGGAAGCAAGGCAGATGATGAAAGATGCAATATGATGATAGGTGGTCTGAACTCCCTGATACATTTTGCGGATCAGCAGTATTTTTCAAGTATGACAGATACATACACCGATTATATTTTAGATTTTCTTGCGTCACAGGGAGTGGATACAAGCAGAGAATTTGTGATAAACGGGACACATTGTGAATTGGTAAATGGAAAAATAAGAGAAGTTGGTAACGATTATGTGGTGCCTAGTGCCATTCAGCAGAAAGCAGTGAAAAGATATGAAGAAAGAATGGCACAGCTTTTAAAGGATGGAAATTGGTATCGAATGGCATAGGTAAAAATTATAAGGAATGGGATTTAATGGAAGATTACTATTCGGATACGGAAGACAATTCTAAAGTTAAAAATTTCCTGAGTAATATGTCTGTATTTACACGATGGTATTCGTATGAAACAGGAATCAATGACAGATTCGGTGATTATTTAAGATAGTGAGAGATTAGGATAATCTAAGACGGATTTTTCTTTGACATCGAGCAAGATAGATAAAGAAGTATAGAAAGTGTGGACTAACTTAAGGAGGTTGCGGAAGTGGTGCAATACGCAAAGGATCATTATGATTTAGTGGAAATCAATCCTGCCGCAACAAATTGGATAGAACGACAGAAAAATCTAAAAGCTAGTTTGATTATGCAGCATAAACCAGAACTTTTGGGCCAAAGGAAGGATATTCCAAAACCAGATTTTCATAATGAAGAATCTGTTAAAAATTTTTTGAATGAAATGGAAATTAGAAATAAATTGATTGACCAAATACCTGATAATGTAATTCCCATGGATTTTCATTTATATGAAATAAAAATTGGTGAGGATTTAATGGAAATAGAGGTAGATTATACCTGGAATATATTTGGAATATCTTACTCTGGAAATAAGTCGGTCATAAAAAGGTTTAAGAAAATAGCCAGAGATTTATATTGTTATTATGGTGTCAGTGAGGAGGATATAAAGAACCGGACAAAAAGATATTCTTCACTGGTAACGGAATTGAGTTCATAAATAAGCAGTTAATTTAGCAACAACTTGTTGCAGATTCTAAAGTTATCTTGCATTGACCGCTTTTTAAATATGGATACGGATGAACCACAGTTGTTATATATCTGGGGACACAGCTATGAATTTGATGTAGATGATAATTGGGAATATATGGAGTCCATTTTGAAGAAACTGGCTTTTCATGATGATATCTTTTACGGAACCAATTCTCAGGTATTGCTTTAAAAAATAAAAAATCTCCATTGGTTTTGTCAGCCAATGGAGAAAAATTTATAAAGCACGTTCCAAATTCCAGTTTGCAAAACTGACCAAAAATACAAACTTATGGTAAATAAAAAGTGTGCTGCAAAATACACATCATATTTATCAAACCCGATGATCGTTATGCTCTGTGACTGGTGTCTGTTTCGCGTAAGCTACATTACTGTGGCAGTTCGTATTCTCCCGGATATACGAGTGATTTTCTAGGCATACCCATTGACTTGGGGTATCAGCTCCGTGATTTTTCTGTATCTGTTCTTACATGGAAAATGGGTTTACGGATTCGAGAAATCCTAATCTCTATACCGAATAATCGCACAAAATTTTCTTTACATTTTCGATTTTTACAGGCTTTGCAAGGTGAGCATCTATTACAGGCATCATGATATCCATCTGTGCCGCTGTTTTCTTTACTATGTCTGGTGCGGGAGCAAGTTTAAACGGAATCCTGAGGATAAAGGTTGAGCCAATGCCTTCTTCGCTTTTAACTTTAATAGTTCCACCCATCTTTTCAATCAGACCTTTTACAATCGCCATTCCCAGTCCAATTCCCTGCTGTGTACTTCTTGCATCCTCTCTTTCCTGCGAAAACGGCTCAAATATATGCTCCTGGTATTCCCTGCTCATACCAATGCCAGTATCAGTTATAGTCCACTCATATGTCGTAATTCCGTCAACAGCTTCTGTATAATCTGATACAGTTCTTATCTTGCCGCCAATTCGGTTATACTTAATACAATTTCCATAAATATTAAGAAATATCTGTCTTAAATGCAACGGACTTCCATAAATAAAAGGATATCGAAGCCCTTCTTTTTTGAACAGAACTGCATCTGGATTCCTCTGTCTTTTGCCCGCTGTTCTATGATAGTCAGAACATCCTGGCTTAATTCCTCAAAGTTGATGATTTCCTGCGTCAGAGGTACATTTCCATCTTCAATCTTGCTCATCTGAAGGATATCGTTAATAAGAGACAATAGATAATCTGCAGCTACCTGCATTTTTCTGAAATTTTCCAGG